>Ga0194037_1002239_pt1 | contig 13072 bp, 12 predicted proteins | sample JunL306m_MetaG_FD_148653 | JGI IMG/M metagenome (GOLD analysis project Ga0194037, IMG submission 148653) | Anoxic zone freshwater microbial communities from boreal shield lake in IISD Experimental Lakes Area, Ontario, Canada - Jun2016-L304-6m | ecosystem: Environmental > Aquatic > Freshwater >...
CGGCGGCGGGGCAATCTACAATGCCGGCTGGGACAGCGCCACCATCCACTTGGGCAACACCTTGGAATACGTGTTCTCCGCGGCCTTCACCCAGGAGATGGCTCTCACCGTCGCGCTCAACTGGTTCTCGGTGCGCGAGTTCAGTGACACCACCCTGACCGGCAGCGACCTCGCGTTTTCCAATCTGGACCTGCAGGTCTGGTCGATCAACGGCCAAGGGCAGTTCACCGCGATGGTCGGCGAGTCGATGACTGCTTATAACAACACCGAGTTCCTGCGTTTCGACAGCCTGGCCGCCGGCCAATACGGACTGCGGGTGCTTTTCAACGGCATGGTTTTCGACACCACCAATGCGGTGACCGACGAGTCATACGGCCTGGCCTGGAGCGCCGTGGCGATTCCCGAGCCGGGCGCAGCGCTGCTGCTTTCGGGCGGACTCCTCATTGGCCTGAGGCGGCGAGGCGGCGGCGGAAATCGCAAAAAGGGACAGACCCTTTGTGTGTACGCGTAAGGAGAGACGACATTTTTGTCGTCTCTTGATGCAGAGGAGAAGAGAGAGGGGGGCAATCGCAAAAAGGGACAGACCCTTTGTGTGCGCGTAAGGAGAGACGACATTTTTGTCGTCTCTTGATGCAGAGGAGAAGAGAGAGAGGGGACAATCGCAAAAAGGGACAGACCCTTTGTGTGTACGCGTAAGGAGAGACGACATTTTTGTCGTCTCTTGATGCAGAGGAGAAGAGAGAGAGGGGGACAAGAATGTCCCCCCTCCTGAATGCCCTGTCACAGCAGCAGCCGGGCGGCCTGCTCGACATCCTTGTCGCCGCGACCTGAGAGATTGGCGATCAGGATGGTGTCGGTCGGCAGGCTGCCGGCGGTTTTGGCGACATAGGCCATGGCGTGGGCGCTTTCCAGCGCGGGGATGATCCCTTCGCAGCGGGCGAGATCCTGGAATGCGGCGAGCGCCTCGGCATCGGTGGCGTAGGTGTAATCGACGCGGCCCAACTCCTGCAGATAGGCATGCTCCGGGCCGACGGCGGCGTAGTCGAGGCCGGCGGAAACCGAGTGGGTGAGTTCAATTTGGCCGTCGGCATTGGCGAGCAGCCAGGTCTTGGTGCCCTGGAGCACGCCGAGTTTGCCGCCTTGGAAGCGGGCGGCGTGGCGTTCCGGGATGATGCCGTCCCCGCCGGCCTCGACCCCGACCATGCGCACGGAGTCATCGCCAAGGAACGGGTGGAACAGTCCGATGGCGTTGGAGCCGCCGCCGACGCAGGCGACTAACAAGTCAGGCAGGCGCCCTTCCTTTTCCAGGATCTGGCGGCGGGCCTCGACGCCGATGACGCGCTGGAAATCCCGCACGATCATGGGAAACGGGTGCGATCCGAGCGCGGAGCCGAGGATGTAATGGGTGGAATCGACGCTGGCCACCCAGTCGCGCATCGCCTCGTTGACCGCTTCCTTGAGGGTCGCCTGGCCGGCGGTGACGGCGCGCACTTCGGCACCCATCAGGCGCATGCGCACGACGTTGAGAGCCTGGCGTTCCATGTCCACCTTACCCATGTAGACCACGCACTCCATGCCGAAGCGGGCGCAGACGGTGGCGGTGGCCACGCCGTGCTGGCCGGCCCCGGTTTCGGCGATGATGCGTTTTTTGCCGAGGCGTTTGGCGAGCAGGATCTGGCCGAGGGCGTTGTTGATCTTGTGCGCGCCGGTGTGCAGCAGGTCCTCGCGTTTCAGATAGATTTTCGCGCCGCCGAGTTTTTCGGTCCAGCGCTGGGCGAAATAAAGCGGTGTCGGGCGGCCGGCGTAGTCGCGCAGCAGGCCGTCGAGTTCGGCGTGGAAGGCCGGGTCGCGGGTGGCAGCCTGATAGGCAGCGGCGAGTTCCTGCAGCGGTGCCATCAGGGTTTCCGGGACAAACATGCCGCCGAACTGGCCGAAGTGGCCGCTGGCGTCGGGGAGCGTGGGAGAGGTTGCGGTGGCCATGGGCGCGGCAGTGTCTTGCGGGAAGCCGCCGGATTCAAGGGGAGAATGCGCCAGGGCAGGTGCGGCGATTCCAAGGCACCTTGGCGGTGCGGGGCCGATCCGTGAAAATCCGCCGGCACCATTGACGGGCGTCGACATTGCTGCTAGTCCGTCCTTTAGGAAAAAACAATCCGTCCTCATGATCCCAACCCGCGTTTTGCCGTCATTAGCCGCACTTGTCATCTTCACCATGCCGGCCGTCGGCCGGACGTGGAAAGAAGCCGGATCCGATCGCGTCATTGAGGGCGACTACGTTCGGACCGAGGATGGCAAGGCTGTGATTGTCCTGTCTAACGGCAGTTCAGTGAAAGTGCCGTTGCTGCGCTTGAGCGAGGAAGACCAGAAGTTCGTCGTGGATCAGGCGGCGGCCAAGGTTGCCCAGGAAGCCGCCAAGGCCGCCGCTGCCAGCAATGTGTTCAAGTGGGAAACCGACTTCGACGTTGCCAAGCAGCGTGCCCGGGACGAGAAGAAGCCGATGTTGCTGGATTTCACCGGTTCCGACTGGTGCGGGTGGTGCATGAAGTTGAAGAAGGAGGTCTTCGACACCCCGGAGTTCCGGCAATATGCCAAGGACAAGCTGGTGTTGGTGGAGGTGGATTTTCCACACACCAAGCGGCTGCCGAAGGCGCTCAAGGAGCAGAATGAGAAATTGGCGCAGGAATACGGCATTCACGGATATCCGACGATCACCCTGCTAGACCCCCAGGGTGCCAAGGTTGCGGAAACCGGCTATCAGGAAGGCGGGCCGGAAAAATACATCGAGCACCTCAAGAGCCTTCTCAAGTAACAGCTCACGGCAGCTTCCAGGTTGCGCGGTATTGGTCGTATTCCGCCTTGGGCAGCAGGATGTAGAGCGGGTGGCGGGCGGGATCGATGCGGGCGACCAGCGCGCGGAGCTTGGCTTCGTCCATGCTGGTGCACCCGGCGGTGGGCCGGGACCCGCCGCCGCGCCAGATATGGAAGAAAATCGAGGATCCGGCATGCGGGGTGGCGGCGGGCGGGGCGTTGTGGGCGATGAAGAGCTTGAGCGCGTGGGCCGGATCGCTTTGTTTCATCTGCTGTTTTTTCTCCCAGGGAGTCGCGGGCTCGTGGTCGAGGATGACGTTGCGGTTGTATTGCGGGGATGCGGAATCCTCGATCCACAGGTCGCGCGAGGTGACCTGGCGGTAGCTCAGCTGCGGGCACTTGGCGATGGTGGCGTCGTAACCCCAGGCCCCGCCGATCGCGAACACCCCGGCGGGCGAGCGCCAGTCGCCCTCCTGCTTGGTGGTGGCGGTGGGTGGCACGGGATGCAGGCCCGCCCCCCAGACCAGGCCGCTCTTGCCCAGCCGGGCCGGCCAGGCCGCGCCGTCGGCCACCCAGCGGCCGCCACTTTTTTGATAGAGCCGGAGGGTGGCCGATGAGCTGTTCCAGTCGTGGGCGACGCCCACCAGGCATTGGGTGGAAGCGGCGGGCAGTTCAAACGCCCCGGCGGGAAGCGCCAATGCGACGACAAGGCAGGCAAAGGGCAGGAGGGTCATGGCGGCGGGCGGGACGGGAGCGGGTTTGCTCAACGCGCGCAAGCGAACATATCCCGCCGCGCCGCTCAAGCAAATGTGGGAGCGCGGCTCCATGAAGATGAAGCTCACGGGCGAGCCGCCCGTGCCCCTCTTGCCGCTGCCATCATGGCCGGGCGGTTAGCGAACCCGTTTGCCGGGACCGCGGCCGAAGCCCTCGCCGCCGCCGCCGTCATGTTCCGGGAGGTGCAACTTGTTGGCCTTGATCAAGGCGACCGCCTGGCCGGTGGTGTCGATGATCCAGCGCTTGCCACCCATTCCCGGGCGACCGGGTGTGGCCAGGAAGACTCCCTTCAAGGAGTTAGGGACGGTATTCCTGCCATTGAAATCCATGCCGTATTTTTTGGCGAACTTGCCGGAATCCGCTGCCGGAATCGCCACCAGGATCGGGCCGCCCGGCTTGTGATCCCGCCGGTCCAGGGTGACGGCATGGAAAAACGCCAACTCGGGGATCGGGCTTTTCCATTCCACGGGTTTGACAAAGGCGACATCCAGCGTGACTTCCTTGCCTTCAAAGTCGGCTGAATTTGCCAGGACGTATTCCGCCGTGTGCTTGGATTCCACCGCGTGCAGCAATGGGGCCAAGGCAGTGAGGAGGACCAGTGGGAGACATTGATAAGTTTTCATAGCGATCATGAAAAACCGCCCGGGCGGGAAAGTTGCGGGGAAATCCCCATGGGCGCGCCAGCGCCGGGATGGCGTGGCGGGTTAGGGGAGGCCAGCTTTGGACTGAAGGTGAAAGCGCCAGCGCCTCACCGCTGTGGGAGGATGCGGAGGCACCCAGCCAAGGCCACTTCAATCCGCCGGATAGAAGATTCAGGCTGAGGGGGGATTGGCGGTGGAGGCTCGCCGATCCCGGCAATCAAAGCGGCGATGGCTCGCCGCAGTCCAAAGCGCGTTGCCGGGCTCAGCTGTCCTTCTTGGATTTGGCGGCCTTTTTGGCGGTTTTTTTGGCGGCGGTTTTTTTAACAGCGGCGGTTTTGACGGCGGCGGTTTTTTTCGCCGGGCGGGGCGGGAAGTCGAAGCCGATTTTGCCGTCCTTGGGCTCGAAGGTGAGGAAGGCGTCGAACTTGCGCTTGGTGCGGTTGGAGACGAAGCCCTTGATGACGTCGGTCTTGCCGGCGGCGACGAGTTTGAGGACCTGTTCGGGGGTGATTTCGTGCTGGAGGATGAACTTGCCGATGCGCACGCCGTTAGGGTCCTTCTTGGTGACGAGGGCCGGGATGTGATAGGCCTTGTCGCTCTGATAGATCTTGAGGTGGCGGCCGTCGGCCAGGTCGGTCTCGCCGATGAGTTGTTCCTCGGTGAGCTCGAGGGCGGCGTCCTTGTCGTCATTGTCGAAGACGAAGTTGACCTTGAATTTGGCGTCGAGTTCGAGCGCGGCGTCGAAGAGCTTGTTGAACTTCGATTTGAAGCCGGTGAGCGGGCCGACGAACTTCTTGGTGAAGAGCAGGGTGGCCTCGTCGGCGCTGAGCAGGCGCCCGGCGATGTGCTTTTTGGCCTTGAACTTGCATTCCGGCTGGCGGCACTCGTAGGTGGCGTCGGTCTGGCGGAGGTCCTGGGCGCCGCAGACCGGGCAGGCGACGTGCAGGTCGGGGAACGATTGGTTTTTGGCGGCGTCGGCGAGTTGGCGGGCCTTGGTGACGATCTCGGTGGTGTAGGCGACGATCTCCCGCATGAACGTGTCACGCTGGAGTTGGCCGTGTTCCATCTGGCGGAGTTTGTATTCCCAGTCGCCGGTGAGCTTGGGCGAGTAGAGGCCCTCGATGTCCATCTCGCGGACCAGTTGGATGAGGCGCATGCCGCTGCCCGAGACGAAGAGTTCGCGGCCTTCGCGGGCGAGGTATTTCTGGGCGATGAGGCCCTCGATGGTGGCGGCGCGGGTGGCGGGGGTGCCCAGCCCGCGTTCGGCCATGGCCTCGGCCAGCGCCTCGTCGTCGATGAGTTTGCCGGCGCCCTCCATGGCGGAGAGCAGGGTGGCCTCGGTCATGCGGGCCGGGGGCTTGGTTTGCTCGTGGAGGACCTCGATGGATTCGACGGTGGCGGCTTCGTCGGCGGTGACCGGGACGAGTTCATCCTTGCCGGCGGCGACGCCGGGGCGACGGCCGTAGACTTCCAGCCAGCCGGGTTTGACCAGGATGCGGCCTTCGGTCTTGAAGGTGTCCAACGCCAGCGGGTGCTGGATGCGGGTGAGGCGGGTGGTTTGCTCGAACTCGGCGGGCGGATAGAACACGGCGATGAAGCGCTTGACGATCATGTCATAGACCTTGTGCTCGGCATCGCTGAGCTTGGAGGTTTTGCCGGTGGGGATGATGGCAAAGTGGTCCGAGACTTTCTTGGTGTCGAAAACGCGGCGCGACTTGTGGAGGCGCGGGCCGTTTTCCGAGCTGCCGGCGAGCACGGCTTTGGCGTATTTGGCGAGGTCGAGCTCGCTGTTGCCGATGTCCTGCATCGTTTCGCGGACGTTGGCGGTGTAGTCCTCTGGCAGATAACGGGAGTCGGTCCGGGGGTAGGTGATCACCTTGTGCTTTTCATACAGCGCCTGGGCGATTTGCAGGGTGCCCTTGGCAGAAAACGGCGCCTCGCGCTGGAGGGTCGTCAGGTCGTAGAGCTGGGGCGCGATCTGCGACTGCGCCTTCTTGTCCTCGGCAACCACCCCGGTTTTGCCGACGTTGCGGGCCTGGATGAGCTCGGCGGCGGCCTGATCCCAGATCCGTTCGGCGCGCGCATGGGCGTTGGCGTCGTCTTTTTTCCAAGCGACATCGATCCACTTGCCGAGGTATTCACCGGCTTGCACGCCGAAGGTGGCGTGGACTTCGAAATACGGGCTGGGGGTGAACGCTTGGATTTCGGCTTCGCGGGCGGCGAGGATGGCGAGGGTGGGGGTTTGCACCCGGCCGGCGGCGGTGATGTTGAACCCGCCGTGGCGCGAATTGAAGCAGGTCAGCGCGCGGGTCGCGTTCAGGCCGACGAGCCAGTCCGACTCCGACCGGCACTGGGCCGCGTCGGTGAGGGCTTTCATTTGCTCGCCGCTGCGCAGGTTGGCCCAGGCTTCGAGGATGGCATTGTTGGTCATCGACTGCATCCACAGCCGTTGGACCGGCTTGCGGATGTCGCCAATTTCCATCAGATAGTGGAAAATGAGCTCCCCCTCGCGGCCGGCATCGCAGGCATTGACGATGCGGTCGATGTCCTTGCGCCTGGCCAGCTTGAGGACCTGCCTGAGCCGGGCCTCCGAGTCCGGAATCGGGTCGAGATCGAAGTGCTCGGGGATGGCGGGCAGGACCTGGAAATTCCACGGCAGCTTTTTGCCGTTGGGGCCCATCGGCATCCGCAGTTCGACCAGGTGGCCGACCGCCGAGGTGATCACCGCCTGGTCGTTCTCGTAGTAAACGTCGCGGCCGGAGCCCTCTTTGTCGAACTTGCCGAGCGGCTTGGCGAGCGCGCGGCTGAGGTCGTTCATGACGCTGGGTTTTTCGGCGATGATGAGTAATTTGCCCATGGTAAAAGCGGCCCGTGGTGCGGGTGTGAGTCGAGGGACTAGGCAGGAGACGGCGAATTTGGCAAGCGGATTGCGGAAACCCGGGGGATTTTGGCCCAGATCCCCCAGGAAACGGCCCTCAGGCCGGCCACACCTGCCGCCGGGCGCACTGAACCCTCACCTCGCTGGCACGCAGCTGGCCAGCGCTTTCTGCGGGAGGCGCCTTGAAAATGCCCGGTGTAGGTCAAAAAGCATTTGACAGCGGAATGGAGCCGACACATTTTGTGTTCATTGCACCTGATCAAGGAACAATTTCTCAAAGTGGCGGTTCCACCCAAGTCCAAAGCAGGCAAGTGGCTGGACGCATGGGCGATCGTGGTTAAAACCGCTGAATGGGGAAGCCTCCGCGATGTCAGAGTGACGTATCCCTCAGCCGATCCCGTGAAAGTTGCGAGCGGGCGGAATGTCACCATGTTCAACGTCTGCGGCAATGATTACCGCCTCATCGTGGCCATCCACTACGACAAGCGGCGGGTTTACACCTTGAGATTCATGACCCACGCGCAATACGACAAGAACCAGTGGAAAAAAGACCTATGAAAACGCAACCGGCGATTCGCTTTCGATCCCTGCCGACAGATTATGCCTCGCTCTGCGGGGTGCTGCTGCCGCGCCCGATCCATGATGATGTCGGCCACCACAACACGCTTGAAGTGGCCGATTCCTTGGCGGGCTTCGAGGACCAGATGACGACGGACCAGCATGATTACTTCGACTTGCTGTGTGAATTGATTGAAAAATATGAAGCGCGAGCCGCCACGTCCGCCAAGCTCGGCAGCACCGCGCTGCTCAAACATCTGCTCAATGAGCACGGGCTTTCCGGTGCCGGGCTATCGCGCATCCTCGGCAAGGCCACCTCGCTCGGACCGATGATTCTGCGGGGCGAACGCAACATCACCGCCGATCACGCGATGTGCCTGGGTAAATATTTCGGGCTGCGCCCGGATTTGTTTCTGCGGGAAGGGTGAGAGCCAGGAGATTCCCGTTTAGCCCGCCGCTACTCCAGCTCCTCGCGCACGGCGCCCTTGTCGGCGGAGGTCACGTGCTGGGCGTAGATTTTGAGGGCGTTCGAGATCTGGCGGGTGCGGCCTGCGGGGCGGTAGGCGAGTTTGCCTTTGGCGAGCTCGGCCTGTTCGCGGGCGGCCAGTTCGGCATCGCTCACCACCAGTTGGATCGAGCGCGTGGAGATTTCGATGGTGATGGTGTCGCCGTCGCGCACCAGGGCGATGGTTCCGCCGGCGGCGGCTTCGGGCGAGACGTGGCCGATGGACAACCCGGAGGTTCCGCCGGAAAACCGTCCGTCGGTGATGAGGGCGCAGTATTTGCCCAGACCCATGGATTTCAGATAGGACGTGGGATAGAGCATCTCCTGCATGCCGGGTCCGCCGCGCGGTCCCTCGTAGCGGATGACGACCACGTCGCCCGCTTCGACGCGGCCCTGCAGGATCGCCTCGCAGGCGGCATCCTGGCTTTCAAACACCTTGGCCGACCCTTGAAAACGCAGGGCGGCATCGTCCACGCCCGCGGTTTTGACGATGCACCCGGCGCGGGCGATGTTGCCTGTTAGGACGGCCAGCCCGCCATCCGGCGAGTAGGCGTGGGCGACGTCGCGGATGCAGCCGTGCGCCTTGTCGGTGTCGAGGTCGCGGAAGCTCGCCGACTGCGACGCGAACACCAGGTTGCGGCCACCACCGGGCGCGCTCTGATAGATTTCGATCGCCTCGGGGGCCACCGTCGGCCGCGAAATGTCGTAGCGGGCGATCGCTTCGGCCAGGGTCAGGCCGTCGGCCCGTAGCACCGATCCGTCGACCAGGCCGGCGGCTTCGAGTTCGCCGAGGATGCGCAGCACGCCGCCGGCCCGGTTGACGTCCTCGACGTGGTAGTCCGAGCTGGGAGCGACCTTGCAGATGCACGGGACGCGGCGCGAAATCGCGTCGATGTCGTCCATGCCGAACGGGACACCCGCCTCATGGGCGACGGCCAGGATGTGGAGCACGGTGTTGGTGGAGCCGCCCATGGCGACATCCAGGGCCATGGCATTGTCAAACGCGCTGCGACTGGCGATCGCGCGCGGCAACACCGAGGCGTCGCCGTCGCGGTAGTAGGCAAAGGCCATTTCCACGATCCGCGTCGCCGCCTGCTCGAAGAGCTTGCGGCGGTTGGCGTGGGTCGCGACCACCGTGCCATTGCCCGGCAATGCCAGGCCCAGCGCCTCGTTGAGGCAGTTCATCGAGTTGGCCGTGAACATTCCCGAGCACGAGCCACAGGTCGGACAGGCATTCATCTCGACGCTGGTCAGCAACTCGTCGGGCACCGTGCTGTCGCCTCCCATCACCATCGCGTCCACCAGATCGTATTTTTTGTCACCGACCACGCCGGCTTCCATCGGTCCGCCCGAGACGAAAATCGCCGGGATGTTGAGGCGCATCGCCGCCATGAGCATGCCGGGGGTGATTTTGTCGCAATTGCTGATGCAGATCATGGCATCCGCCTGGTGGGCGTTGACCACGTATTCCACGCTGTCGGCGATGACTTCGCGCGATGGCAGGGAATAGAGCATGCCGTCGTGGCCCATGGCAATCCCGTCATCGATGGCGATGGTGTTGAACTCTGCGGCAAAACAGCCCTGCGCTTCGATGAGCCCTTTGACAAACTGGCCGACGTCGTGGAGGTGGACGTGGCCCGGCACGAACTGGCTGAACGAGTTGACGACGGCGATGATCGGCTTGCCGAACTGGCCGTCCTGCATGCCGTTGGCGCGCCAGAGACTGCGCGCGCCGGACATCAGGCGGCCTTGCGTGGTGGTGTTGCTGCGTAAGGTGGGCATGCCCGGGTTGTAAGTGGATTGCTTGATATTGGGAATCAAATTGACCACGTTTGTTCCCTCAATCCGGCGCGGCTGGATATTTCCACTTGCGCTTATTTAATGAATGGCTTAATTAAGCGCCGTCATGACTGTCACGCCCACCCAATCCGAGCAGGTAGTAGCGATCTACAAGTGCCTGTGCGACGTCAAGCGGCTGCGGATTCTCAATCTGCTGCGTGTTGAGGCGCAGTGTGTTTGCCACATCGAGCAGGTGCTCGGGATCGGCTCGGTGAGGACCTCGCAGCAACTCGCCTATCTGCGCCGCCATGGAATGGTGGAGGTCGCCGTTCGCGGCACCTGGCGGATGTATTCGTTGCCCGCCAAGCCCAGCCCGGAGCTGGCGGCCAACCTCGCCTGCCTGCAGGACTGCATTTTTGAAGGCGAAATCTTCCGCGATGACCTCGCCCGGCTGAAGGAAATCCACCACGGCCAGTGCGGACCGCAGCCATTCTAACCAACAAGCCAAACTGATGAGCGCTCCCCGATTACCCATTGTCCTGATCCTGTGTACCGGCAACTCGTGCCGCAGCCACCTGGCGGAAGGGCTCCTGCGCCAAGCCGCAGCGGGCCAACTTGACGTGCGCAGCGCCGGATCAAATCCCGCAGGCTACGTCCATCCGCTGGCCATCCAGGTCATGGCGGAGATTGGCATCGACATCTCCGGCCACCACAGCAAGCACATGGACGAGTTTCTCCAACAGGATGTGGAGACGGTGATCACGGTCTGCGGCAATGCCGACCAAGCCTGCCCGATCTTTCCCGGCCAACTCAACCGCCATCATTGGGGATTCGACGATCCGGCTCATGCGCAAGGCGGCGAGGAGGAAAAGTTGGCGGTCTTCCGCCGGGTGCGCGACGAAATCCAACGGGTTTTCGTCGCTTACGCCGAGGGTCGCCGTGACGAAGCGAACGCCATTCAATCATGAAAACCATCCAAGTTTATGATCCGCCCATGTGCTGCTCGACGGGCATCTGCGGCACCGACATCGATCCGGATCTGGTCGGTTTCGCGGCCATGCTCGCGCAACTCGCGCAGCGCGGCATTCACATCGAGCGCTACAACCTGGGCCAGTCGCCGATGGCGTTTGTGCAGAATCCGGCGGTGAAAGCGCTGCTGGAAACTGACGGGGTCGAGGCGCTGCCGCTGACGTTCTGGGATGGCGAGCTGCGGCTTCAAGGCCGCTACCCGATCCAGGCCGAGCGCCCGGAGTGGATCCGCGCGGCGGTTGGAGACAAGGAGGAGCCCTCATGAACCTGCCGAACTATCAGGCCGATCCGGCCACCGCCACCCGCTATCTGTTTTTCACCGGCAAGGGCGGCGTGGGCAAGACCTCGCTGTCGTGCGCCACCGCCCTGCAACTCGCCGAGGCCGGCAAGCGCGTTTTGTTAGTAAGCACCGACCCCGCCTCCAACCTGGACGAGGTGCTGGCAACCCGCCTGAGCAACGCGCCCACGGCCATCCCCGGCGTGCCCAACCTCGACGCGATGAACATCAACCCGGTCGAGGCGGCCGCCGCTTATCGCGAACGCCTGATCGGCCCGATGCGCGGCCTGCTGCCGGAGTCGGCCTTGCGCAACATGGAGGAACAACTCTCGGGATCCTGCACCGTGGAAATCGCCGCCTTCGACGAGTTCACCGGCTTGATCGGCAACCCGGAGGCCGCTCGCAACTACGACCACGTCGTCTTCGACACCGCGCCCACCGGCCACACCCTGCGCCTCATGAGCCTGGCCAAGGCGTGGGACCAGTTCCTCGACACCAGCACCAGCGGCACGTCCTGCCTGGGCCCGCTGGCAGGACTCGACAAGCAGCGCGCCATTTATGAAGCCACCGTCAAAACCCTGGCCGACGCCACCGCGACGACGTTGCTGTTAGTGAGCCGGCCGCAGCTCGCCGCGCTGCGCGAGGCGCAGCGCACTTCCAAAGAACTGCGCGCTCTCGGCGTGAGCAACCAGGCCCTCATCATCAATGGAATCTTCGCCACGCAATGTCCTGAGGATGTGACCGCCCAGGCGCTGCAGCAACGCGGCGCGGCCGCCCTGGCCAGCGCCGGCGACTTCATCGCGAGCCTGCCGACGTCGGTTGTGCCGCTGCGCCCGGCCAATATCCTCGGCCTCCAGGGCCTGCGGCTGTTGTTGGGAGGGGACTCGGATGCCCAAGCCATTCCGCTGGACGATACCTGGACTCCGCCAGCCATGGACAGCCTGGCGAGCGTGGTGGCCGATATCGAACGCCAAGGCCACGGAGTGATCATGACCATGGGCAAGGGCGGCGTGGGCAAGACCACCGTCGCCGCCGCCATCGCCGTGATGCTCGCCCGGCGGGGCCATGCCGTCCATCTGAGCACCACCGATCCCGCCGCGCATGTGGCCCAGACCCTGGCCGGTCAGGTGGCCGGGCTCACCCTCAGCAAGATCGACCCCGCCGCGGAGACCGCCGCCTATCAAAACGAAGTGATGCACGCCCAGGGCGGCGCACTGGACGCGGCCGGTCGCGATTTGCTAGAAGAGGACCTGCGCTCCCCCTGCACCGAGGAGATCGCCGTGTTCCGCGCCTTTGCCCGCGAAGTCGGGCAGGGCACGGAGCGCTTCGTGGTTCTCGACACCGCGCCAACCGGCCACACCCTGCTGCTGCTGGATGCCAGCGAGGCCTATCAGCGCGAGCTGGAGCGCCAGGCGCGCAGCACCCAGCCCGAGGAAGTGCTCAAACTGCTGGAACGTCTGCGCGATCCGGCGTTCACGCGGATCCTGCTCGTCACCCTGCCGGAAGCCACGCCCGTCCACGAGGCCGCCGACCTGCAGGACGACCTGCGCCGCGCCCGCATCGAACCGTTCGCCTGGGTCATCAACCAAAGCCTGCTGCACAGCGGGTCCTGCGACCCGCTGCTGCTACGCCGCGAACAATCCGAACGCCGCTACCTCCTCGAAGTGGTGGCCACGCACGCCACCCGCACCGCCTGGCTGCCCTGGCAACCCGCCGAACCCACCGGCCCCGACGCGCTGGCGCAGCTGGCCGCCTCCTTGATCGAACGGTGAACACCCGATTCAACATTCAACATTCAACATTCAACATTCCACTCCCGCCATGAC
>Ga0194037_1002243_pt1 | contig 13055 bp, 12 predicted proteins | sample JunL306m_MetaG_FD_148653 | JGI IMG/M metagenome (GOLD analysis project Ga0194037, IMG submission 148653) | Anoxic zone freshwater microbial communities from boreal shield lake in IISD Experimental Lakes Area, Ontario, Canada - Jun2016-L304-6m | ecosystem: Environmental > Aquatic > Freshwater >...
CCAGCGATGCCGTGGACATCGGCGCGGGCTATGCCGCGAACCCGCACAACCGGCTGGATCCGCTGGCCACCGTGGCGGCACTGCGCAACGCCGCGGCCGACGATCTCGCGCCGTCGCCGCTGGCCCGCGCCCTAACCACAGAACTCACGAAATGACCTCGTTTTTGACGAAGTGGCGAGCCAGTCAAATTCCCCAAAAGTTGTGGCAAATTGTATCAAAGAACCCACTGAGACACTGATGACCGCTGAGAGCACTGAGAAGAAATTGATCAATATTTCAGTGGTTTCAGTGGAAAAAATCGTCACGCGCAATCCGCCCCTCCCCCCCCTGAACTAGACCGCAACTTCGGGGAATTGAACTTGCTCCACCCCGTGGCTCTTTGAGGTCGAACACTGAGTTCTGAACCAAAGACGGCGCGCCGTGACACGGAGGGTGGACGTCTCGTCCGCCAGGCCAGGGACGTGACTGTCCCGCCAAAGCGACGAAGGCCAGATCCACTCCTTATGCCAGAGATTCCCATTGCGCTTCAATCTTGGATCGATTCCGAGTCCTGGATTGCTTTAGCAGACAAGGTGTGCTTTTATCCCAGTATGTCTGAGATCACCCAAGTGCGGCAGTCGGCATCCCATCCGCCAAAAAGCTCACGTTCCGTCATGCCATAGTTTGTAGTTGCGGGTGAGTGCATGACCCGGCATCTTGTCGCTGCCGGAACATGCCACCACCAAGCGCCTTTCATCCCCGTGACCATTTCGCCCAAAGAGCGGGTGAACGGGGATTCTCCTTGGCTCAGGCGGAATCCTGCGTTCGCTCTCCCGACAAGAAGCGGAGGCAAGGCCGGGGCGAAGACGGCGGGTTCAAGGAGGTCTTCCAGAAAGCCTTCGAGAACCGCATCCTCTTCGTCGTCGCAGAAGTCAAAGGAGCCGATTGCTGGCTCATCACCGGATACTGGCAATGAAAACCGAACACCACATCATCAGCCTCAAGACCAAGACCCCGCCCGTCGTGGAATTGGACAGCGCGGCGATGGCTGCCTACGTCCGGTTCTCCCACCGCAAGGTGGCGCGCACCGAGGTGCTTGATTCACGGAAATCCACCGTCACCGTGGACTTCGACACCACCGGCGACGTGATCGGCATCGAACTCGTCGGCGTGAAGGAATTCACCCTCTCGCGCCTCTTGGAAGCCTCCGGCATCGAGTTGAAACCGCACCGCCCGAACACCGTGCGCCAGGCCCGCTACATCCGCGCCGGAACCGCAGTGACGGCCTGAATTCGGGCGTCGCCAGATGACCCCGGACGCATCCAACCGCCACCTTCCGTCATGCCCGTAATAAGGGACTGTCCACGATGACGGGGCCTATTGGTCGCGATTTTTTGACGGAGGTTTGATTATCTGCGCCGACTCGCCGGGGGACTCAAGCCACCGCCTCTTGCAGCACTTCCGGGTGTTTGATCGCGATGGCGATGAGCATGCGGGCCGCGCCGGAGGGCTCGCGCTTCTTTTGTTCCCAACTGCGCAGCGTGCTGAGGCCGCTGCCCAGCAGATCGGCAAAGGCTTCCTGTGTCAGGTCGAGGGATTGGCGGGCCTTGGCGACCTCGCTCTTGATTGCCCACGCCTTGGCCGACTTGCGGCGCTGGGATTCAGGATCCACCGCCACGCGCGTAAACGTGCCATCGGGCCGCTTCTCGATGCGGAAAACCCGTGCGGGTGCGCGCTCGCCCCGCTCCAGCGCGCCTTTCTTGGCTTTAAGTCCGGCGGCGGCAGGGGAGCGGCGAGCGGTGCTGAAACCGGCCTTGGCGGTGGCTTGGATGGTTTTCATGGTTTCTTGCGTTTGAGTTCCGATAACGAATAATTTCCCGCCAATCAAGGTCATACTCAGTATTATTTTCGGAAATCAGCAGGGCCGATGCGTACCACTGCCTTTTCCTATGGCAAGGCGTTGTGCGACGACCACATGGGGCTGCCGCCCCAAACCCTGCCAAGCTGTGCCAGCTTGACCGCTTTGGGTTCACCCCTAAATCCCCTGAAGGGGACTTCTCCCCTCCCGTCCCCCAGGGGAGCGGGGGGAATCCTCTGCAGACGTTAGAGTGCACCTACAGGCGCGTTTGAAGGGAGATTGAAGCGAAATTAAAAAGCTCATGTCCCGTTAGGAGCCACGACTTGTCTGCCTTTTCATTTCTTTGATTTAGGCGATACAGAAGGACATTGAGTTCCTCACTAAGGCCGGATTCGGCGACATCTGGCTCTCGATGCCGCTTCACAATCCGATTATATAAAGCCACGGTATCCGCGAGAAATGCTCTAAGTCCGTCGTTGGTGAGACCCGTCTCCCTCGCTACAAGATCAGGATCGCAACGACTATCAAGATGGGCAATAAGTTTGCTTCTAAGCTTGTATAAGCGCCGACCAATCTCCCAGATTCTTGAAAAATTCCCTCACATTCACGAGCCGGTCAAACAGTCCGCAGACTGCGCCCGTACTAAGGGTCTGGTTCTTTTCTCAAAGAAAATCGCGACCGCCAGAAAGAATTTCCTTCCCAACCGTCCCCGCAACCGCCATCTCTTATCCAGTTAGCAAGTCCTTAGGGCTTCTAGCATTTTAACAAGAAATTGAACGTCCCCCCAAAGAACTATCCACTCTTGAGTAAATTCCATGTTTGAAGAATCACTGAAATCATTCTCCGAAATAACAATGCTTCAAATTTCGGCATTCTTGGTGCCATTTTTGATCGCAATCTGGATCGATTTGACCTCCCACCGCAAAGGACAAGCGATCACGATGAAAGACGCGGCAATCTGGTCGTGTATATGGATTCTTTGCGCCATGTCGTTTGCTGGCTTTCTATTTTGGAACCGAGGAATTGAGGCAGCTAGCCTGTACGTCACAGGATACGTTCTAGAAAAAGCCCTTGCGGTAGACAATCTTTTTGCGTTCTTCCTGATTTTCAAGTCCTTCGGGCTAACCGTCGAGCAAAACCAACCGCTCCAACACCGCATTCTCTATTACGGTATTATTGGTGCGATCGCCCTGCGGATCGTCTTTCTGGGTGCCGGGGCACTCATCGTCAACCTTAGCCCGTATGTGCTCCTGGCCTTCGCAGCGATTGTTCTTTGGACCGTCTTTAAAATGTGGAAGAGCGGGGGTGACGATGAAGAGGAGGATTACACCAAACACTGGTCGGTTAACCTGGTCAAGGGGATCACCAAAGTCAACCCGTCAATCCAATCCAGGCACTTCTTTTCCAAGGGTGTTACGCCCCTATTTCTCTGCCTTGTCTGCATCGAAGTCTGTGACGTTGTCTTCGCCTTCGATTCAATGCCAGTCATCGTGGCTGTCGTTCGCGACCCCTACTTGATGATCACCTCAAGCCTTTGGGCGGCAGCTGGATTAAGGAGCCTCTACTTCCTGCTTGTCGCAGCTCAAAACAAATTCTGGGCACTGGAAAAGGCAATCATGATATTGCTCATTTTTGTCTCAATCAAATTAGGCGCAAGCGCATTCGGAATGCACCTGCCAAACCCCATAAGCTTGGCCATTGTCGCCTCCCTCCTCGCTGGCGGAATTATCTGGTCATTGGCTTTCACCCAACCCGCGGTACTGGAACTTTCAGACAGCGAATAATTACATACTCATTTAACATTCGACCACAATGGCACAACTAGATTCATCAAAAACAGTAGAACCTTTCGGCGAAGTCAACGTATTCCAGGAAGCCGACGGAAGAATCCGCGTCAAAGCAACCATCCTCATGCGTCCGCAGGTTGAGGGCGCGCAAACGGGCCTGGCAATCGACGGGTCGAACTCGATGAACCAAATGTTTGGCGCGTCTGGAGCTGTCTCGGCCTTGTTCGCCTCCGCCTCCAACAATATTGTCCAGCCCGTTGCCCGCCTCATGGCGGAGTATCTGGCCAACTTTGACAGTGATGGCAATACAACCGTCATCTACTGGGCCTGCGGTATTGGAGGCGCTGATATCGAGGAACTTGGAGACATGAATGCGGCCCAGGCGAAGTCCTATAACTTCGCCCAACCAAAATCCCCTGGTACCGGAACCAAACTACTTCCAGCCATCAAATATTTCACGGAAACGAAGTTCCCGGATGCGCCATGGGGTATTTTTGTCTTTGTGACCGACGGTGCGATCGAAGACCTTGAACCTGTCAAACAATACAGCCTACAAATAGGCAAGGAGATGTCTCAAGGAAAGCGCAATTTCACCAAGTTTGTTCTCATCGGCCTTGGACCGAATGTGGACGAAACCCAGCTCGAGGAACTCGACGATATGGATATGGGTGGAATCGTCGATTCGAAGGGTGACGAAATCGATCTATGGGATCACAAACTTGCCTCAACCATGAACAAACTGGAGGAAATCTTTGCGGAGGTGGTAAGTAGCGAGATGATTCTCGCATCCTCCGCAACGATCTTGGACTCCTCAGGCAATCCGGTGACCCCCATTGGCCGCTCGTCCTATGCGGATGGCTTGCCAGCCCTGCTTGAATTCACCATGCCTGGATCGGCAACCTCATTCAAAATCACCCTCCCAAATTCCAAGGAAATCCTGCAACCAATATCCTGAGGCCATGAACCAGATACCCACACCCCTGACATCACCTCCCCGGTCCGCGGCAGATCTCCCAGCGAACCAAAATTATCAAATTCCAAACAAGAATTTGAACGCTGCATTCGGCGAACTCAATATTACTCCCAAGGATGATCGTTTGGACATTGTCCTCACGATCCTGATGGAACCCGTGAAAGAGGGATCACAAACCGGCGTGGCCTTGGACGGTTCTTCGTCGATGCAGGACGCCTTTGGAAGGGCCTGGGTTTACGCCTCGAATGTTGACTCTGCCGTCATCAATCGAATGAAAAGTGAAGGCAAGGCAAAGTCTGTGGTCCAGGATGGCAAGACGCTGCTGGAATACACCACGCAAGGCTGGCAGGAATTGATTAATCTCCGCTATGTGGTTCAGACTCAAAACGTAGTCGAGCCGGTCGCGCGTGATGTGATTCCCTATCTCGCGGATAAAATCGACGCCGACGGCGGAACCACCCTGATTTACTGGGCCTGCGGTGCCGCCGGTGACAAAATTGAAGAGGTGGGCGATCTTACAGCAGACGAGGCAAAAATCGCAAATTACACCGGGCCTAAAGATTGGGGACTCAATACCCATCTGCTTCCGGCCCTCAAATATTTTGTCGAACGTTTCAGCGATGCAGCTTGGGGATTTTATGTGTTTATCACCGATGGCAAACTGGATGACCTCCAGGCAGTCAAAGATTACACGGCTGATCTCTCCAGGCGAATCGCCGCAGGGACCACTAATCCCGTCAAATGTGTGTTGATTGGCGTCGGCCCGGATGTCGACGAAGCCCAAATGGTCCAACTTGATGACTTGCCGGAAGCGATGGACCTTCCAGTCGATATCTGGGACCACAAGATAGCCAGCGACATGCGCGACCTTCGCGATATTTTTGCCGAAGTGGTTGACGAAAATGCCATGGTCGCGCCAAGCGGCAAAATTGTGGATGACAAAGGCAACTTGGCCGCAAATTTTGCAGATGGAGTTCCTACTCTTCTGCGCTTTTCCCTCCCGCTGGATTCTCAAACCTTTATTTTGGAAGTGGGCGGAAACCAGATCAGGCAGTCACTCTTTCAATAATTTTACCTAGCACAAAACTAACCGTAACCAATAGTAAACAACAACATGAGCTTCCGTCGTCTACCTGTCTATATCCTTGCTGATTGTTCCGGCTCTATGGCCGGCGATCCCATCGAATCCGTCAAAGCGGGCATTAGTGCCCTGCACTCAGAATTGATGGGCGACCCCTCGGCTGTGGAAAGCGCCTACCTTTCGGTCATATCCTTTGACAGCAGCGCTCGCCAGACCGTTCCACTTACTGAACTTGCATCCTTTAATCCTCCCAGCTTGACTGCTTCCGGCACCACGGCGCTCGGCGCCGCCCTCAAATTGTTGATCGATTGCTTACAAACAGAGGTCAAACAGAATTCAGGTGAAGTAAAAGGTGACTGGAAACCTCTCGTCTTTCTGCTTACCGATGGAGCTCCCACGGACAACTGGCAGCAATATGCGGACGACCTTAAGACAAAACGCCCGGGCAATATCATTGCGGTCGCGTGCGGCGATGGCGCTGATACCGCACTGTTAAAGTCAATTACCGATACGGTTCTCGAGATGAAGAGCATGAGTCCAAATGACTTTAGCGCTTTTTTCAAGTGGGTCACACAGTCAATCAAACAAACTTCACAAAAATGCGGTTCATCCCCTGATGCTGCTGCAGGTGGGGTTGCCCTGCCCCCCCCGCCTCCTGGAATAGTGATCGTCCCTTGATCTCTTGGACTGACCAAGGCACCTTTTACCGGGCAAACTCATGGCAGACGACATACGAATTGATTGCGATCAGGTTTCACTTGAAACGCCTGGGACTGGAGCATCCGCTCCTACCGGACAAATCCCGGCTTCTTCTGTGCCAGCTTCGAATGAGGTCCATCCTTTTGCAATCAATGCCCAGGCACAAGTAGCGAAGCCTGATCCTGCTAGTCAGGTTGCGGATGCTGAAAATGCGGCCCCCCCCTTACCTGGAACGCTGAACCTTGACCAGAAGGATGCCATCGAAGGCGGCGGCGCAGATCCGATCTCGGAAGCCCCACCCAGCACAACCACAACTCCTCCCATAGTCACACCTCTGAAACCCGCCTCGTGGGGGGTTGTGGAACCTGTGGGGCCATGGTGTCCTGATGGGCTGGAGACAGAGTTAGGATTTGAACCAAACTATCAGAATGAGATAAAATACACGACGGAAATTGACGATCAATGGCGATTGGCTGCCGCTTCGAAACGAGGACGCATGCATGCCCATCACGGTACATTCAGGGAAGACGCTCTCTCTACCATCCACACCAATAGCTTTTCTTTTCTTTGCGTCTGTGATGGAGCAGGTTCTTCCAAATTGAGCCGAATAGGATCGGAATTTACAGCACAGTTCCTATGCAAATTGGTAAAGGAAGAACTTCTCTCGCATGAGGGCGAAATCATGAAATGTTCGCGTGCGAGTTTGCCTGGAAACCTGCGCGCAATTCTCCACCTGTGCTTGGACACCGTAGCCAGAAAATTAGTCGATCTGTCGGTTACGGCCCAAATGCTACCAAAAGACTTTCGTTGCACTATATTAACCGTATTGCACTATCACCATCCCACGGGAGGGATATTCCTCTTTGGAAATGTCGGTGACGGTTTTATCGCAGTCAAACGCAGGGGACAGTCGGCGGAGCGGATTGGAACGTCGGATTCCGGAGCCTTCTCGGGGGAAGTCACCTGCTTCATGCCGGACCCACAGGTATCTGAATTCTACAAAACGAGTTTGGAGGAGAATCCACCGATTCCTGAGGATGAGGTTGATTCCTATATTCTGTGCACGGACGGAGTAGAAGATCCATTTTTCCCGATACACCGCACCATCGACAAAATTTACGGGCAGTTAACCGAAGGATATAAGGAACCCATCGCGGATGTCACATACCCGGAGGGACAGGAACCATCTTCGATTATTCACGCCGCCAGTCCCGGGGACGAATTGCTAAAGTGGCTGAGTTATGAGAAACGAGGCGAAAATGATGACAGAACGATTGTTTTCACATACCGAAAAAGCCTAGCAGAGCCCCCAATAGTGACTCCAGCAATGGTTGAAATGACTCCCGAAGAAGCATCTCCCGCGCTAGACACAACAGCCTTACCCCCTGTCGTCAAGAGTTGGGCGGTATTTTGCAGCCCGCAAGTGATATTTGCCATGATTGTTGGTGGTTTGGTAATCGCCAACGCTTTCCTCATCGGGGCCCTTCTTGGCTTCACGATCGGAAGTCATTCCACTCCCCTGGCAATTCCCAATGGCTGCAATTCTCCTATTGGACCTTGATCCAACCGCGATATTATCATGATTTTGAAAGTAAAATGCACTGATGGCAGGACCATCGAATTTGATAGTTCAAAATCCATCGGACAGGGTGGTGAGAAGGTCGTGTTCTTCACCAAAGATAAAAAGGAGGTTGTCTGTTTCTTCTTCAAGGGATTGCAGGATCGCATGGAGCGTCGGCGAAGGCTCGATAAGATCATAGGCTATTTTAATCCGACCGTAGGTCCAAGTGGCGACTACTGGAAGGAACACTTTTGCTGGCCAACGCACCTGATCGATGGCGATTCCACGATTCCAAAAGCCTTTCTGGCGCAGCACAATATCATCGATCCACCACTTGCTGTCATTACGCCGGCGTACCGGGGCACGTTCTTTTTCAAGAATCAAGTAGGCTCCGTGGTGGAAGGGAACGGCAAGTGGTTCACGAGCGAGAAGTGCCGCAAATTGGTCCCGCTAGAATACCAAGGATGTTTTTTGAATTATCTTCAGCTTTGCACCAAGATGGCCCGGGCAATGCGCCGGATGCATTACGCCGGTTTGGCTCACTCTGATCTGTCAAATAAGAATGTGCTTATTGCGCCCAAACATGGCGATGCCTGTATCATCGATATCGATTCATTGGTAGTTCCAGGAATCGCTCCTCCATCCGTCATCGGCACACCAGGGTATATCGCGCCGGAAGTCTTGGCCGGAAAAATCCTCGCTGATGGCAAGCCCGCATTGCCATGCGTAGAGACGGATCGCCATGCTCTGGCGGTTCTGATCTACGAGAATCTTCTGACTCGTCATCCCCTATATGGACCCAAGGTGAATTCCCAGGTGTCAGCAGAGGAGGACGATCGACTCACATATGGTTCCAAAGCACTTTTTGTCGAGAGCTCCACAGACAAGTCAAACCATCTGCGTCCAGCTCCCAAGCTGTCAGTCTCAATTCTGGGTCCGTACCTTGAGGAGCTCTTTCGCAAGGTTTTTGAAATAGGTCTTCATGATCGGTCAAAGCGGCCCGCAGCCGACCAGTGGGAGCGGGCGCTCTATCGAACATTCGACATCATTCATCCTTCACCCGATGGAAAAAATTGGTTTGTATTGTCGCCAGGGATGCCGCTACGCTGTCCCTTCTCGGGGCAAAAGCTGAACAAAAAGGTACCGTTCGCTCAGTTGTATTCCGAAAGCAAACCAGGCAATTTCATCTTCGAAAAACACCATCTGGTAATCTATCACAATATGTGGCTCCATGATTGGCACATACACGCCAAGACACAGCCTGGTGAGAATTCAGACCGCACAACTAAGGGGTATTGCTCGTTTTACAATAACCGCTGGATTCTGGTCAACAACAGCGGCGAGGCCATGCAAATTGTCAATGGACAGAGCGTACCAAACGGCCAGTCGGTTGAAATTCAAAGTGGCTTGCAGCTTCTGGTTTCTAGCGGCCCGAAGCGACGGTTGTTCATATTTGATTTCATGCAGCCATAACAGATAATGAGGGAGTTACCAGTTCACCTGCTTGTCGATTCCTCATGCACCGGATCCGCCGAATCATTCGACTTGGCTTGGGCTTTGGCTAATGCGTTAGTGAACGAACTCATGAGCGATCCCATGTGTGTTGAAGCCTGCCACTTGACTTTGTGGGCATTTGGTGACTCCGCACGTTTGGTAAATCGCGGCCAAGTGGATGCTTTCCAAATTCCCAAGGTTGATCCCGGTGGCACAAAATGCGCACTTGGTCATGCACTATATAAAATGTTGGAGATTGACGACGCACTTAGGCGCAGCTCATTGAAACATGCCTACAAGTCACACGCATGCGTAATTCTCAGAAATGCGCCGACCGATGCTTTTGTCCCGCACTACACACGAATCATTGCTAGAACTTCAAAGTTCTATCCGCCACATTTTCTAACCTACTGTGACTCTAGCGAAGCTCTTCAGGGAATATCCCCACCGCCTTACGTTTATCCAGCCCTAGAAGTATCTTCCCACTTTTTGGGCAGCATTATTACAAGCCCTTTTATAAGCTGATGAGTTTGTCCAACATTCAACAAATGCTCGATGAACTGGATCCCGCCGGAACACTGACGCTAGAGCGTGGCGACTACGCTCCCTGCGTAATCAATAAACCGATGAACCTGCATTGCGATGGCGCTACATTCTGGACGAATGGAGACGTCCCTTCGATCGCGATCCGCTCAGCCAGCGTTGTCATCAAGGATGCAAGCCTGCGGGGATTGACATCGGCAAAGCACGTGGTTTTGGCGGCTGATCCCGACTGCCATCCTTTGCTGCAGAATATCCGCGTCTTCGGCAGGACACTTGGAGTGGAAGCGGAGCCGTCGGAATGGATTCTTCCACCGGCAATCAATGTTGAACAAATTACGCCTAACCACCCTGGCTTCTACCTGGATCTTGGAGTGCCACAGCGCTCACAGATTGTATGCCGTATATCCGGGGTTTCGATGGACCCTGCCGCCCTCAGCCCGGGTGTCAATTCCGTTAAGCTGCAAATCCATGATGCCATGGTGGACTCAATTCTCATTGGCGAAGTCGAAATCATAGGACCTGTCCTGACCCGTTTGATACCATTCTTTGCGCGTGTATCCGCGACAGCATCCTCGGCACCCGATGGTAATGCAGTCCCACTATTTGAGGTAAGCATCGCCGAAAGAGAGCGCTTCCAGAAACTGCTTGCGGGCGAACCTAGAACGGTACCAACGGCCACAGTTATACTCGATTCTGTTATTGTTCAGCCACAGACAACCAAGGTAGTAAAGCCGAAGAAGAAGTCTCCACCCGTCCAAACAACGGTACCGGTTTCAACGATACCCTTCCGCACCACGATTCCGCCGGATCTTACAAACGCACCCTTGCAACTGGGCGGTGCATTTGCCGCCAAAACGCTCAGGAAATTGCCGGTATATGTGCTTGTGGACTGCTCCAATAGCATGGACGGCGACCCGATTGCATCAGTTCCTGCTGGCATAAGCGCCTTGCCGTACGAGCTGATGAATGATCCGACAGCTGCCGAAAGTGCTTGGATCTCGATCATTACATTCAACAGCTCGGCTCGTCAGGTGGTCCCATTGACGCCACTTGCCAAATATAGGGCTCCAACTCTAGCCGTATCCGATGGTAGAACTCTGGGGTCCGCGTTACAAATACTTTGCGATGCTCTCGAACGTGAGCTTACGCCGGCAGATGCATCGGTTGGTCAAAAGGGCGACTGGCGGCCCATCGTGTTCCTCCTTACTTGTGGTCCTCCGACTGATGAATGGGAATCGCCGGCCGCGACCCTAAAATCAAAATTTGCACCAACAATTATCGCAATTGCCTGTGGCGATGGTGCGGACCTTTCATGCTTGACACCCATCACCACTACGGTCCTACATATGAACAGCATGTCCCCTAACGGCTTTAGCAGGGCGTTGAAATGGGACGACGCATTGATTCCCCATCCGGCCACGCCGACAAGGCAAATGAGACCGGTCGAGGCTGCTGGTGCGCCCGTGGTGATTAAAGCGCAGCAGGTTCCAAAGCAGAAACCACTATCTGAACCAGGCAGAGATCAAGAGAATACAATTTTGGGTTCATTATTTCAAAATAAAACTGAGATTCAACCTGCCACAGCTTCGACGGCACATTCTTTTAATGATACTTCAGAACTTCCAGTTTCAGACCGGAAGCCAGAAGCAAGCAATGGATCACAGCTGTCCAAACTTTTCAAGCATTCCCCCGAGAGCTAAAACCAATCTTAACACCACAGCACTTGAAGGCCAACAAAGTCCGATTTTTCACTTGGATACCGAAGCCGCTATTCTACTGCCTCTTGGGGATGGTAGGATGTGCGGTGGGCTGGCTCATCGGGGAGCCGATCTTGCTCACAATCCGGCCGACCAAGCGCCAAATCGCATCGGGTTATGCTTCATCGGTGTTAGTCTTTAACCCCGAGTTCTACCGCCGTCTCCAATGTGAGGGTGCTAATACCCTGCTGGTGGAAATGAAAACCGACTCAGGAAAATGAAACAAGAAGCCTACCAGATTCTGAAAACGGCGATCATTGAACACCGTGAGCTTCTACTTAGCAGCAATAAGGTCTGTCTAGGCGTGCTTAGGGATTACGGGGGCCGGGAACACCCGGAGGTCAAACTATTCGCAGAAGCACTGGAGGAGAATATTCCCGACAGACTATTACGCAGCCAACCGATTACCCAGGATGTTATCGACAACCTCGCCTCCAATTTTGCCACAACTGGGTTCCACGATCCAGAGGTCTCAACATTTGTGGTTTCAAGCTGGGCGGATGCGCTTGGCCTCTATAAACTTGAGCCATCAATTCTAACAAAAGCCAGGATTTCAGCCGTACCCGAGTCCTCGTCAAACGAGAGAACCCGAATTTCAGAGAGATCGTGGTATTACCAAGCAGGCACGCACACTCTTGGTCCCCTGCTTGAATCACGACTGACTGCCTTGGTTAATGCTGGAAACATCGACCCCAAAACTTGGGTTTGGTCAGAAGGAATGACCAATTGGGAATCGGCCTCGGATTATTTTCGGTTTTTGCCACAGAAAGTTTCAGCATCAACAGCAACGTCCTCCCCTCGGCCAAGCAGGCAAACAACTACTCGCTCCGTCATTACTCCAACCACAGGTCATACCGTAGCAAGAACTTACGGAGGCCTCAATAGAAAAACCTACATCCTTGGCTCTTTGGGGGCCGGTATTGGCATTTCCTTGGCATCTGGAGGCAGCGAGAATGGTCTGGTTCTAATTGGTGTTATATCATTTATTTTAGCAATATACCGCATCAAAAATATCGGGGCTAGTGGGTGGTGGGTCCTACTGCTGCTTGCGCCGCTTGTCAACGTACTGGCTTGGATACCGCTCGTCGTTTGTCAGGAGGGATATTACGACGCCAAAAAGCTCGATAGTCGTGGGCTTCGTGGAATTGGGATTGCGGCAGGCTTTCTCATTCTGGTCGTCCTTATCGCTATATTTTGGGACAATTGAGAATTTAGTGGGTAAATCACTCTAACATTGGCGATTCACACATGATTTCCAGCTGGTCAATTCTGCTCTATTCTCCTGCGCAGGAAAGTTGTCCACAAGGTTCCGCCGCGAGAATG
>Ga0194037_1002244_pt1 | contig 13052 bp, 4 predicted proteins | sample JunL306m_MetaG_FD_148653 | JGI IMG/M metagenome (GOLD analysis project Ga0194037, IMG submission 148653) | Anoxic zone freshwater microbial communities from boreal shield lake in IISD Experimental Lakes Area, Ontario, Canada - Jun2016-L304-6m | ecosystem: Environmental > Aquatic > Freshwater >...
GCGCACCATCGCTGGTGTCATATGCAAGATGCACGTTACCGCTTAAGAGCGCCTTGACCGCTGCTGACCCTGATCCCGAAGCAAACTGATCGGCCTGCACATTGCCGTTGATATCTCCCAGTAATGCACTAAAGGCTTTAGAGTCCAGATTGATTACCGGGCTAGAGCCTTCAATAAAGTTTGCTAAGGTTGGGATAGATCCAGTTAGGGTATTACCAACACCATTGAGTATGGTCGGAGTAACGTGATCGGTTAATAGGCTGAGAATATTTTCATGGCCACTAGCCTGATTCCAAGCATACCAATTGTTCCATTGGTAACCATTGTTGGCTGCTATATAGAGTTGCTCACTGCTGCCATTAGGGCCAGAATAGTACTTCACACTAGCAACATCAGCAGCCCCCACATTGATGATGGTATTGGCTGCCTGCTGCACGCCATTAACGCTAAAGTAACCGCCATTCGTGCCGGTATCTAATAACATCAGACCTTGAACAGCGCCACCGCCAATATTGACTAATGAGCTTAATGTAGTACCTCCACTAGCGTGGTCTTCATAAGCTGCAATACTATGGTTATTGGAAATGGTTAAGGGCTGTTCGGCTGGAGTTGGAGTCACTGGAGTTGCCGGGGTAGATTGGGGTGTGCTGCCTTGTGAATTATCTTGTGAACTACCTTGGGAACTACCACCACTAGTTTGATTCCAAGCATACCAATTAGTCCATTGGTAGCCATCATTAGCTGCGACATAGAGCTGCTCACTCGTGCCATTAGTACCTGAGTAGTATTTAACGCTACCCACATCAGCAGCATCAACACTAATAATGGTATTAGCTGCCTCTTTGACCCCATTGACGGTAAAGTAGCCGCCGTTGGTGCCAGTATCTAAAAGTCTGAGACCTTGCAGGGTATCAACAGGAGTGTTACCGCCATCAGCGATCGTAATTAAGCTACTCAATGCAGTGCCACCAGCAGCATGATCTTCTACTGCGGCGCTCACATGATTACTAACGATTGTCATGGGCTTATCGGCCGCTTGGACAACTGCATTGACTGTAACGGCATTACTCCAATTCTGGCCATCGAATACTTGGATGGAGAGTGTATCGCTACCTAGGCTAAGGCCATTAAACATCACATGACCAATAGCGAGTTGATTAGCACTAAAGATCGCTGTTTGTCCTGTAGCAACATGACCATCAGCATACCAACTCAGGTGGTTGGGGGCACTGGTATCCGTAATGCGATATTGCGTAATCACACCGCCACTGGTCTCAGTAATGAGGTTATTTAAGGCGCTGCTTGTCAGAGCAGTCCAACCCGCAGGCTGGTAGTCAGACAGACTATTGCCGGTGGCGGTAATCACCGGGGCGGGATTTGGGTTAATAACTAAATTTAAAGTGAGGGTATCAGTATTGCTCGTGCCTAGATTCCCAGCAGCATCGGTATCAGTTGCCGTGATGTTGTGAGCGCCTAGTGTGTTAGCCAAGGTAATGACATCAGCCCAAGTACCATTGTTGTCAACCGTGGTGGTACCTAGTACGGTGGATCCATCGAGAACCGTGACGGTGGTACCGGCTTCACCGGTACCGGTAATCGTTTGATGAACATCACTAGTAGCAACGCTGGGAGAAGTAATGGTTACGATTGGAGCGATGGTGTCGAGGGTAATAGTGACGGGACTACTACCTTGAACGTTGCCGTACGTATCCGCAGCAGATGCCGTAATAATATGATTGCCCTGACCGTTTAGCGTCACAACATCACTCCATGTGCCGTCATTGGCAACCATTGCTGTTCCTAAGACGGTCGCACCATCTAATACAGTCACGGTAGTACCAGCTTGGCCCGTACCAGTGATGGTTTGATTGAGTTGGTTAGTTAAACCAGCAGCAGAAGTAATGGTCGCAAACGGACCGTCTGTTAGATGGATTGTATAGTCACCAGTAATTTTGGCTAGAGCGTCAGTATCGAGAAACTTCTGCTTGGCAGTAATGTCAATCTCATGACTGGAACCATTTAGAGTAATACTAGTAATCTTGCTATTGACTGACTCAAGGCTATCGAGATAGGTAGATACATTAGCTGATGAGTCAGCAATGAGCATGCTGATGACATGCGGATTTGTAGATATAATTGTTGCATCAGCTGCAATAACGTCAGTGATCTTAAGTTGGTAGTTGGAATTAACCTGTTTATAAACTGCAATCGAGATCCCACCTCCATTGTCTGGGATGTAATCGTCAGATATAAAAAACTCTACCGTGGTCTCTGTCGCTAAAGTGAAGGTATGTGGATGTGCTTTACCGCTAGCGACTGTACTATCAAAACCAAAGTTGTAATTAGACCTACTCCACTGTGAAATATATTGGCCATTAATAACGATGTTGTATTCGGAGGAGAAGTAATTATTTCCTGGGTCTCCCCAAGGCCCCCACCCACTAAAGGTTGCCCCTAGCTCACCTTTTTGCAGGTAATCAACTTCATAAGTGCCGGGAGCTAATGTTAAGGTTTTTAAACCCATAACATAAAGACCATCCCTGTAACCCGAGTAAGCAGTTGAATCCAGATTTAACTCTGTAATAAGTGCTTTGGAATTATTTACACCTTCAGAATCTCCTCCTGAAATCTTCCCAAGCACATCTGAGTCGGCACTGAGTTGATGCTCCGTAATGGTTAGCGGCTTGTAATCGCTGATCACTACGCTGCCTAACTGACTACCCATGGCTTCTAATTGGTCAATTGCAGCAGATAGATGGTCTGCGGTATCGGAGACAGTAATTGAGGTAGGGTTAGTAATCTTCGCAATCACATCATGGTCAGTAGTTAACTGAGCAACCGAGACCGTAATTGGAGTGCTATCACTTAAGGTGATACTACTAATCTTGGAGTTTAGAGACTGAAGGTTATCAAGATGGGTTGAGACGTGGCCTGCGGTATCCGCAATCGCTACGGAATAGCTTGAAGTGATTACAGATAGGATGTTTGAATATTGCGCTACTTCACTTGCATTGAGTAATAAGCTGGAGTCACTCATCTTCACCACATATCCAACTTGATTGCCATTTGAGGTAGGATTGAGGCCATTAAAATTGCCTTGGGAATATCCTCCAAGATAAATTCCTCCAGCAGAATTTGCGCTTATGGATACAGAGGCCTCGTTAGAGCTAGTACCCATCTCCTTGGTCCAATTCAACGTACCATCAGGTCGATACTCTACGGAGACCCAATCTCCATAGCCGCCTTGATAAGGCTGACCATTAACCTTGCCGTCGGCACCGCCAGTTATGGCAATATTGCCAGAGGCTGTTAAAGCGATTGAGTTAGAAAAAGTCTGCGTTGTGCTACCAAACTCTTGAGTCCACAGTGTATTTCCGTTTGAATCTAATTTAGTCAGGTAGCCGCACATAATCCCACCTGGATAAGACTGTCCATTCATCCCAGTAGAAGCTGTTCCTGCAATATAAACATTTCCAAGCTGATCCACAACAACTTGGGCATTACTGTTATTCCCCCATGGGTCATTTTCAGCAGCAGGTATTTGCTCTGTCCAAATCAGTGACCCACTTGAAGAGTATTTGGCAACAAACCCATCCATTCCGCCACTATTGGTAGCAGCTATATTCCCATTGGTAGTTCCTGCAACGTAAACATTGCCCTGCGAGTCAGTGGTAACCGATCTGAGCAGGTCTTTTTCAGGAGACCCAATTAATGTTTGCCATATAACTGCGCCGGTTGTGGGATCATATTTAGCAAGGTATCCATCAATCCCGCCGCTATTTGCCATATTAGTCAGACCACTAGTCGTATCCCCAATGGCATATACATACCCAGTGTGATCAATGGCAACGGAGTTGTAAACCTGAGTTGAGGAAATGCTTGTCTCAAGATTGGTTTGGGTGCTCTTCCAGATCTCAGCGCCATCTGAAGATAATTTTGCAAGATAAGAGCCTGAAGAACCTACACTCTCTATATATGCGTTACCACTACTATCACTAACGATACTTCCTAAGGCCCCGCCAGCTGGAAAACCCCCATCAAAAGTATCGGTCCACAGGGTGATACCATCTTCAGTAACTTTTGTGATGAAGGTGTTACCACTTGTCCAATCATTTCCGCTTTTCACTGCGTGACCGATGACAAATAAATTGCCACTACCATCGCCTGAAGGACTTAATCCAGTTACTACAGAGTAATCTGTGACATCACTCATTCCGAATTGTTTTGTCCAGTTGACCACTGGAACGGGGTCCGTCAAATTAATTGAATTAAAGTTACCAGCTTGATAAGAAGCGGCTATAGAAGAAAGGTTATTAACAAAGTAGCTACTAGAAATTGATAGGGTTGGCATATATAGACTTTTTAGTTAATAGATAAATAAATTAAAAGACCTACTGCGTTTTCTTCAAAACATCTTTTAATGCCGTAGATGTTGATGACTTAGGCGCTTCGGTGACGTTAGTTGAGACAATATCTTGTGGTGAGGTTTTTGTGATCAAGCCTTTTTCAACCAAGGTATTCATCACAATGCTTAATTGGTCGTAAGCGCGCAAGAATGCAGGTAAAGACATAGCAATGGTGCTTGTAGTCTCGATAGTCATTTTCTCTTCTGCGGCCGGAATCATTTTAGTCAGATCAAAACGGACTACCCCTTCGATGATTTGAGTATTGACTATGCCATCAGCATAAATAATGTTTTGCATATTGCCCTTGATAGGTAGAATTAAATTGGCTGTCAGCCGGTTAATGACAAACTTGTTTATAGATTTTATAATATAAAAACCATCAAATCATGGTGATATACGGATATGCAGTAATGAGTTCAATATTGCAGTAATGGGGTATTACTTTAGGGTCTAGATGTAACATCTAGAGCGCTTCACCCTGCTTCATCAAGGCAAATTAGGGGCCCCTAGGAAAGTAAATAGCTGAAATATTCCCTAAATTTGGAATTTTATTGGATTAAATGGGTACCGTTAATGATTCTTACTGCGTTCTCTTTACTAATGTACTCATCGAGCAATTCTGCCAATAAGTTACTTAGGGTTCGATCTTGACCGACAACGCATCGTTTCATGTGAAGTAGCACCAGTGGATTAGCGATACTTAATTAACGCTTTAGGGTGCTTTGGTATTTATAGATACAGGGAAATTATTGGGTGTTTTTACACAACCTCTGACCATAACTGCCGTTCGCTCAATCTAAATTTCAGATCTTAACAAGGCAAATAGAGCCCCTAAAATTCCAATTGGCTTTTTTAGAGGTACCCCGTTAGAACTTAGACTAAATGCAAATCAGCAGCATGAAGGTTATGGTTCGCTCCCTGACCAATGATGGCAATTTCAATTGGGGTGCTTGCAGCGGAGGCTTCGTAATACAGCGCACCATCGCTGGTGTCATATGCAAGATGCACGTTACCGCTTAAGAGCGCCTTGACCGCTGCTGACCCTGATCCCGAAGCAAACTGATCGGCCTGCACATTGCCGTTGATATCTCCCAGTAATGCGCTAAAGGCTTTAGAGTCCAGATTAATCCGTGGGCTAGTACCTTCAAAAAAGTTCGCTAGCGTAGGGATGGATCCCGTAGTGGTATTACCCACACCATTCAGCATTGTAGGAGTGCTCATATCGGTTAACAAGCTGAGGATATTTTCATGCCCACTGCCCTGATTCCAAGCATGCCAATTGTTCCATTGGTAACCATTGTTGGCTGCAACATAAAGCTGCTCACTGCTGCCATTAGGGCCAGAATAGTACTTCACACTAGCGACATCAGCAGCACCCACATTGATGATCGCATTGGCTGCCTGCTGCACGCCGTTAACCATAAAGTAGCCGCCATTGGCACCAGTATCTAATAGCATCAGGCCTTGAACAGCGCCACCGCTAATATTGACTAATGAGCTTAATGCAGTACCTCCACTAGCGTGATCTTCATAAGCTGCAATAGCATGGTTATCGGCAATCGTGATGGGCTGCTCAGCTGGACGAACGACTGCATTTACCATAACGGCATCACTCCAGTCTTGACCATCAAAGGCTTGGATGGATAAGGTATCCGTACCAGCACTCAGACCCTTGAACATGACCCAACCATTAGCCAGATCGCTCGCGGTAAAGGTGGCCGCTTGTCCTGCAGCAACAACACCATTGGCATACAAACTTAGATGACTGGTAGCGCTCGTATCAGTAATACGATATTGGGTAATCGCATCGCCATTAGCATCACTCACGCTTACGAGATCATTAAATGCGCTCGTGGACAAAGGAGTCCAACCTGCAGGCTGGTAGTCAGACAGGCTATTGCCCGTAGCGGTAACGAGTGGAGCAGTATTGTGGGCATGGCCACTAGCTTGATTCCAAGCATACCAATTAGTCCATTGGTAGCCATCATTGGCCGCTACATAGAGCTGCTCACTCGTGCAATTAGTGCCTGAGTAATATTTAACGCTCGCCACATCGGCCGCAGCTACCTTAATAATAGTGTTGTTGGCCTCTTTGTGACCATTAACTGTAAAGTAGCCTCCATTGGTGCCTGTGCCCAATAACATCAGGCCTTGTACGGTATCGCCATACTGCTCAGTATCTGCATCAGCAATCGTAATTAAACTGCTCAATGGGGTGCCGCCACTTGCATGGTCTTCATCTGCGGCAATGACATGGTTACTCACGATTGTCATGGGTAGATCGGCTGGGCGAACTACTGCATTAACGCTAACTGCCGCACTCCAACTCTGACCATCAAAAGCTTGAATAGAAAGCGTATCGGTACCGACACTCAGACCATTAAACATCACATGGCCATTGGCTAGTTGACTGGCAGTAAAGGTTACCGATTGTCCTGCAGCAATAAAACCATCGGCATACCAACTCAGGTGATTGGGAGCATTGGTATCCGTAATACGATATTGCGTTATATCAACGCCAGCAGCATCGGTAATACTAACCAAGCCATTAAGAATGCTTGGTGTCAGGGTAGTCCAGCCAGCAGGCTGGTAGTCCATTAGATTATTGCCTGTAGCCATCAAAACGGTAAAGTTGAGTATTTCTGAATCGCTGGTACCTACATTGCCTGCAGCATCTGTACTAGTAGCCGTAATAGTGTGAGCTACTTGCTGTGTATTGGTAAAGGTAATGGTATCACTCCATGTACCATTGTTAGCAACCGTGGTGGTTCCCAATACGGTATTGCCATCAAATACTGTAATGGCAGCACCAGCTTCACCCGTGCCAGTGATGGTGTGATTAATGTGATTGGTAAAACCACCGACAGAAGTAATAGCTACCGCAGGAGTGATGGTATCGACTGTGACTGAGCCTACCTGATTCAATATAGAAGCATTGCCGGCCACATCTTGCGCATTGATCACTAAATTGGCTGGGCCGTTGGTATCGCCTGCTTTAACCATGTAAGTAGCGGTGTAGTTGTTACCGCTGCCATGGACGACAGTTGCGTTTTGGCCGCTAATCGTGACACTAGTCACAGCATCAGTAGCGGTAAAGCTTTCAGTAATAACATCCCCAGCTTTAGCTAAGGTTTGTGTTGAGTTGTTTGAAAGTTCAGAGATAGCCGTCACTGTTGGCGCTACGGTATCGACCGTAAAGCTCGCAGTAGCACTGCTGCCTACATTACCAGCCGCATCCACATTGCTTGCAGTAATGGCATGAGTGCCTTGTGTATTGGCCAAAGTAACGGCTTTGCTCCAGGTGCCATCATTGGCAACCGTAGTGGTTCCTAAGACAGTTTCACCATCTAATACAGTGACGGTCGTGCCAGCTTGGCCCGTACCAGTGATAGTTTGATTGAGCTGGTTAGTTAAACCTGCAGCAGAAGTAATAGTCACCGCAGGAGCGATGGTATCTGCATCTACCGTTACCGAAGCTCTTGGGGTGATGGTAGTCATATTACCGGCTGCATCTTGGGCAATAATTACTACATTAGCTGCGCCATTGTCGTCACCCGCCTGAACAGTGTACGCGGCAGTATAGTTGTTACCACTACCACGCACGACGGTTGCAGCGTTGCCATTAATTGTAACGCTGGTAACTGCATCAGTAGAGGTAAAGGTTTGCGTAATCACATCACCGACTTTAGCCAATGTTTGTGTTGCATTACTTGAGATTGCGGTATCAGCTTTAATGGTGGGGGATCTGGTATCGACCCTTACCGTTCCATCCCGGGAAATTTCGGCGGTCTTACCATCCGCATCTTTGGCTTTAATTACTACATCAGCTGCGCCATTGTCGTCACCCGCCTGAACAGTGTACGCGGCAGTATAGTTGTTACCACTACCACGCACGACAGTTGCTGACTTACCATTAATCTTGACTTCAAGAGTCGAAGCAGTAGATGTAAATGTTTCCGTAATAACATCACCGGCCTTAGCCACTGTATTCGTTACATTGCTTGAGATTTGAGAGATAGCAACAACGACTGGTTTATTTTTGTTATCAGACACGCAGGAAACTCCTAATCAATATATATAGAAAAATACTCATAAAAAGATCGCAATTCAACTAATAATCTCTTAATCTCATAATTTTGCATTTTATAGAGCCGTATTGCGGTAAATGGTTACTCTGAGTGCACTTTTAAGCAAGATCTTGGAAAACAAATTAGGGTTTCCCAGAGAAATAAAGTGCTGAAATATTTTCCAAGTCCTTAATCTTCAATAGTCCAGATAACTGCAATACTTTGACGCAGGAAATGATGTAGGAATACCGCGCTTGCGCTAAGTCTTTTTGGGTATTGAATATATTTTTGATCGCAACTAAAACATCTAGATTTGATCGTATTCCGGCAGCCACCCCGTAGATAGTAGCTTTTTTAGCTTCTTGCAAAGATTGCAGTGTAGACTCCAAGATGACGATCTTACTGTTATATAAATTCATCTGGTCGTAATATTTTTCTAGCTCTACTCCAGTATTGAGCTTAAGGCCTTCGTACTCCTCCTTTGCCTTTTCATACAAAGCAGCTGCTTGGCGCGTTTGACCTAGCGTCTCCCCGCTGCTAAAAATAGGCCAGGATGCCTGAATCCCCGCTAGCGCCTGATTTGAAATGACGTTGACGGTATTGACACTATAAGAATTCTGGCGACTCCAGTTAGCGATAGCGCTAATTTGTGGGTAATAATTGGCTGAGGTCTTATTGATTTCCTCTTTGGAATAATCCAATTTATGTTTTCCAGCAATGAGATCTAGGTTCTGGATGAGTGCGGTATCTAATAATTGTTGGAATGTGCCCGGTACTGTTACTGAATACTTTTTACCAGCACTCAATTTATTAATCTTCAGTAAATTGATATCACCCTCCCCAACTAGAACTCCCAGCTTTCTTTTGACATCCTTAGATTGCTGTTCTGCGTCAAGCAACTGATAAAGCGAGTTTTCATAGGCTGATTTAGCCTCAAGATAATCGATCTTGCTCATCTCCCCATAGCGAAATGATTTTTCTGCCACATTCATCTGTGCTTGATAAGAATCACGTTGAGAAGCAAGAAAAGTGATTAAATCCTCGGAATACAGCACATTTAAATACGCTTGCGTCACCCTCACCAACAAGTCATAAGTATCAGCTTCAAATTTAGCATCCCCAAAATCCTTTTGATACATACCTTGGCGATACTTGGAAAAACTACTCATATCAAATAGGGGCTGCAAAATTTGAATGTAGTTATTACTACTAGGGTAGTTATCAAATGTTTGAGAACCACCTCCGGCATACGCATTGGTCAGCCTATTGGTCGACATGAAAGAGCTTGCACTCAGTTTTGGTAGCACTGCAGATCGACCGATCGTAAGATTAGCAGCAGTAGCTTCTTGATCCTTAATTGCAGCCTTAAAAATGGGATCGTTTGCTAAGGCTTGATTATAGGAATCAAGCAATGTCCGTCCCGAAATAGATGAACTCGCATTTACTTTACTGTCAATAATTCTAGGGATCGCTATAGCACTGAGAATAGGTGTAGCCTCTGCAATAGCGACAGGCTTTACTTCCGTAGCTGGAGTTGACTTTACCTCGGTAGCTGGAGCTGGCTTTACTTCCGTAGCTTGAGCTGGCTTTACTTCAACTTGAGCTCCTACTTTTGATATTGGGGGGGTATATCCTGGGCTGATGCTGACGCTTACATTAGCTGGGTCGGGCTCTATAAGAAAATCTTGAACTAGAAATGGTTTTGCTTCTGTATAAGGCATAAAAAGCCAGCAAATTAAAAGCCAGCCACATACCTGAATTGTAAATATAGGATGCCGGAAGCGGATTTGCCAGTCTGGAGAAATAAATGCTGATTCAAAAAGCATTATTCCTCCCTTAAAGCCGTTTTCATGCGATCAATTACCGGCTTAAAGAGATAACTCAGCAAAGTACGCTCGCCAGTCTTGATGAAGACCTCAACCGGCATGCCTGGTCTAATGGTGTATTTAGCGAGCTTGCCCATATCTTCGCGCGTTACCTGCACGCGAACTTTGTAATATGGGTAATTGCTTTTCTCCTCGATGAGGCGATCTGCCGATACCATCACAACCGTCCCATATACTTTGGGGGTTTTGTTCTGATTGAATGCAGTGAACATCAACTCCACATCAAGCCCAGGGTAAACCTTATCTATCAATTGAGTTGGCAATTGCGCATCTACCATAAGGGGATCATCTAATGGCACTATCTCCATTAATTTCGCTCCAGGCGATACCACGCCGCCCTCGGTAAACACAGAAAGATTGACTACTGTGCCGCCAACAGGGGCTTTAATTTCTGTGTTTGATAAATCAAAGTTCAAAATACCGAGCTTTTCATTTAGCTCTGCAATTTGACGTTGGGTCTTTTCAAATTGACCTTGATCTGCCTGCAAGGCATCCTGAATCCGAAAATACTCTCGCTCTTGATCTAACAGTTTATTTTTGGGTATGTATCCATCCTTATCGAGATTACGTAATCCCTCAAGCTGCCTAGAGAGAATGTGCAACTGACTCTTCTTTGAATCAATGGAGAGTTTATTTTGACGGCTCTGCGCCTCTAGTCCAGCAATATTTTCTTGCATCGCATTGGCCTGACCCAATGCTGATGTGGGGTTAATCTTGACCAGCAATTGTCCGGCTTTTACTATATCGCCATCCTTAACCAGAATCTCATCGACGATCCCACCAGCTAAGTACTGAACTAGCTTATGGCTTCCTTCGATAACGACAACACCGCTTGCTGGAGCGCCCTTATCCAAGGGAACCAGACTTGCCCAAAGTAAAAAACCAAAAAGTCCATACAACAAAATACGCATACCCTTTTTGGCGTACACCATTTCAGGACTTAAATCACTATGAGAACCCAATCCAAATAGAACGGTCTCCGCCCTCAGCATCTTTGTCAAAATAAAATGGCCAAACTCTACTGACCTATTTTTAATATATCGGAAGGCGGCTATGAATAAGTTCATAGGTTAGGGTTGGTGATTGGCTTTGGTCTAGATCCTAGGCGCTCTAATGCGGATTTAGTTGGCTCGAAAAATTTGATCGCGCCATTTTCTATCAACATCAATTTATCGGAATGCTGAATGAGATTGAGGTTGTGGGAAATAAAAACAACCGTCTGATTATTTTGCTTTAATTTTCTTAAGGTCTCCACTAAAGAAGCTTCACCAAGCTGATCCAGATTGGAATTGGGCTCATCAAGAACAATGAGCGCGGGATCTCCGTACAAGGCTTGGGCTAGTGCGATTCGCTGTATCTGCCCACCTGAAAGACCCTCACCACCATCACCCACCGAAGTCTCATACCCCTTGGGTAAATGCAAAATTAATTCATGAACCCCTGCCAAATGGGCTATCCGAATAATTTCATCGGAATCCAATTTACCAAATCGAGAAATATTTTCGGCAATCGTTCCAGCAAATAATGTCGGCCGCTGGGGTACATAACCCATATGCTTACCTAGATCATCCAAATTCCAAGACGAAATATCAGCCGAATCAATTCTGACACACCCTGAGTCCGGCTTAATAAGACCCACTAGTAGTTTTCCTAAGGTTGATTTTCCTGCACCACTTTGGCCAATCAAGGCCATGCACTCTCCAGCCTTGATAGTAAATTGAATGCCTTTTAGGGTCGCCTGCTCCACACCATCAAATTGCACCACGATGTTTTCAACTGAAATATTGCCAGCCGGCTTAGGTAAGGTTAAGGGATTAGAATTTTCTGGATTTTCTGCCAGCAACTGATTTAACCGCTCATAGGCACTGACAACACCGCCCCATTGCCTCCACACCCCAATCAACAGATCGACTGGAGCCAAAGCTCTACCCAAAAGAATTGATCCAGCAATCATCATTCCAGCAGAAATATCATGCTGGATAGCTAAATAAGCACCCAGGCCTAAAATAAGCGATTGCATTGCTAATCGAAAAAATTTGCTAATAGAAGAAATGTACCCTGATCGCATGCTGCCATCGGCTTGGGCTTCCAAAAATTTCTGATGCAAGTTAAGCCAACGCTCTCGGATAGCCGAGACCATTCCCATCGCCTGAATGGTCTCGGCATGCCTTAAGCTATTAGTAGCAATGGCTCCCGATTGAACCGCGTATGCATTGGCATTTTTTAGAGGTAAATGGGAGGCCTGCGTATTTGCCCAAGCTAAGGCAAATAAAATAAATACGCAGACTGATGCGAATATACCCATCCAAAAGCTAAAAAGAAAAATGACTATTAGATAAATTGGAAACCAGGGGGCATCGTAAAAAGCAAACAAGCCATTGCCCGTAACAAACTGCCGAATAGTAGTCAAATCGGCGATGGCTTGGCCTGCATTAATTTTCTTGGACTTTAAATTCTGATGAAATGCAGCTGTATAAATTTTTTGGTTCAAGGTGTTGTCAAGTCTCTCACCTATCTTGATCACCATGGCCGATCGAACATACTCCAAAAGCGACATAATCAGAAATAGAAATAAGATAATAAGACTCAGAAATACTAGAGTCGATACATTGCTTGAGGTCAACACTCGGTCATACACCTCCAACATATAAATAGATGGTGCAAGATACAGTAAATTGATAAAAGCCGTAAAG
>Ga0194037_1002245_pt1 | contig 13051 bp, 8 predicted proteins | sample JunL306m_MetaG_FD_148653 | JGI IMG/M metagenome (GOLD analysis project Ga0194037, IMG submission 148653) | Anoxic zone freshwater microbial communities from boreal shield lake in IISD Experimental Lakes Area, Ontario, Canada - Jun2016-L304-6m | ecosystem: Environmental > Aquatic > Freshwater >...
ATATTTACCCTAAAAACAATACACTACCTTTATTTTCAATCATTTCAAAATACGAAACACACGCAAAGTATTAGTCATTTGTATGAATCACATACAAAGACCCAATAAGAGACTGTTTCGTCACCCTACTGCTTAATGCTAAAAATTGGGAAACGCTTTTATTACTTGATATCCATTGGCCATGGTATATTATTATTCATTTGCCTCTGGCTGTTGAATAATGGTGCATATACCACTGATGCCGATGAGGGTATATTATCTAAGGTGAACAAGCTGGAGAAATCGCTGTTCAACAGCAAACCACACTATGATCACAAGTTTGTGTTCATCAATGTATCGAAAGACCTGAAACTGCAGAGCGACCCCAATGAATACGGCGATATAAGCATCACCGACAGGACCAAACTTGCTCTATTCTTCAAACTACTAGCAGATAATGGCAACCACCATTATTTCGCACTTTGCGATGTTTTTCTGGAATACCCCAGTGATGATGATTCAGCACTTCTTGCAGCAACCAACCGTTGTAATAACCTGCTCTTCCCTTATCATCTTACCCACGATACTGTGCAGCAACCTTTCCTTGCTGTACCCGCTGCTTTGTCGGATTTCATGACCTATACCGGTCGTTTTGCTAAATTCAAACTGCTGTATAAGGATAGCCTTAAAACTACCCCGCTGGTATTGTTGGAAACACTGGACAACAGCGCCTACCCCTCTTCCTTCCTGAATTTTAAATCGATATTTCCTGAGTATTATATCATGCCCGATCAGTTGTATAAGAGTAAAGAGTATCCTTATTTTAACCTGGGAGAGTTGCTGATCCTTTCACAAGCCACACCTGGTTTCTACAACCAGTTCCTGAAAAATAATTTCATCGTGATCGGAAATTTTGATACCGATGTGCACAGTTCTATTGTGGGAGATATGCCCGGGCCGCTGATACTACTGAACAGCTATCTTACTTTACGCAATGGTGCGCACGCCAACTGGCTATGGGCATTGTTCATGATCTTTCTGATGAGTGTGATCAGTTATCATTTATTCTTCGGGAAAGTAGCAGCACCCGATCTGAAGAAAGGCCCCTGGGTAGCCCTGTTGATGGAAATTTTTGTCAATAATTATATCTCATTTTCAGGGATCTGCCTTTTAATGGTGATCCTTTCTTCATTAGTATTTTCGGTTCAGTTGAATATGGCCTTATTACTAACTTATTTATGTGCTGTGAATTTTTTCATCAACTTTTATCAAAAACATTTTAAGAAACCTCAATGAGAAATTATATACTATCGCTGATATTCCTATGTTGGTCGGCAACCACATTTGCCCAAGATCCCTATTTTGTGACGGTGGTAAAAGGGAGCGTTACTAAAAAAGATGGTACAGCTGTAACCGTGGGTTCTAAACTTGACCTGTTGGATAAGGTGACTTTTGCCACAAAGGAAAGCTTGCTCATACTCCTACACCCCAGCAAGGGAAGGTTGGTTGTTTCAGCAACCAATGCACAACCCAACAAAGAAAATAGTTTTACCCTACTGATCAAAGATTTCCTGAAAATGAATGGGCAGAGTATGAGGCTTAGTTCAAGGGCCATTAATGAGGGGGTGATGGATCTGGCTAGCTATTTCAGAACAGACCCTTCTATCAATAACAAAACACTGATCATTGATAGCCTGCAAATACGTTTACCAAGATACATGAACCTGAAGCCTGATAATATTACCTGTTATTTCTTCCTGCAATTACTTTCAAAGGAACCCATCAATCATCGACTGATCGCAAATGACGAGTATCTGAATATTTCTAGAGAAGATATTGTTTTCAAAGAAAAGCTTTATAGCATTGAAGCGGGCGAACTGAAACTCGGGTTAGTCAATCAGTATACAACGGATAACAACGTAATTAAAAAGATCGCAACCATCAACCCCTCCTTTATTACCCGAGAAACCTGTGCCTCGGTGATCAAAGCAGTGAAAAGCGCCATGGGCCATGCAGATGAATCTACGATACTAAAAGAAGTGTATATGCAATTGTACTATACTTATGGAAAACCCGATGAAAATAAAATAGAAGAGATCTTCAATAGTTTAAAATAAAAAAACCATGATTAAAAATTTGCTTTTCCTGATCACAGCTATGTTTTGCTCAATGCTGTTAACCGCGCAACATGCTACTGGCGACAAAACAACGCAGACCGAGTTTAAAAAAGTATTAAGGGCGCCCGATAGGGCTACCCGCGATCTCGCCGAACTTCCTGCTGCCTGGTCATTGAAAAAATATGCCCCCACACCCGGCAATCAGGGTCTGTTCGGTACTTGTGTGGCATGGAGCTCGGCTTATGGGGCCCGTACCATTAGCTATGCCATACATAATAAGCTAAGCGATACCGACGAAATCAATCAACATGTATTTTCACCCGGATACCTATATTATAAAATAAAGCATCCAACTGATGCTGATTGCAGCAAAGGATCCAATATCACCGAAGCGATGCGGGTGATGAGCAAAACAGGCGTGATGCTGAAAAAAGAAGGTCCCACCGATTGCACAGAAACGATCTCGGCAATAACTGAAATATCCAAAGCGGATCCGTATAAGATCAAGGACTATGTTTCAATCAATGATAATTATGGTACCGTTACCAAAGACGATGTATTAAAAATTAAGAAAAGCCTATCGGAGAACAAGCCGGTAGTGATCAGTTTGAAATGTTACCATTCATTATTCACGCTCCCTGCATCCGGTATTTGGACACCTGCACCCAATGATGTTTTTGAAGGAAACCACGCCCTTTGTGTGGTAGGCTATGATGATGAAAAGAATGGCGGCTCCTTTGAGATCATGAATAGCTGGGGAACCAGTTGGGCCAATATGGGGTTTTTCTGGTTGAGTTATGAGCAGATGATACGTTATGGTAATTATGCGGTAGAGATGATGGACTTTGAAACGGAGAAGCCCAAACTATCTGGCAATTTTGAATTCATCAAACTTGATGAAACAGAAATGCTGGTAGAAAGAAAAAAAGTAAATACCCGCAGCATCATTGTTGAGGATGATGATAAGGCAGATTACAGTTTGTATAAATTCATTGAAACCTATCCAGGCGGTACGGCCTTTAAAATAAAGTTCAGTACCAATGCGCCTTCCTATATCTATGTGTTTGGAGAAGATGATAAGGGAGACCTATCGAGGCTATTTCCTTATTCCCCTGCTGTAAGTGCCGCCGTAAATTCGGCCAATGCCACCTATTATCTTCCTTCCGAGAGCAAACATGCAAGACTGAGTATGGCGCGAGGCAAAGAAAATATCTGTGTGCTGTACAGCAAATCGGAAATTGATTTTGAAGGACTGATGGAATATATCGGTAAATCAAAGAGTTCTATTTATGAAGCGGTGAAAGATAAATTGGGCGACAGGCTGCTTGACCTTAAGAAAGTGAAATTTGAAGATGATAAGATCGCTTTTGAAGCACCTGCAGAGGGTAATACCGTATTGTGTTTTTTTATAGAACTGGAGCATAAATAAAGTAAGAATTGTATAATGAAAATTTCTTTTTAAAAACAATAAAATCATTGAAATGAAAATTCGTCAGATGCTACTGTCCTTTACGTTGGTTTTATTGTCTTGTTCGTTACAGGCACAATCGGTTAGGAGTATAATGAAGAACGCAAAGTGCACGGCAGATTACTTAAAAAGGATCAAGCCTTTCCAAACCTCCTTAACAGAATATTCACAAGCCGGAAACACCGAATTGTGTATACAGATGCTCACCCAAATGATAGCTGAAGAATGCTGCGGAGACCAGTGTGATATGCTCAAGAGTTCGTTTACCATGAGCCGCGCAAATTTGTATTCCGCCCATGGCCAAGCCGACCTAGCCATAAGGGATCTTAGAGCAGGCATTTTAAAAGCTCCGAACAATGCTTACTACCATACCTGTTTGGGGCAGGCTTATGCCATGGAAGGAGAATTTGATTCAGCGATGGTAGAGTACGATATCAGCATTCAACTAGACCCCAAAGGAATGGGGGCCTTTGCGGGAAGGGGCCAGGTGTTCTCTTATAAAGGTGACTATCCTAACGCCATCAAAGAATTTGAAAAATGTATTTCAGCGCCTTATGGGGAAGGTTATTCACAGGAAATTATATCGCCAATGGTACGCACCTTAAATTTTGAAGGGGCAAAAAAATATATAGATATGTACTTGGCTTCAAAAATTGGTCAAATGGTTTTGGCTAAAGAAAAATACAGCTATTACAAAAGCTTTTTTAAGGCCATTGGCGAATCAATTCCCAATAACCGATATGAGGAAGCTTTGAGCCTTCTTGATGCGGTATTGAAATCGTATAGTTCCAATATCACCGAAACAGAAAAGACGGTTATGTTTTTCAAGTCTTTTTATACCACCGTCCTATCCATAAAGGGTTACTGTTTTGTAAAGCTGAATAGGCTGGATGAAGCCACTGCTGTATATGAACAAGCGCTCGTGATCAATCCTATGCAATCCGACGTTAAAGATGCGCTTGCCAGTTTAGGCAAGAAGAAACAGGTATATGTACAAACGGATAAAACTCCACCGTTAATAGAACTGATCAGTCCGGCCCCCTCCAGAAGCTTCGAGATTGAAGCAGATATTACTGCCACTCAGATCACGGGCAGGGCAAAGGATGAATCGGGGATTGCCAATGTAAAGATCAATGGAAAAGATATTGGCAAGATTGAAGAGGATGGATTGTTCATCAGTAAACTTACTTTAAAACCCGGGGTGAATACCATTCTCATTAGCGCAACAGATAATAATGGAAATACAGCTTCAAAGACATTTACGATCAATGGCACTGCCATGGTGAAAAGGACCGAGGTAGAAATACCGATATTACTAGATGCCGCGCCTAAATATTACGCCATACTCATTGCAGAAAATAATTATTCCGATCGATCAATTCCCAGCCTTCAAAATCCGGTAAAGGATGCAAGAGAACTGAAGCGTATCCTGGAATCCCAATACACATTCAATAAGGAGGATATCGACACTTTGTATAATCGCAGTCGCGAAGAAATCATGGAGCGCATCGTGCATCGCTGCAACACCCTAACTGAAAATGATAATCTGGTGATCTTTTATGCAGGGCATGGTACAGCAGAGAAGGATAAGTTTGGAGATGTGGATGGCTATTGGATCCCCATATCGGCAAAGCGAGGGGTTACTTCAAGTTATATATCGGCCAGCGATATAAATATTTCGTTGAAACGCAGCAGTGCAAAACATATCCTGATCATCGCCGATGCTTGTTTCAGTGGAGCTTTTACCCGGCAATTACCTGGCGATGCGGGTAAGGCTATTCAAAAACAATATCAAGTAGCGAGCCGAAAAGTAATGGCCAGTGGTAACCTAGAACCCGTCCCCGATAATAGCAAGTTCCTGTTCTACCTGAAAAAGAATTTACAGGGTAATACCGAAAAATACATGAGTGCTAAGAAGCTGTTCGATAGTTTCTACGATGCTATACTCAACAACTCTGATAACCTTCCACAATATGCAGCAATAAAAAATGTGGGTGATGAGGGTGGAGAATTTGTTTTTATTAAAAAGTAACGGTAGCTGGTGAGGAGACTATAGAAATTCAAACAGCGCTACAATCCCAATATTCATCGGGGTTGTAGTGCTGTTAAAAAATATTAGCGTCCACAGAACCTTAAACGTTTTAAACGTTATAATGGATACACGATTGAGGCGGATCGGGCTTCACACAACTTCTACTTCGAGCGAAGCGAGAAGTCTGTTTGCTTTACTAAAAGTTCACTGTCATTCCGAGCGAAGCGAGGAAACTTGAAAGTAATGGATACACGGATGACACGAATTGAGACGGATGGGCACGGAACCTTAAACGCTTTAAACGTTATTTTTTTCCAGCAACGTCCCTTGCAGGAGACGTTGCTGGGAAGGAAACGTTTTAAAAGATATTCAGTTTCCTCGCTTCACTCGGAATGACAGGGTATATTATGTAAATGATTCAGATTTCTTGCTTCGCTCGAAATTGAAGCGTAGGGTAGATTCCAAGCAAAGCGTGGAAACTTGAAAGTAATGGATACACGGAATACACAGATTGGAACGGATGGGCACTGAACCTTAAACGACTTAAACCCTTAAACGTTTTAAACGTCTCCATATCATCACATTATTTCTCCCCCTTAAACACCGCCAAATTCAACCGCTTAATATCCGCCGCCTGCTCTTCAAATAATTTTTTTTGCCTGACATTCTCATCCTGCAATTTTTCTATTTGCGCTTGTTGTTGTTTAACAGCATTGATGAGCAGAAAAACATAAGCCTGATTATTTACTTCGCGAAGGTCGTTGAACCCTCCATAGTTCTTTTGGGTAACCATATAAGGCGCCAGCTTTTCCAGCTCCTGGGCAACGATGCCGATCTGTTCTGTTCCGTTTTGGAATGGGGCCTTATCATTGTACAGAAATTTTACGGGCCTGATCTTTTTGATCAGTTCAAGTCCATCAGTGAATTCACCCTTGATGGTCTTGATGCGTTCATCAGAGAACACCGCCCAAACTCCGGTAGCATTTACCGCCGCACCATTCACCGAAAGTTTTTCAGTAGGCGTCATGGTACCAATACCCAACCGGCTTTGCCGAAGTACCAGTCCTACACTATCAAAATTGGGTGAGTACCCTTCTATCTCCAAATAATCGCCGCCGCCATCCAGATCATGCCGGAACCTGGCCACCGGGTTACCTGTATTGGTAAATTGTATGCCAACAGCACCCGAAATATTCTCTAATTGAAGCTGATCCCCTCCGCCCATAATATGCAAAGGATTGGCCGGTGTAGTAACGCCAATTCCCACCTTTACGCCGGCACTGCCCAACACCAAACTATTATCGGCTTCTACAAGTGCATTGGCACCAATGGCTGTAGCATTGGTGAAAGCATTTCCATTGGCATTATAACCAATGAACGTGCAATTGGTAGTAGCAACGATCGGTTGTCCGGTATTGGCACCAACAGCCGTATTGCCCGAACCTCCGTTTCCAAATAATGCTTTATACCCTACTGCAGTATTATTGTTTCCGCTGATATTGAAAAAAAGCGCCTGATAACCATTTGCGGTGTTTTGCCAGCCGCTGGTATTTCCGTATAATACCGCGGCGCCGGTAGCTGTGTTAAAATATCCTGAACTATTGCTTAACATGGCATCATTTCCCAATGCCACATTTTCATTTCCGGATATGTTTGCCGTAAGCGCTCTGTATCCATTGGCAACATTATTAGAACCAGTGCTATTGTTGACCATAGTTTCAAATCCGGTAACGGTATTCTTATCTCCTCCATTGGTACTCAGGGCAAAAGCACCGATCGCAATATTCTCACTACCCCCACTCTGGTAAAGCGCACGATATCCATTGGCCACATTATTTGATCCGCTGGTTTGATTATACAGGGCCTCCATTCCTGTTGCAGTATTCTGATTACCGGTTATATTGGAAAACATTGCAGCAACCCCCAGCGCTGTATTTTTATTTCCTGTTGTGTTTGCTATCAGTGTTTGAAATCCAATTCCTGTATTACTGACTGCGGTGTTTACATTGCCCGATTGATAACCCAAAAAAACTGCTCCATTGGGTGCAATCCTTCCGGCTTTTTGATTGTTCACTTTTAGCACCAATGCTGTATTATCGGTAGTGCCAATGAAATGATTTGTTTCATTTAATCCACTGTTACCATTCACCAACCAGGCATTGGCAGCGCCACTGATCATGCGCAACCAGGCCGTACCACTCCAATAATAATAACCCGTTGTAACATCTGCAACCGTACTGGTATTGTATACCAACAAACTGGTTGCGGCACCGGGAATAGTAGTGTTGTCAGTACTACCCGTTAGTGCAATCCTGGGGATCAACACGCCTTTGTTGGTACTGGATACATCCAGCAAGGCAGAACTATGTGCAGCAGATCCTGTGGTATTGATGGCTATACTTTGGGCATAACTACAAACAGATTGTTGTACTAAAAGAAAAACCAATAATTGTTTCAACCTTGACATAAACGAACATTTTTTGTAAATATAATGGAATAATCAAATTGGGTAGGGAGATGGATACACGGATTAGGGGAAGGAAAGTTGGCAGGGCGATGATAAACGGATCACGCGGATCGAGTCGGATGACAACTGATATCCGGATGTCCACGGGATTGTTGTAATGGTATTGGGGCAACCGCCACCTTAAACTTTAAACCTTAAGCCTTAAACACGCCCCCCAACCTTAAACGACTTAAACCCTTAAACGTCTTAAAGGATGAGCTCGTCAATACGCCTGTATCAACACCTCCGTAGGAATATTTAATTGTTCGTGGAGTTGCCTGATCATTTCCAGGGATAGTTTTCTTTTGCGGTTTAGGATCTCACTGGCCCTGCTTTTAAGTCCAACCACATTGGCCAGGTCGGTTTGCGTATAGCCCAGTTGTTCCATTCTAAATTTAATGGCTTCAACCGGATCGGGGAAGCCTATCGGGAAATTTTCATTTTCGTATTGGTCAATCAGTGTGCCCAGTATGGCTAGTTCATCGCCATGGGCAGTTCCTTTTTTTGCATCAAAGATCAGTTCAAGCCGAACAAGTGCTTGTTCATAATCCTTTTTTGTTCTTATGGGTTTAATGTTCATCTTAAATTGTTTTAGCGTTGATCTTATCATATTGGGCATGTGTGCCAATGAACCGGATCCAGATCATTTGGTAGGGGTAGTTGATCTTCACGATCAGCCGGTAATGATTCCCCTTGATATTAAAAACGATCCTATTGTTGGCTAAAAAACTAGCACTGGGGTATGCTCGTTTAATTTTATTGGGACTTGTCCATACTGCTTTTGCATTTTCCTGATACCAGGATTTTAAGGCCTGCTCACTGTCTGGATAGGATTCCCAAAATTTCCTCAACATTTTCTTTGCAATGATTCTCACCGATCCCCTGTTTTAACGAAGTTACAAAAAGTTCCCAAAATGGGAATATTTATTCTTATCTATATATGCCATCTCGCTACTACAACTTATCCTACACAGCAATTTAATTCCCGTTAGCAAGGTTCGGTAGAATTTATTCGTTTACAAACGAAAACAAGTGTTTATAGAATTGTGGGGATGGATACGCGGAATACACGGATTGAGGCGGATGGGTTTAAGGTTTAAAGTTTAAGGTTTAAGGTTGAGTGGAGCATAAAACTTTTTAACAGCATCCCAATCTCCGAGCGAAGCGAGGAAACTTGAAAGTGATGAACACACAGATAAGGGCAGATGGGCACAGAACCTTAAACGACTTAAACCCTTAAACGTTTTAAACGTTATCTACGCGGATGGGATGCTTCTCCCGATAGCCATCGGGATCAGCATGACATTCTTCTTTTTGTTTTTACCCTTGCTAAATGAATGCTTGAGTCCTCGTCGCTGAAACCGGATACAATCCGGCAGAACTAAAAGTCACAAGTGATCCCATGATGGTTCTTGTTTAAATGTGGGTACGTTTGGGAACACTTGCGCCAGTGATTGAAAAAGCCATAAAAAAAGCCCGATGCAAAAGAGTTTGCGTCAGGCTTTTTCTGCTTTATGGTGGTGTGGGGCGGGATTGAACCGCCGACACAAGGATTTTCAGTCCTTTGCTCTACCAACTGAGCTACCGCACCATATTAATAACTATTCATTCTTTACTCCAATCCCGATATCGTGCCTCATCGGGACCTTGTTTTTCTATCCTTCCTTCGTCAGGCTGAAAAACTACGGCTGAGCTACCGCACCATATAAAAAAAATTCATTCTTTACTCCAATCCCGATATCGTGCCTCATCGGGACCTTGTTTTTCTATCCTTCCTTCGTCAGGTTGAAAAACTACGGCTGAGCTACCGCACCATTCAATTTAGGGGGGCAAAAATAAGGAAAATAGCGGGGGGAAAAAATAAAATGTCAGAGAAACTGGTTTAGATGTTTAGTCGTTTAGGTGTTTAGGTGTTTAGATTGGTATCTTTTTCAACAGTATTTTCTGAAAGAAGGGTTCGGTAAATCTGGAGATTAATTGTTTAGGTGTTTAGATAGGTATCTTTCTCTATAATCTTTTCTGAATGAGGGTTTCGGTAGCGCTCGGGGGGCAATTGTTTAGGCGTTTAGTTGTTGAGGTGTTTAGTCGTTTGAGTGCGTGTGGGAGGATGAGCTTATTTTTATTGTGATATTTATGCAATTTTTAAGCTGAAAGCCCCTATTTAATGGAATAAATTTTACAAGATTGGTTTCCTTCTCAACTAGGTATTCGGCTTGGGCGCTGGGTTATTTTAGGGAAAATTGTTTAGGTGTTTATTTGTTTAGGCGTTAGAGTACGTTGGGGTTGGTGAGACTCTTTTTAATTGTGCAATTTCGGCGTCTTTTCGGCTGAAAGCCCCTATTTAATGGCACTAATTTTACATTTCCCCACAATTTACGCTTCAACTAGTTCGTAGAGTCCCCTAAACAACTAAACGCCTAAACAAATAAACAACTAAACAAATAAACCTCTAAACTCTAAACCCCTAAACTAATTCCCATACTCACACAAAAACTTAATCCGCATCAACTTCAACTGCTCCCAGTTAAAATTACTATCGGCAAGTTCTTCCTGGGCTATTTGTAAGGAAGAGGTTTCGCAATTCTTGAAATAATCCATGATCTCATCCTGCTCATACTCGTCTACCATTTCGTCAATGGCATAATCCAGGTTAAGCTTGGTGCCGCTGGCTACAATGGTTTCCATTTCTTCCAGCAACTCATCGATGCGCAGATCGCGGGTCTTGGCTACGGTTTCGAGTGGGATTTTTTTATCTACATTTTGTATGATGAAGATCTTATTGTTGTTGCGGTTCACCACACTCTTCATCACAAAATCATCAGGTCGTTCAATATCATTCTCTTCTACATAACGCGCTATTACTTCAATGAAGGGTTTGCCATAACGCATGGCCTTTCCCTTGCTTACGCCGCTGATCTTTTCCAGCTCAGCCATCGAAGTGGGGAACATGGTGGCCATATCTTCTAAACTGCTTTCTAAAAAAATAACAAAGGGTGGAAGATTTTTTTCCTTGGCAACTGTTTTACGCAGGTCTTTCAACATCAATACCAATTTCTCATCCGATGATGATGTTCCGCCTCCACCCTGCTCGGCTTCCTCATCATCGGCATTGGCTTCTTCAAATAAATTATTCAACACAATCGTAAACGATGTTGGCTTCTTTAAAAACGCAGTTCCTTTTTTGGTGATCTTCAGCAATCCATATTCTTCAATATCTTTTTCAATGAATCCGGCCAGCAACATTTGTCTGATCAAACTATTCCAAAAATGTGGTTCCTTATCATTGCCGCTGGCAAATACATCCAACTCTTCGTGCCGGTACATCTTCACTTGCGGAGTAGCTTTACCAGCCAATATCAACATCGTATACTCCACCGGAAAACGTTCGCCCAATGCCTTGATGATCTTTAATACGATCGCAGCATCTGCCTTGGCTTCTATTTTTTCTTTGGGATGCAAACAATTATCGCAATGCCCGCAACTCTTGCTATCATTATATTCTTCTCCAAAATAATGCAGCAAGATTTTTCTTCTGCATACCCCACTTTCGGCATAGCCAACCGTTTCATTGATGAGCTGTGCGCCTACTTCTCGTTCACTCAATGGCTTATCGCGCATCAGGTGTTCCAACTTGGCCACATCCTTATGCGAGTAGTACAGTATACATTTTCCTTCCAGTCCGTCCCTGCCACCTCGACCGGTTTCCTGATAATAATTTTCGATCGACTTAGGAATATTATAATGGATCACGAAACGAATATCGGGTTTATCGATACCCATACCGAAGGCGATGGTTGCCACGATCACATCCACATCTTCATTCAAAAACTGATCCTGCCGCTCGGAGCGTAATTTACTATCCAGTCCGGCATGATACGCCACGGCTTTAATACCATTCGCCATCAACATCTTGGCCAGCTCTTCGGTGGTCTTGCGGTTCAGCGTATAAATGATACCGCTCTTATTCTTATGCTGCTGAATAAATCGAACAATGCTTTTATTGGTTTGTTCCAGGTTGATCTTGGGCTGGATCTCGTAATACAAATTGGGTCGGTTGAACGAAGAGATGAATATCTGCGGATCACGCAGTCCCAGGTTCTTTACAATATCACTTTGTACTTTGGGTGTAGCCGTTGCCGTTAGTGCTATCACGGGGATCTTCTCGTTGATCATGTCCATCATCTCCCTTAGCCTGCGGTACTCGGGCCTAAAATCATGTCCCCACTCCGAAATACAATGTGCTTCATCCACCGCAAAAAAGGAAATGGTAAGGTCTTTGAAGAAATTGATATTCTCTTCCTTGGTCATGGTTTCGGGAGCCACATACAACATCTTGGTCTTGCCCGAGACCAGGTCTTCTTTTACGATCTTCTGCTGCCCTTTATTGAGGGTACTGTTCAGAAAATGAGCCACATTGTCCTTGCTGCTATAACTGCGTACCAGGTCAACCTGATTTTTCATCAGGGCGATCAGGGGCGATACAATAATGGCCACGCCTTCGCTGATGATGGCGGGTAATTGATAACATAGGCTTTTGCCGCCTCCGGTGGGCATGATCACAAAAGTATCCTTGCCCGATAACAGGGATTGGATAATTGCTTCCTGCGGACCTTTGAAACCGTCGAACCCAAATTGATATTGAAGCTGAGCGGCAAGCTCAGTCCCGTTTTTTAAAGCAGGCGCTTTTTCACCGGATGATTTCACCGGTTTTTTGCTTGATTTTGTTTTGCTGGTAGCCATATGTTTCTCTTCTCTGAACCAGGTGAAAATCAGTTGGCGGTTAGCAGTTAGCAGTTGGCAATCCAAATAATTCATGGATCCTGCAAATGATTCAACGATTACACTGGTTGTTCACCAATCATTTAAATTAATCAATAACCGGCAGTTTACAAAGGCTTTTCTAAGAAATAAACGATTATTATGAAGGGTGGTATCGATAATTGCCGAAC
>Ga0194037_1002246_pt1 | contig 13050 bp, 16 predicted proteins | sample JunL306m_MetaG_FD_148653 | JGI IMG/M metagenome (GOLD analysis project Ga0194037, IMG submission 148653) | Anoxic zone freshwater microbial communities from boreal shield lake in IISD Experimental Lakes Area, Ontario, Canada - Jun2016-L304-6m | ecosystem: Environmental > Aquatic > Freshwater >...
GGTTTTTCTTAATGTAAAAAACGAATTTTCAGAAATAGCATTTTTAATAAAAAAAATATTACCATGAATAACAACGCAATTATAGAATGTGTGCCCAATTTTAGCGAAGGCTGCGATATGAATATCATCAAACAAATTACTGATGAAGTTGAGAAAATTGATGGTGTAAAATTACTGGATGTTGATGCAGGAAAAGCAACAAACAGAACAGTGGTAACTTTTGTCGGGCATCCTGATGCAGTGATTGAAGCAGCATTTTTTGCCATTAAAAAAGCCGGTGAAATTATTGACATGAGCAAGCATAAAGGTGAACATCCACGCATGGGCGCAACTGATGTTTGTCCGTTAATTCCTGTAAGCGGAATTAGCATGGAAGAAACAGCAGAGTATGCAAAAAAATTGGGGAAACGTGTGGGAGAAGAATTAAATATTCCCATATATCTTTATGAATATGCGCAAAAAAATGTTGCAAGAAATAATCTTTCAGTAATCAGAAATGGAGAATATGAAGGATTTTTTGATAAGATAAAATTGCCTGAATGGAAACCTGATTTTGGTGCAGCTGTGATGAACGAAAAAGCCGGTGCAACAGTTATTGGTGCTCGCGATTTTTTAATCGCTTATAATATTAATCTCAACACAAAATCTGTGCGTTTAGCAAATTCTGTGGCATTTGATGTACGTGAAGCTGGTCGTGTAAAACGCGATGGAAATCCTATTACCGGAAAAATTGTGAAAGATGATAATGGAGAAGATGTAAGAATTCCGGGTACATTAAAAGCATGTAAAGCTATCGGTTGGTATATTGAAGAATATGGTATCGCACAAATTTCGATGAACCTCACCAACTATAAAATCACTTCTGTTCATAAAGCTTTTGAAGAAGTGTGCAAGAGTGCCGATAAGCGAGGATTGCGTGTTACAGGCTCTGAGTTGGTTGGGTTAATTCCTCTTGATGCGATGCTTGAAGCCGGAAAATATTTTCTGCAAAAACAAAAACGCTCGCTTGGTGTGAGCGAAGAAGAGTTAATTCAAATTGCGATAAAATCATTGGGACTTGATGAACTTTCTCCATTCGATCCAAACAAAAAAATCATCGAATATAAATTGCGTGATTTGGCAAATGAAAAATTAATTCGCATGAATTTAATTGACTTTGCAAACGAAACTGCTTCCGAAAGTGTTGCTCCCGGAGGTGGTTCAATAAGTGCTTATATGGGCAGTTTGGGTGTTGCTTTGGGAACTATGGTAGCAAATATTTCGGCAGGAAAACGTGGATGGGAAGAGCAGATTTCTTTTTTCAGCGAGTGGGCAGAAAAAGGACAAAAACTAAAAGATGATTTATTGAAATTAGTTGATGAAGACACACGTGCTTTTGATGAAATTATGAAAGCATTTGGTTTGCCAAAGAATACCGATGAAGAAAAAAAATTGAGAAGTGAAGCTATTCAAGAAGCAACAAAATATGCTTGTGAGGTTCCGCTAAGAACAATGTCGGCAGCAAGCAATGCGCTTGTTATGCTTGAGCCGATGATTGAAAAAGGAAATCAAAATTCGGTGACAGATGCAGGTGTTGGTGTGTTATGTGTGAGAGCAGCCGTGCAAGGTGCATACATGAATGTGCTGGTAAATGCGAAAGGATTAAAAGATGTTTCATTTGCACAACATGTGATAGAAGAAGCAAAAACTATTTTAGCAAAAACAAATTTGAAAGCAGATGAGTTGGTAAAAAAAGTTGAGAAGGTGATTGAGTAATTCTTTTTGTAGAGACATTTTTTAGTAGAGACGTTGCATGCAACGTCTCTACTAAAATGCAACGAAAACAATTTAGCGTCTCTACAAACATGCAATGATAACATTGCACGTCTCTAAATTAGCTGATGATTATTTATGAAACAAAATTAATATGGCCGAAAAATTTCATGATAAATATCGTGTCCAATCTACGAGATTAGAAGGATTTGATTATAGAAATGAAGGTTTATATTTTGTTACAATTTGCACAGCAGGCCGTAAAAAAAATTTTGGTGAATGTATTAATGGAGAAATGCATTTAAATGAAACAGGTTTAGTTGCACAAAAATATTGGTTTGAAATTCCAAATCATTTTCCAAATGTTTCGTTAGATAAATTTGTAGTCATGCCAAATCATGTGCATGGAATTATTTGCATTGATACAAAAATTATTATTGAATTGTCATCCGTAGAGACGTTGCATGCAACGTCTCTACAAACGGCAAATAAAAATCAATATTTTCAAAATATATCACCTAAAGCAGCATCATTAGGCACAATTATTCGTTCCTATAAATCTGCTGTCAGCAAAGATATTCATAATATAAATTCCGAATTTAAATGGCAATCACGATTTCATGATCACATTATTCGTGATGCACAATCGTTAAATAATATCCAGCAATACATTTTAAACAATCCTCAAAACTGGAAGAATGATGAATATTATTGGTTGTAAAATTTCTATTTTGCAATTGGAATAATTATTCGTGGTGTATGTTATGTGATTGTAGAGACGTTGCATGCAACGTCTCTACAATCACGAAAAAGTAATCCTACGACCTATTTTTCTTCACCCAATCTTTAATGTAATCTGAAATTTCGTGAGTTTTTGCGCCCGGTGCAAATAGTTTTCCAACGCCCATTTCATTTAATTTTTTCATGTCGTCATCAGGAATAATTCCTCCTCCTGTTAATAACACATCATTTATATTTTCTTGTTTCATCAGAGCCAACAATTTTTGGAAAACTGTATTGTGTGCACCAGATAAAATGCTTACGCCAATTACATCAACATCTTCCTGAGATGCTGCTTTTACAACCATTTCGGGAGTTTGACGAAGGCCTGTATAAATAACTTCCATGCCGGCATCACGCAATGCTGTTGCGATAACTTTTGCGCCACGGTCGTGCCCGTCTAAACCAACTTTTGCAACCAAAACTCTTATCGGTCTGTTCATTTTTTTATTTGTTTATGCGAACAATTTCAAATGTCTTACTTCCTTTAATTTCCTTCTCAAAATATTTCACAAAAGCTTCGTCATTCATTTCATAAAACGAAATAGAATCTTTTCCAACAACTTCAATTTTACGTATTAAATATTTTGAAAGATTGTCGTTAGTAGGCTGATTAATTGAAACCACAGGATAAATTTCGAAGTTATTTTTTTTCTGTAAAATGATCCATGAATTCCAATATGATTTTGTGTTCTCATCTTTATTCGACATCACAAAATATTTTCCAACCTTCGAGAATACTACATCATTAGATAATTTGTATTCATCAGTTCTTTTGTTTTCATGTTGCTTCCAACCATGTTTTGTAATAACAATGTAAACCGAATCTTTAGGGTCTTTGGAGTTCTTTCCAAGTTTAAAATAAAAATGTCCACGAAATTCTGAAGGAATAGAATCTAATTTTGCACCAGGATATTTATCCAATTTTGCCATGCTGCATGATGAAGCGGCAATCAGAAAAAAAGTTGACAGTACCCAAAATAAGTTTTTCATTTTTTGATGGTATTTAATGCATTTTGTAAACGCAAAATGGTATTTTCTTTACCGAATAATTCGCACATTTCAAAAATTGGTGGTCCGCCTGCAACGCCTGATAAACAAACTCTCAACAGCTGAAGAAAATCTTTTCCTGCAACTTCATTTTTTGTTAATGCAAGATTGTATTGCTCCTCAATATTTGCAGAAGTGAATTCGGAAAGCGATGATAAATTTTCAATCAAACTATTTAAAACGGCAGGCGATTTTTCATTCCAACGTTTTGTAATTACGGCTTCATCATATTGAGCAGGGTTGATGAAAAAATAATTTCCCATCGACCATAATTCTTTTACAAAACTTATTTTTTCTTTGATAAGAGAAGTTGCCTTTTTGATATAGGCATCACTGAAAGTCAGGCCATTTTTTTCAACATCTTTTTTCAACTCAACAGCTAAAATATTATCACTGGTATGACGAACATATTGTTGGTTAAACCACTTAGCTTTATTCTGGTCGAACTTAGCGCCATGCTTGCTCACACGGTCAATGGTAAAAGCATCAACTAATTGTTGCATCGAAAATATTTCTTGGCTTGTTCCCGGATTCCATCCTAAAAATGCCAAAAGATTTACAACAGCTTCCGGTAAATATCCCGCTTCACGGTATCCGCTCGAAATTTCATTTGTTGTTGGATCTTGCCATTGTATTGGGAAAACTGGAAACCCCAATCTGTCGCCATCACGCTTGCTTAATTTTCCGTTTCCTTCCGGCTTTAACAAAAGAGGCAAATGCGCAAATTTCGGCATCACATCTTCCCAGCCTAAATAACGATATAACAAAACGTGCAATGGTGCTGATGGCAACCATTCTTCACCACGAATCACATGTGTGATTTTCATCAAATAATCATCAACAACATTGGCTAAATGATAAGTAGGCATTCCATCACTTTTAAATAAAACCTTATCATCCATTTGCGAAGTATTCACACTTACCCAACCACGTATTTCGTCAAACAATTTCACTTCTTCTTTGCGAGGTAATTTTAAACGGATAACATAATGAGCACCACTATCCAACAAACGTTTTACTTCATCTTCGGCAAGGGTGATAGAGTTTTTCATCGTTGAGCGTGTGATGGCATCGTACTTTGCATCAACATTTGAAGCCTTTAATCTTTCACGCATGGCGTCCAATTCTTCGGGAGTATCAAATGCGTAATAAGCATTTCCTTCATCAATTAAACGCATTACATATTCGCGATAAATTGGTTTGCGTTCGCTTTGGCGGTATGGTGCATAAGGGCCGTCACCAAAACCAATACCTTCATCGGCAGTAATGCCTAACCATTTTAACGATTCAATAATATATTCTTCGGCACCCGGCACAAAACGACCTTGGTCAGTATCTTCGATGCGAAGTAAAAAGTCGCCTCCATTTTTTTTGGCGAATAAATAATTATACAATGCTGTGCGAACACCGCCAATATGTAGTGCTCCTGTTGGGCTTGGAGCAAATCTAACTCGAACTCTTCTTTCTGTCATAATCGGGGGCAAATATACTTATTTGCTAAGGAGTAAAATGTATTAAGATTGTAATACGCGATCTAACAAACTTTCAAACAACATTCGTCCGTCTGTATTGTATATATCAGCATCAACAGCACGTTCAGGATGAGGCATCATACCAAAAACATTTCTTTTTTCATTACAGATACCGGCAATATTTTGAAGTGAACCATTTGGATTTGATTCGGGTGTGATGTTTCCATTCTCATCGCAATAGCGAAATAATATTTGATCGTTGTCGGTAAGAGTTTTTAAAGTAGCATCATCGCAATAAAACTTTCCTTCGCCATGAGCTACTGGAATTTTTAATGCTTTATTCAAATCGATTTTTGAAGTGATCAACGAATTGTTTGTTTGCGCTTTGATGTACACATTTTTGCAATTAAATTTCTGATGATCGTTGTGCAATAAAGCTCCGGGAAGTAAATGCGATTCACACAAAATTTGAAATCCGTTACAAACGCCAAAAACTTTTCCTCCTTTGTTTGCAAACTCGATAACGTTTTGCATGATGGGCGAGAAGCGAGCAATAGCGCCACTTCTCAAGTAATCACCAAAAGAAAATCCTCCTGGAAGAAATATGAGATTGCAACCCTGAAGGTCGTGTTCTTTGTGAAACAACTCAACAGTTTCGCAACCATAAATATTTTTAAATGCATACACTGCATCTTTATCGCAATTGGATCCGGGAAAAATTACTACACCTACTTTCATGTTGATTTTATTATTTTATGAAGAAATGAAATGCATCACATTTCAATGTGCGAATGTAATTTTAGAAGTTGGAAGAAGGAAATTTGAAGTTGGAAAAATTAACTTAAAGTATAAAACTCTGTTTTTTCGGTGGTATGCGAACGAAGAATCCCTGTACTAACCAAGTTCACCAACATTTTTTGCGCCCTCCACCTCGAAATATTTAACAACTTACATACTTCTTTAAGCAAGATGCGATCATTTTTTTCTAAATATTTTAGCAGCGCTTCTTCGTGATGAGTGTATTTAATGAGTGTTCCTTGTGATGACGAGCTCCTTCTCAAAACATCTACTACCACTTTGCTGGCAAGCAGTGATTGATCTTTAACGCGGATATAAGCCCACCATTTTCCTTCATCATCTTTTGCATAATATGGTTTGTCTTTTCCTTGAGGGATGATTGCTTCGATGACAACTTTTTTCCCCATTTCCCATTCAATAATTTCGATATCAATTTCAGGCTTACAATAAAAATGCGCGGCCATATCGAGCATATATTTTTCGTCTTCACTTTTTACACCGGAAATTGTTTTGTTATCATTCACACCAATTAATAATCGCCCGCCTTTATGATTAGCAAATGCACTGAGGGTTTTTGCAATTTTTGAAGCAGAAGAAATCGTTTTCTTAAAATCGAGAATTTCCGATTCGCCTTTTTCAATTATCTGTAAAATATGATGTGCCATTTTGAATTAAAGCAGCAAACTATCATTTTAAAATCGGGTTGCACAAATTATTGAAATGTTTCAGAGGTTTAAAAACAAAAAGCGCTTAAAAGCGCTTTGTATTTGGTGGGCCCACTTGGGATCGTCCCGATAGCTATCGGGACAAGCACCCACAGACCTAGGCTATTTTTAGACCTGGTATATTTAGACGCTAAATTTCACTTTTAAGTTATCAATCAGCTCTGGATATTTTTTTAAGTTTAAAATAAACTTTCTGCTTTTCATTTTTTTGATTTCCTTTTCAATTCGAAGAGCTTGATTAAATGAATGGCATTCAACTAAAAGAAATAATTCCCAGTCAATAGTCTTTGCAATATAAACAGACTTACCATAAGTTTGATTATTGTGTTCAAAAATTCTTTGTTCCACACCATTTTGTGTAGCCCCAATATAAAAACGATTTAAAATTTTGGAATAAATAATGTAACAGCAAATCATAATTACACATTTAAAAACAAAAAGCGCTAAAAAGCGCTTTGTATTTGGTGGGCCCACTTGGGATCGAACCAAGCACCCACAGATTATGAGTCTGTTGCTCTAACCGAATGAGCTATAGGCCCTATTAAATTGGAGTGCAAACATATATTTTTGCACTCTTAATACAAACAAAAAATATTAAATGGAAAAAATAAGTACAATTATATTGGATTTAGGAGGTGTGATCCTCAATTTGGATCAGGAGCTTACGTTCCAAAATTTTTCAAAGTTGGGGTTTGATCTTGAGAAGTTAAATGATGAATCTACTTTATTCAACGATTTTGAAAAAGGGTTTATAAATGAAACTGATTTTAGAAGTGGTTTAAAAAAGTTGATAGAAGAAAATGTGAGTGATGAAAAAATAAATGAAGCATGGAACAGCATGCTTCTTGATTTACCGGAAGAAAGAATAGAACTTATCAAACAGCTTAAATTAAATTATGAAGTTTATTTATTAAGCAACACAAATTCAATTCATATTAGCTGGTTTAATAATTATTTTGAGAACAGCTTCGAAAATGAAAAATGGGAAATGTTATTTAACAGAATATTTTATTCTCATGAAATTGGTTTTCGAAAGCCCAATGCTGATATCTACGAATTTATTTTGAATGAAATTGGCAAAACAGCCAAAGAATGTATTTTTATAGATGATAACAAGTTAAATTTGGAAGGGGCTGAAAGTATAGGTATACGAACGATTTGGGCAAAACAACCTTTATCAAAAACAACCCTTGCCGAAATAAAAATGATTAGTGATGCTGTTGCTGAAAGAATGTAAAATGTTATGCAGTAAAATAAAAATCCCCAGATTCATATTTCATTGCTTCTTCCACAGACATTTTTTGTAATTCGCTATTATTTAATTTACAGATTGCATATCCAACAGGAATAAATAAATCAAATATCTGTTTGCGGTTTTCTTCACTCGAAATTTCCATTTGAATAAGTGGTTTAAACTTTCCAATGGTTTTCATAAAATGCGGCATGATGAAAACTTCATATCCTTCCACATCACATTTCAGAAAATCAAATTGTGTAAGAGAAGAAAATAACTCATCAGGCACACACATTTTTACATCGTAAGTGTGCATATTCTGAGCTTCTTCGGCATTTACAATTTTGGTTAGTCCGTGCCTGAAAACGCCATCAATTAGAGGAGTTCCCATCTGAATGCTTTTGTTTTCACTGCCTAAAGCAGTTTGGTAAAGAGTGATATTGCCAATCGCAAATTCTTTTATATTTTTTCTTAAAACATTAGCAAAAAGTTCAACAGGTTCAACGGCATAAACATGTCCGCTTTTTTGAGAATATACTGAAAGAAAAGTTGAATAATATCCAACATTAGCTCCAAGGTCAACACAAACAAATCCGGGTTTGATTATTTCTTTCAAATAAAATAATTCGGGATATTTCTTTTTAAATAAACCGAGTTTAATAAATCTGATATATGCATCACTAACTAATGAAAGATAGCTTTCGAGGCCAAGTGTTTTTAATAAGATTGAGCGTATTTTTTTCTCCATTATTTTATCTCTTCATACTCCACATATTCGCCCAAGTTTTTGTCGTCATGCTTTGTGTCTTTGATGGTTTTAGGGTCTATCACTATTTTGCCTTCAGGTTTTGCATTTTGGTGATAATGGTTGTGATTTATATTGATCACTTTTGCCTTAAACACGCCTTTCAATAAGGTTCCGAAAATAAATCGGAACAGTATGTAGAACAGAAATAAGTATAAAAGAAATTTGAACATAATTTAATAAATATGGTTGGCAAAGGTAATTATTTCTATAAAAAAACCTTTTAATTTTATGTGTTGCGATACACCCCGAAAACAAAATCACTTGTATGGGTTTTGATGAAAGTTTCTTCTTTATCAAAAACCAACTGAAGGATTCTTTTTGTTTCATCAGATCCATCAATAAAATGATGTGCGATATCTTTAAATAATGGCATTAATAAATTGCCACCCAAAGATTTTTCTTCTTCGGTACTGTAATATTTATGAATGGTTGGAATAATCTCAGACGATTCAACAGCTTCTGAAGGGTCAGAAATAATCATTCTTAATTTTCCAGAACGATAGGCTTTTGATTTTACAGCATTGAGTTTATAGCGTTCTTTATATATTAATGGAATAGTTGTAAGAATTTTATTTACCTCATTGAGTTGTTCATTTGTCCATTGAATTCTGTTGGGTCCAACATATTCGTGGATAATTAACAACCCATCTTTTTTCAAACATTTTTTGATGGTTTTTCCTAACAACGTATCTAAATTTTTGAAATGATGTAAGCTTGAATGGAATAAAATCACATCAAAATTGTTATCTTCAAAATGAGAATTATCAATATCTGCAACAGTATAATGCAAGTTTGATAAATGGTTTTGCTTTGCATTTTTATTTGCTTCTTCGATTAATTTTGGAGCAAGGTCAATACCAGTTATTTCACTAAAGTTTGAATGTTTGGCAAATTTGATTTCATGACTTCCGGCACCGCAACCAAGAGAAAGCATTTTAAGGTTTGTTTTGTTTTCGTAATATTTTTTTACGATGTAATCAGCATATTCTTGGTTAGGGTTTCCAGAAATAATTTTATTCCAATGTTCTTTAATTTCGGGAATAATCCAATAGTTTGAGGATTCGATGTTTACTTGATTGAAAGTGTTTTTTATACGAATGTTTTTTTGAAAAGTGAATTTCGAAAAGAGGTATTCAATCCCTCGTTGTTTCATTTTAAAATACGTTTCAATGATGTCGCCCCTAGTAATCATTTTATCTTTTCAATTTGAGTAATCGTAAGTATATGAATGATTCAATTTCCCTTTTTTATTATAGAAATCCATTTTCACACAAAGATCTTTTTCATTATAAGCATAGATATATTTTTTCTTTAACCCTTTAGAATTATAATATAATATTTGGGTAGTATATCCTTTTTTATCGTGAGTGTATTCCCATTTATTTACAAGTTCATTCTTTTTATTATAGACTTCATTTTTTGTCAAATTTGAATCCGCTGTGTAATAGTAAACAGTTTTAGTATGCTTTCCTTTTCCATTGGTGTATTCAAAAACCTCCATAAAACTTCCATCATTATGAAGTTCTTTTTTTGTGCAATAATTTCCCTGTTTCACGCTGTTTGATTGTATCTCACCTTTTTGGTCACAATCAAAAGTCCATTTATATTTTAGGTTATTTTTTTTATTAAAGTAACGCGTTTCTTTTCGGCTTCCATTATCATAAAAATCATATTCATATCTATAACTATCATTCCCTTTTTTATCTACTAAACTATAAGCCGAAAGTTTATTCATGTTGTTATATTGATATTTCCATTTGCGATCAGGAACAATAAACAACGAGAACTTGTATTCTCTTTCTATTAATCGGTTTTTGGAATCATAATCATAAGTCATCCAACTTGACGAATCGGAGTGACGGTTCAATACTGTGAAACTTGTAATCAGCGTATCGTTTTTGTAAGTATAATTATGAGTGTAATTTTTCTTTCCGTTTTTCCGGAAATTAACAAGCTTAGTAAGTCTAAGGTCAGCATTATAGAGGTATTCGTCAGTTTTAACATAGCCTTTGCTTGTAAGTTTGTTTAGTGTGCATGATTTGATATGATTTGTTTTTAATGCATCAGATGTAAAAGATGAGCGCTTTAAATTAAAGGCAGCATTTTCAAATTGCATGAACTCAAATTGAGCATGAACATACGAAGTAGAAAATATAAAAAGGATGATTATCAAGAAATGATTTTTCATAACGGGTGCTTTTAAGCAAAACGAATTTAGCTTTTAGAAATTGTTTTAATAGAACTATAGAATAATTCGTTTTAGCACCTTATTCAATTAGCTGTTATTGTGTGTTCTTTAATTGAGCCACAGATTTCACAGATTATTAAGATATGCTTTAAAATAAATCAGTGTAATCTATGGCTATACCTTTTTTGCAGATAACTCACTTCTATACACTATTGATATTTATAAGTGTAAATTAAGGTTAGTTAAAAGTATTATACTATAACACTAATTGCCATACTACTAAACTAAAAAGGGTGAATGTTTTTTGCAGTAAAACCCAGTTTAAAATGCATTAAAGTTTTTTAGTTAAGTGGAGAGACTTTTGTATAAACGAGGAATATTTTGCAATTAAGAATAAAAAAACGTCAATGTTTTAAAACAAAACGGCAAAGTGATAGTTGGTTATTGAAATTGAAATTATTTTTTTATACTTGTTCTTGATTAGTGTTTTTGAGTAGAGCACTAATTTTGTTTCATAGGCTAGAAAAGGTTCTCGGAGGGGAACCTTTTCGTTTTTTTAATGGGGTAGTAGCCAATTCTGTTTTCAATTTTAAAAAATATTTTATCCTTATTTCTGTTTAACCTTTATAACAATTTGGTTTGGTTTGTGGGGGCAAGTCAATCCAGTTCTATAAAATTAAAAAGCCATATACGATTAATATATAGCTGTTAAATTTTATTTATCGAGGTCTCGCACTAAGACTTGCTGTAAAGTTGTAATCATCGTTTTGTTAATTCAAACGAATTGTAATGATGCAAGGGAACCCCATTTTAATTGAAAACTAAAATGCAGTTAAAACTAATTGTTTACCTGGGATGATATTAAAATTATAAGACCACCAATAGCCGAAATAATAAGCCCCACTGACATAAAAGCACATCCATATAGATTATCGACATCACCTTTATGAATAGAAACTAATAGTAAAACAACTACTATAACTAACACACCTATGCCTACGAAAACAAGCCCAACATTAACCCCATTATGTTCTGGTTTGGCAATACTTACCGAAGTGTTTTGTTCTTCTCCAACAACGGGCAACTTTTTTATTATTTCAGGTTTTGAATTATTTACACTTGCTGATACATTTTAAAAAGATGAATGTTGATTCTCAGAAGTAATTTTTGTTTCTATATTTTCTGTAAAAACAATTTCCTTTTTCAAAATAGGAGCAATAATATTTTCATTAGAGGTTGCTAAAACAGTAATCGGTTTTGCCTGAATTTTTTGAATTACTTTAGCAGAGTTGCTGTTATTATCCACTCGCACTTTTTCTAAGTATCCAAAACGCTTTTCTGAATTACAGTTATTTAAAAAAAGGGTAAGGAAAATGATGCTTGCCAATAAAATCCCTTTAGTGGCAAGGGTGTTTAGATAGTTAGTTTTGATAGATTGATGTTTTTAATTACAGGTGAATATTATGTAAGAATTTAAATTTCATTTTAAAGCTCATTTATCTTAATTTAATCCTACTAGAGATTATAATTTTAAAAAACCAAAAGTTAATTTAACATATGGATTACCATTGTTATTTTTGCAACTAGAATTGCAAAAACAATAAAAACTCCACCAATAAATATTGGAGCACATCCTTCACCTCCACTGTTCCAATCATGTTTAACAGGCGTAATTAGAACACCAACTAAAATAAGAATCACACCTATAACTAGTAAAACAATAGCAAACTTATAACCGCCAGATATACCCTTATGTTCAGGTTTGGAAACACTTACTGTAGTTTTTTGTTCTTCTTCAACAACGGGCAACTTTTTTATCTCGTATGGTTTTGGAGTATCGATGCTTGCTGTTAATAGTTCAAAGGGTATTGAGTGTTTTGCATTTTTTAAAATAATAGTTCCCTCTTTCAATTTTGGAGCAATATTTTTTTCATTTGATATTGTTAAAACATCAAGTGATTTTGTAGGATTTTTTTGAAATACTTTAGCAGAATTGCTGTTATGATATACTCGCACTTTTTCTCTAAACCCAAAACGTTTTTCAGAATTACAGTTATTTAAAAAAAACGAAAGGGTAATGATGCTTGCCAATAAAATCCCTTTAGTGGCAAGTGTGTTTAGGTAGTTGTTTTTGATTATTGTATATTTTAATTGGAGTGAATTGTTTGTTATAAAAATATTTGAGTAATTTATTTATTTGTATCATATCAACCCATGAGGAGTGAAAATAAAATATAAAACTA
>Ga0194037_1002247_pt1 | contig 13050 bp, 14 predicted proteins | sample JunL306m_MetaG_FD_148653 | JGI IMG/M metagenome (GOLD analysis project Ga0194037, IMG submission 148653) | Anoxic zone freshwater microbial communities from boreal shield lake in IISD Experimental Lakes Area, Ontario, Canada - Jun2016-L304-6m | ecosystem: Environmental > Aquatic > Freshwater >...
GATACTTATATTTCAATTGGCTATTAAAAGAAGCTATTTTCATTTTTAATATTCTGTCTTATTACTTTCATTCCTATTTGTTCTAATCTCACTAGGTTAAACTAACATAAATCAGATATTATGCAATTAGGAAGGTTTATAAATCAGTATTATATAATGCAATGAAAATTAGCGCATTAAATAAATATATTTTGAATGTTTTTTTTTTGTAACAACATTATAAAGTAAGAGCACTTAACTTTTCGGAGATTAGGTCTTGTTTATATCCGATTTTTTTTATATATCTTTGCATACCGAATATATTATATCAAGCAATCGGATGACTATCGCATGAAAAAAGTTACAAAGGTTTTGTATATTTCTCAAGAAATTTTCCCTTATTTACCGGAATCAGAAATAGCAAATATGGGGAGGTATCTACCTCAAGCGGTGCAAGACCGAGGACGTGAAACACGCACTTTTATGCCAAAATTTGGAGCTGTAAATGAGCGTAGAAACCAATTACACGAAGTGATTCGTTTGTCGGGTATGAATTTGATTATTGACGATACCGATCACCCACTAATTATTAAGGTTGCGTCTATTCAGGCGGCTCGTATGCAAGTCTATTTTATTGACAACGATGACTATTTTCATCGGAAAAATACGATTTCTGATGATGCTGGCGAAGAGTATGAGGATAATGATGAGCGCACCATTTTCTTTGTACGTGGTGTGATGGAAACGGTTAAAAAACTGCGTTGGACACCTGATATTATTCATTGTCAAGGTTGGATGACAGCATTGGCTCCATTGTATATTAAAAAGGCTTTTAACGACGATCCTTTTTTTAAGCATTCAAAAGTTGTATATTCCGTGTTTAATGATGACTTCAAAAAACCATTTAGGAATTTATTTGCTGAAAGGTTAATGTTGGAAGGCATTGAAAAGAAGCATGTTACACAGGTGAAAGATAAAACGATAGATTATGTTGCACTTACAAAGCTCGCCATTGATTATTCTGATGGTGTAATTCAATCTAGTCCAGAAGTAAATGCCGATGTATTGAAATATATTACTTCAAAAAAATCTAAATTTCTATCCTATAAGCCCATCGAAGATTACGCTGATGCATATGTTCAGTTTTACGATAGCTTAATTTAGGAATATAAAAGTATTTAAATCTCAATCAAGATATAAATATTAATTATTGATGTCTAGTAATAATTAACTCTGTAGTTACCCATTTTTTTTCATTTTACATGAAATCGTATCCAATTATTCTGTTTTCTTTTTTGTCATTTATGTTTTTCTCCTGTAACGATGATTTAACTGATTTGGGTGTTGGAATACGTCCTTTGTCAGACTCTATTTCTATTGGAACAGATGTTTTTAATGTTACTACCAAAAGCGTGGCCGTTGAATCTATTATTTCACGACCTGACTCTTTTCTATTGGGAAGTTTTTACGACGAGAAATTTGGCACTTTACAAGCTGATATTTTAGCGCAACTTCAAGGTCCTATTGATGCTAATCTGCCTGATGTGCCAAATGCAGTCGCTGATTCAGCCCGACTCTATTTATATTGTAGATCCTGGTTTGGCGATAGCTACTCACCCATGGAAGTGAATATATATGAGCTGAACAAGAAGACATTTGACTATTCAACACCATATCCAACTAATCTTGACCCAACCATATATACTGATCATTCAAATCTGATTGGTCAAAGAAGATTTTCAGCGAAAGATGCCCAAAAAATGCGGAGTGATTCTACATCTATCGTTTTTAAATTGACAGACAGCTTTAAAGACCGTTTAAAAGCATTAGTGTCTACAAAATTTACTACCGACACCGCATTTCTTAATAAGTTTAAAGGCATACAGATTACTTCAAGTTATGGAACATCTACTATGTTGAATATTTCAAATATTGATTTAATGTATTTTTATCATTATACTTATCAAAAACCAGGTTCTACCAAATTGGATACGGTCAATAATGTGATTCATTTTCCTGCCAACTCGGAAGTGCGACAAGTAAATAGATTTGTACGCACAAACACCGCTGAGATTATTAAAAGCATACCTGATAGTGTCAATTATATTTCTTCGCCATCCAATATTCAAACTCAGGTTAAAATACCTTTGATGGATATGCAAAAAAGAATTGAGTCAGTGATTCAAGGGAAGAAACAAACTGTAAATAGTGCTTTGCTAAAGGTTGAAGCCACGGATATTGACACGCGACTGTTGCCTCAGCCTATTGTTCAATACATGTTGCTTATTAAAGAAGATTCAATAAATAATTTTTTTAGCAAAAACAAACTCCCGTCTGATACTTACGCTATTCTTGCACCTTATACTGCATCGTTAATTAGCAATACTTCGCTATATAAACGTTATTATACATTTAATATCGCATCATTGGTGGCTAATGAGTTAAAATTGAACAATAGTATTTCTAATGAATACACAATGAGGCTTGTTCCAGTGCGCGTGAAATTTAACAGTAGCAATGTTATCACTGCTGTGAAACCTCAATATTTAATGAGTTCGGTTGTTGTAAGAAGTGGGTCAAACACTTATTCACCAATGAAAATTAGTATGGTTTATAGTGGGTTCTAATTTGAAAAATTGCTTAATGGAATAATTGTCATAATTCATCATTTTCAATTGGTACATTTATCATTTGTGTAATTGAAAATGTATTTTTCCAATAAAAGTCCGACTAACAATCCTGTTTGTCGGACTTTTTTATAGTGATTAGATTTTCATAAATGGATTATTTTAGCTTAATTTGTATTCACATTCAAAATGCATTGGAAATATGAATAAAACAATTAAAAGTTTTGGCTATGCAGGACAAGGAATTCGTTCCGTATTTCAGTCTGAACTGAACATGAAGATTCATTTAATGGTTGGAATTTTAGTGATAATCTGTGGCTTTATTTTCAATATTAGTCTAATTGAATGGATGTTATGCCTGCTTTGTTTTGGGTTGGTAATTGGGATGGAAATGATGAATACCGCCATTGAGAAGTTGGTAGATTTAGTGTCACCCAATCATCATCCGGTGGCAGGCAAAGTAAAAGATATTGCTGCTGGAGCGGTACTGATATGTGCTATAATATCTGTCATTATAGGACTAATCATATTTTTACCAAAAGTATGGATTTTGGTGATGACCATTATTTAGTATAATTATTGCTCAAAATTATTAGATTCTAAATTCAGTTGAACTGTTTGAAAATCATTTTCACATTATGAAATCTAATCCTATCCATGATTTTTTTAATCTTATGTATCCGAATCTATGCTTGGTTTGTGGTGAGAATTTATTGAAAAATGAACAGTGTTTATGCCTTTCATGCTTACACGAAATTCCTAAAACAAATTTCCATCTCATGCCCGATAATCCAATCGACAAACGATTTTGGGGTAAAACATCCATTCATAGATGTACGGCTTTTTTCTTTTTTCAAAAAGGTTCACCTTTTCAAAAAATCCTACACGCTTTAAAATATAAAGACAATAAAGATGTTGGAGAAATTTTGGGTAAATATGCCGCTTCAGATTTGTTGGATTCGATTGATTTTGCCTCTGTAGATGTGATTATTCCTGTGCCACTACATCCCAAAAAGTATCAAATACGAGGTTATAACCAAAGTGAATGTATAGGAAAAGGTTTGTCGACTGTGCTTGAAAAACCTCAAGACATCACATCTTTAATAAGAATCAAAGAAAATACAACGCAAACAAAAAAATCTGTTTTTGAACGATATGAAAATACAGAAGGTATTTTTGAATTAAAAGATCAAGCCAACCTTGTGGGAAAACATATTCTTCTTGTGGATGATGTTCTTACCACCGGTTCAACTCTAGAAGCATGTATTAGAGCATTGCTCAAGATTGAAGGTGTAAAAGTAAGTGTTTTTACGTTGGCTGTGGCTTAAATGTATAAGAGCTAAATTGCTTTAGAAATGTATTAGAAAAAGGCCAATTCTTTAGTTGTCAACTTTTCGTCTTTCTTTTCAAATTGTTCTCATAAGAATGAAAAATACAAAAAAACCTGATTGAAATTAATTTCAATCAGGTTTTGATTTTAGGTGTTTATCTCAAGCTTATTCAAGCAATTTCTTTTCAGCTTGGTGTACTTTATCAAAAGAAAATTCTGCAATCACTCCGTTTTTATAGCTGCAAATCTCGTTATTGTACAAATTGCCAATACTGCCTTGATGGGTGTGGTTCACCGTTTTATTCGGTTTGAAGTTGCCCTGCTCAATATCTATTCCTACTTGTTTGTAGGCATCACGGAATGGTACGCCCTGAAGCGTTAAGCGATTCACCTCTTCCACACTAAAAAGATAATCGTAGCGCGAATCGGCAAGAATTTTTGTGTTTACTTCCACTTGTGCCATCATCATTGCCGTCATTTCTAGGCAATCGGTTAGTTCTGAAAATGCTGGAACAAATATCTCTTTGATAATTTGCAAGTCACGGAAATAACCAGATGGCAAATTATTGGTAATCATCATTATCTGATGTGGAATCGCTTGAATTTTATTGCATTTGGCACGTGTAAGTTCAAACACATCCGGGTTTTTTTTGTGTGGCATAATGCTCGAACCTGTTGTAAATTCATCGGGAAGACGAATAAATCCGAAGTTTTGCGAAGTAAACATGCAAGCATCAAATGCTAGTTTAGATATCGTAGCAGCCACACTCGCTAGCGCATTTGCCACTGTGCGCTCCATTTTTCCGCGTCCCATTTGTGCATATACAACGTTGTAATTCATGCTGTCGAAACCCAATAAGTCTGTTGTCATTTGGCGGTCGAGTGGGAAGGAAGATCCATAACCTGCTGCTGATCCCAAGGGATTTCGGTTGGTAATTTTCCATGCAGATAAGAGGAGCTGCAAATCGTCTGCCAAGCTTTCGGCATATGCGCCAAACCAAAGCCCAAATGACGAAGGCATGGCAACCTGAAGATGCGTATATCCGGGCAATAAAACCTCTTTGTAATTGTTGCTTTGCGAAATAAGCACATCAAATAAGTCGGAAACTGTGGCCACTATTTTTTCAATTTCAGCTCGTGCAAATAGTTTTAAATCCAATAAAACCTGATCATTACGTGACCGTCCGCTATGAATCTTTTTTCCAATATCACCAAGTTTTCGTGTCAATAACATTTCTACTTGTGAGTGAACATCTTCTACGCCTTCTTCGATGATGAACTCTCCATTATCTGCAATACTGTAAATGCTTCTTAATTCAACAAGTAGTATTTCTAATTCGTTAGACTGAAGTAAGCCTATCGATTCCAGCATTTTAATATGCGCCATAGATCCCAGCACATCGTACTTCGCCAGAAAAACATCCATTTCTCGATCACGACCTACTGTAAATGCTTCAATTTTAGCGTTTACCTGCGTACTTTTTTCCCAGAGTTTTGTTGCCATAATATTCTTATATAGCTGTATTCAATGCTTTTGCCAGTAATTCAGCCACTACATTAATTCCTTCTTTCAGTTTTTTATCTACCATCATTTTTATCATGGCAGGTAAATCTGCTTTCAGAGTTAGTTTCATTGCAGTTTCATTTTCGGTAATTGGCTTGAGTTGAACCCAAACGGTTAGTTGAACTGGTGAATTTTCAGATGCCAGTTTAATGGTTTTAAAAGGTACGCGCTCAACAATATGGAATCCGATTTTCCCAAACCCATCCACCACAAAAGTGCAACTGTCTGAATCAAATTGGAGATCTTTTACTTTGTCAGTTTGTGGCACGCGTTCCTGAAATTTCTGTAAGTTATTTAGGTCGCTTAGTATACCAAAAACCATTTCTTCATTTGAAGAAATGGCTTTTATATCGCTTTCGTATGTTGTCATTTTATTTACAATTTAGTCATTTACAATTAGGGGGTTTAAAGGTTCACAGTGCATTTTTTAATTTTTAAAATGTGTTTTATTTCTAACCTAAGCCCTAAATGTCATTACAAGAAATGTTTTTTAAATTTCAGTTTTCCAAGTAGAAGGATTTTGACGCCATTCCTGGAGCGTTTCAATATCTTCAGAATTTATATAATTCGTTGCCAATGCTTCACTTAAAACTGCATCATAACTACACAAGGTAGTCAATTTTACTTTCGCTTGCTTGAATTTCTGTTCTGCCACTGGAAATCCATAAGTGAAAATAGCCAACATTCCAAGCACCACTGAGCCGTCATTTCTTATGGCCTCAACTGCTTTTAGACTACTTCCACCAGTAGAAATTAAATCCTCAATAACCACTACTTTTTGTTTTGGGCGCAAATCACCTTCAATCATATTTTCCAAACCATGGTCTTTTGGAGTAGGGCGAACATACACAAATGGCAAACCCAACGCATCGGCCACCAAAGCACCTTGAGCGATTGCGCCAGTTGCCACACCTGCAATTACCTCAACATCCGGATACATTTCGAGGATTAATCTGGCAAGTTCGATTTTTATGTAGCTACGAATTTGAGGGTAGGAGAGTGTTTTGCGATTGTCGCAATATATGGGTGAGTTCCAGCCTGAAGCCCATGTGAAAGGATTGTTCGGCTGTAATTTTATTGCTTTAATTTTCAGCAGTTTTTCTGCTACACTTTTTTCTAATGTTTTCATTTTTAGTTGTTTTATTAATATATGAATGCCTTATTTCTCTGAAAAATTCCTTGGTCATTCACGTTGCAAAAGTACACAAACTAGGTGAGAAAAAAAACTACTTTAGATATATTATTAAACATTTTTTCGAGGAGCTTTTTTGAATTTATACACAAAAAAGTGATCGAGATGATCATCTAACTTACAAAATGAATGTTTATGCAGCAAATCAGTTTACAGGTGATAAAAAAGCATCTTCAATATGATCGATGTAAAACTCATTGCCGTGTGGAATTACAGAAATGACATCAAAGCGAGTATTACCATTCCAGTCAGTCTGAGTAATGTAGTTATGGGTAGCATTCACCATATTTCTGATTTTTTTCATGTTTATAGCCTCCTCTGGATGTTCAAAAGTTTCTGTGGAACGTGTTTTTACCTCCACAATCACCAACCAATCATCATTTTCTGCTATAATGTCGAGTTCCAATTTTCCACATCGCCAGTTGGTTTGAAGAATTTTGTATCCTTTTGATCGTAAATATTCTTGTGCGCGTTCTTCGCCCAAATTTCCTAAATCATTATGGTCGGCCATAATTAAATATCAGAGATTAAAATTAGAATTTAGACTTATCTAAAATGAAAATTTTAAAATCAAGTCTATTTCAATTAATTATTGCTCAAAAATACAGTTTTTTGTTCGATTGTCGTTTATATTGCTAATATAATATTATTTTTGTGCTGAATATTGAAGAGTTATGGCAAAAAAGAAAGTTATTATTCCACCAAAGCGTAAATCCCCACGCATTCACAAGCATTTTTTTACATTAAATGAAGAGGAAAATAATGCCTTAAATCGTTATGTAGCAAAGTATAACGTTCAAAATAAATCTCGGTTTATCCGCGAAACTTTAATGATTTCCATCATTCGGAAATTTGAGGAAGACCATCCAACTTTGTTTGATTAACACGATTTTGTATAAACTTTAAATTTGAATTGATAAGTCCAAGAATTCTTTAGACTTCATGCTTACTATACTGTAACCTTTCACTCTCATTGTTTTTTTTATTCCAATTCACAACTCAACATTATGGAATATATCATTGCATTTTGCATATTTTCTGCAGGACTTCTGTTAGCATGGATTATCACTTCGAAAAGACATTCAGTTATTACAAAATTGCACGATTTGAATGAAAAGGAGATGTTGTCAAAACTAAGTGAAACTGAAAAGCAAAAATCAGTTACTTTGGAAACTTTACGTTTAAAAATGGAGGATATTGATAATTTAAATCAACAATTGTCCCAACAATTGCAAATTTCCAACCTTCGTGGCATGGAAGTTGCTACACTAAGCGCGATGAATGAAAATCTGGCTGAAAAACTAGAGAACCAAAAAGCAGAAATCGAAAATCTCCAGAAACGTTTGACAACAGAGTTTGAGAATATTGCAACAAAGATATTGAAAGAGCGTTCTGATGAGTTTTCTTTGTCAAATCACAAAAATCTGAGTGAAATACTTAATCCATTGAAAGAAAGAATTCAACTTTTCGAGAAAAAGGTGGATGAAACTTACGATAAGGAATTGCGAGATAAAATTAGTTTGCGTGAAGAAGTTCGAAAGCTTACTGAAATGAATGCCCGTGTAAGTCAGGACGCAAATAATCTGACCAATGCGCTGAAAGGCGATGTGAAAAAGCAGGGCAATTGGGGTGAAATAGTGTTGGAGCGGGTTTTGGAGCGTTCTGGACTTACCAGAGGTCAGGAATTTGAGCGTGAAGTGGTGGTAGATGGGGCAGATTACAGCGTGCAACGACCCGATGTAATCATTCATTTACCCGACAATAAACATATTATTATCGATTCTAAGGTTTCGTTGGTGGCTTATGAACGGTTTGTTTCTTCTGAAAGCGATGAACATAGAATGGAGCATCTGAAAAATCACATTGTTTCGCTCAGAAGTCATGTGAAGTTGCTGAGCGAAAAAAATTATCAGAATGCACAAAATCTGAATACACCAGATTTTGTTTTGATGTTTATGCCCATCGAAGCTTCGTTTTCTGTAGCTGTACAAGGCGATGGCGAGATATTTTCTTATGCTTGGGAGCGGAAAATTGTGATAGTGAGTCCAACCACTTTGTTGGCCACATTGCGAACCATTTCGTCTATTTGGAAGCAGGAAAACCAGACTAAAAACGCCCAAGAAATTGCGCGTTTGAGTGGTGCTTTGTACGATAAGTTTATTGGTTTTACGGAAGATATGGTCAAGATTAAAGCCAACATCGACAGAACTTCAAGTGCTTATGATGATGCTGTTAAGAAAATGAAGGATGGTTCGGGCAATATTATCAGAACAGCCGAAAAGATTAAAGAATTGGGAGCAAAGACAGGAAATAAATCTTTGCCCAACGGGTTTGAAAATTTTTGATTTGCAAAAAGTGTTTTTTTTGTTTCTCCAGTATACTGATTTAAAAGTAAATTGACCTAATTATGAAGTTGAATGTTCTAGTTACAATTGTTTTTTTGTTTAGTTTGATGCATGTAAATGGTCAACTCATGACCTCCAAACCTGATAGTTTGACTATTCAAAATCTTATTCATTCGCAGATTATTGATTTGGATAGTTTGCTTGGAAATAAACAAGACTCCATAATTACCCCAATAAAAATCACAAATAGTTCAATTGTAAAACCCCAAAAACCGACAATAAATTCACAACCACAACCGCTATCAGAAACTCTTGGCAAGCAGGCATTTGATTCGTTGATAATTGCAAATGAAAAGGTAACTGACATCACGCCCAAAGAGTTCAAATTTCAAACAAATACTTCTTCTGTTAAAATTGACACCTTGCTTTTAAAAGCCAATCCTTTTTTTATTGAATTGGTTTATATGGGTTTACCTTTCAATTTTGATTTGAACACTCAGCCCGATTTTCAGACCTTGTACTATGGATATAAAGCTAAAACTTTAAATGATGATTGTATAGCTTTGCCAAAAGTTCAATCACCCGAACAATATATTGAAGAACTGAGGCGCGATGGGCGTAAAGAGATTACCCAAAAAGCAGCACATTTGTACACTATTACATTTGAGGATTTGCCCGACCCTGAAGGGACAAAAAGTCACTCAATTATTGGGAAAAAGCTCGAAAAAGTTCACTTTGTTGATGACGATGAGTCCTATTCGAACAATAAGAAATTTACATTGAGAAAGATAAATCCTAGTCCTTGGTCTCATAAAGCATCTTCTCTTGCACAGTTTTCACAAAATTATGTTTCACAAAATTGGTATCAGGGGGGTAACAGTAATTTGGCAGTGTTGGGGATTCTGTCAGGTCAATTAAATTACGACAATAAAAAGAGTATTCAGTGGGAGAATAATGCGGAATGGAGAATGGGATTTAATACCGTAACTGGTGATTCGTTGCGTACCTTAAGTACCAATGATGATGTGTTGAAAATAAATAGTAAACTTGGAATCAAGGCTGGTGGTAATTGGTTTTATAGTGGCTCGGTTGATTTTTCTACGCAGTTTTTTAATAGTTATAAAGGCATCAATTCACCAGTGAAAAAAGCTTCATTATTCACCCCCGTGAGATTGAATGTTGGTTTCGGATTTGATTATAAATACCAAAAACTCTTATCGTTGATGATTTCTCCAGTTGCATTCAAATACATCTATATGAGTGATAATGTGGGCGTGGCTCCCAATTTGTTTGGTATAAAAACGGGTGAGAATACATTGAGCGAAGTGGGAAGTTCATTCAAGGCTGTACTGACTTATGCCCCAGTACGTGAAATACAGTTCGATTCTAAAATGTCGTTTTATACCAATTACCAAAAGGTGGAAATTGACTGGGAATTGGTTTGTAACATGACGATTAATCGGTTTATGTCAACGCGAATTTCATTCAATCCACGATATGATAATACGGTTATTGAGAAACCTGGCGAGAATGCCAAACCCCAGTTTAAGCAATTTATGAGTGTTGGATTCTCTCATAAGTTCAGATAAAATCTTATTCTGTGAACAAATGATGCCATTCATCGAACTTAGCCACTTCCGTTTCGCCAAAATGCAGTAAACTCCTTCTAATTCTCTCTACTGAATGCTCTTCGGTCAATTGCGTTTTTGAGAAAAACTTATCGGCATAACAAATTAATTTTTCTTCGAGTGAAACTGGCAACATGTCACGATGCGGTAAGGGAAGATCGTTTTTGAGTATCGTTTTTAAACTTATTCCAACGCCAGTATGTCGTTCACAAACCAAAGCGTGGCGTGGCAAACCTTCCGCCCGCAATAAATCTGCTCCCAAATATCCATGTTTAATATATTTATTTTCGCCATAACAGTGAATACGTGGCGCATCGCACATAAAAATGCCTATGTCGTGAAGCATGGCTGCCTCAGAAATGAATTTTATATCTAAACGTAAATCCGGCATCCGATGGGCTATCTCTAGTGCCTTATTCTTTATTTGCTCACTGTGAATCAGTAGAATATAGTGAATGTCACTGTCTTTAGGATAGTATTTTTCTATTAGTTTTATTGGGTCAAGCATAGTTGGTAGATTGTAGTTGGTAGATTGTAGTTTGTAGATTGTAGTTGATAGATAGTAGTTGGTTGCCAATTAGTTACTTGGTCTTAACTACCAACTACAATCTACCATCTACAAACTATTTCCCAATCAGTAAAATTTAATCATGCAAAGTTACAACATATCATTGATTATTTTGTTTGGTACTTGTTGTCGAATTATAAAATGAGTGTACTTTTCTTATTATGAATTATGCATTCTAAATTACGAATTAAATAAAGAATTATGACAGATTGTAATTGGCCAGGAAATGATGATTTGATGCGTGCCTACCACGATGAAGAATGGGGAGTGCCCTTGCACGACGACCCTAAATTGTTTGAGTTTCTTGTTCTGGATGCATTTCAGGCGGGATTGAGTTGGAAAATAGTGTTGTACAAACGCGAGAATTTCCGTCGTGCTTTTGACGGTTTTGATGTACAGAAAATTGCGTTGTATGATGAGGAAAAGATTCAAGCATTGATGCAGGATGCCTCCATTGTTCGCAATCAGCTTAAAATCCGAGCTACCGTACGTAATGCACAAGAGTTTTTAAGGATACAAGCCGAGTTTGGTTCGTTCGACAAGTATATCTGGCAGTTTACCGATGGAGAAACGCAGTTCAATTACCCAAAATCGAACGCTGATATCCCTGCAAAATCGCCTGCTTCGGATGCTATGAGCAAAGATTTGCTCAAGCGTGGTTTCAAGTTTGTAGGTTCCACCATCTGCTATGCTTTTATGCAGGCAGCAGGCATGGTCAATGATCATTTGGTGGGTTGTAGTCATCAGAAATAAATAATTATTCAAAAAACAAACATTTTTATCGCATCAATGTTATAAAATGGCTCAATAAGTTGTACTTTTGCCAAAAAGCCTTTTATGAATTTGAACGTCCGAAACGAAACTTCCACACTCAAAGCAGTTGTATTGGGGCAACCTGGTTCAATTGGCAGCACACCAAGTTTAGATAAAACCTACGACGCGAAGACTTACGAATCAGTCCTAAACGGAGTTTTCCCCACCGAAGCTGCCATTTACAAAGAGATGACTGCATTTGAAAAAGTGCTTTTGAAATACGATGTGCAGGTGTTTCGTCCGTGGACATTGGAGCATTGCAATCAGGTCTTTGCCCGCGATGTGGGTTTTGTGATTGACGACAAATTTATCAATTCCAATATTATTCCCGACCGCGAGGACGAAAAGGAGGCATATGAAGTCATTTACGACCAAATTGCCTACAATAAAATCTACAATTTGCCCGAAAAAGCACATGTGGAAGGCGGTGACGTGATATTGTATAACAATGTCGTTTTTGTGGGGCTTTACAGCGGCGCCGACTATCCCCAGTTCAAGACTGCCCGCACCAATTTGTATGCTTTCAACTACCTGAAAGAGCTTTTCCCCGATAAAACATTTATTCCATTGGAACTTAAAAAGCACGATACCAACCCGCGTCACGGCGTATTGCACTTGGATTGTTGTTTCATGCCTGTTTCGCACAACAAAGCTATCATCTACAAGGACGGTTTTCTTTACGAAAAGGATTATCACTTGCTGGTTGAAATGTTTGGTAAGGACAATCTTTTTGAAATTACCCAAGAAGAAATGTACGATATGAATACCAATGTTTTTTCCATTTCGCCTACAGTGGTGGTTTCCGAACAACGGTTTATCCGCTTGAATGCCTATTTGAAAAATGTGTGGGGAATGACTGTGGAGGAAGTTCCTTACCACGAAATATCCAAAATGGGCGGACTTTTACGTTGCTCAACATTGCCATTGAAGAGGACTCCTAACTAAGAAGAACCCCTAGTCCGCCAGCTGGCGGAGAATTCTGCAAGTATTGATTACTATTAACT
>Ga0194037_1002249_pt1 | contig 13033 bp, 11 predicted proteins | sample JunL306m_MetaG_FD_148653 | JGI IMG/M metagenome (GOLD analysis project Ga0194037, IMG submission 148653) | Anoxic zone freshwater microbial communities from boreal shield lake in IISD Experimental Lakes Area, Ontario, Canada - Jun2016-L304-6m | ecosystem: Environmental > Aquatic > Freshwater >...
TCCATGGACGACGCAACCGAGGCCAGGCTGGCGCTCATCTCCTCCGCCGCCGTGGCCACGGAATGGGCCCGGACCGAGGAGTGTTCGGCTCCCGCGGTCATCTGCCGGGAGATGGCGGCAAGTTCCTTGGCTGACGCTGAAAGGGTCAGGACTCCATCTGCCATCTCGGTAAACATTTTTCGGAGACTGACCCCCATCCGGTTGAGCGCCGCGGCCAGGTCGCCGAATTCATCCCGCCGGTGTATCTCCAGGGTCTGAGTCAGATCACCCTCCGCCATCCGGTTGGCAAACATAAGACACGACTTGACTGTGCGCTGGATAGGGCGGGTCAAAATCAGACTGAAACCGATCACCACCGCCGCGATCACCATTATGACGGCCAGTACGCTCCAGATGATCCGCATGGAGGTTTGCTTGATGAGGGCGCCGGCGAAATACATCCCGATGACCTTGCCGTCGGCGTTTTTCAGGGGCCAGTATACGGTATGGTACATTTTGCCGAGAATCTTATTGGTATTCTGGAACCGTCCCCCCTTGCGCAGTACCGTCTCCAGTACCACGGGATTATCCATTTTGGTGCCGACGGCCCGTTGTCCGTCTCTCATGATGGTCGTGGTGACTCGCGTGTCATTGAGAAACAGAGTGCATTCAACGCCAAGTCGTTTTTTGATACTATCCACGAAGCCGTGGTCACTGGTCAAGTCGTTGATTGCCACCACACACCCGACGAGAACGCCATTGACGTAGACCGGAGAGGCGGCGCGGGCAGCTAACGCGACCACCGTACCTTCCTCAATGCCGAAGGCGGGCGAGCCGGCAATGGCCTTGACGACCACCTGCTGATTGGTAACCGAGTCGCCGGATTTGTCTGAGTGACCCCGTACCAGGACGACGCCGGTCCGGTCGGTTACGGTAATGGCCGTCAAACCCGCCTGTTTCATGACGGTGCGGATGGTTTCGCGCAGGAGGTTCCGGTTACCGGTCTGCATCGCCGACGCAACCGCCGGGTTGCCGGCGATCAATGCGACGGACGTCTGTATCCGCTCCCGCATCAGGTCGAGATACGACTGGATGACGTCGGCCTGATCGGCAAGACTCACCGCTGCCTGGTGATTGATATTCCGGGTAACCACCACGTAGGTGGCGCTGAAAATGGCGCCACCCATGACGACGACGGTCAGAACAATCAACCCGATGATCTTTTGCGTCAGGGATAGGTTCATGGCTTTGTTCCTTTAAATAGCCTCACACCCGGAACTGAGCGGCTATTTTCTTGAGATGCTCGGCCAGCCGGGCCAGCTCCTCGGAGCTTATCAGCACCTGCGAACTGCTGGTGGCAATCTCTCCGGCGGCCTGATTCGCCTCGGTGATCTCATGGGCGATGGTTTCGGATACCCGCGAGGTCTGGGTCACGTTGTCGTTCACCTCATGAATCCCGTAGGCCGCCTGGGCAATATTCGTGGCAATATCCTTGGTCACCACCGACTGCTCCTCGATGGCCACCGCCGTGGAGGTAATCATCTCGCAGACATTCTGAATAACCCCGGAAATCTTTTCAATATCTTCCACCGTCTCCCGAGTGGAGGTCTGGATGTTCTCGATTTTTTCCCGGATCCCCTCGGTGGCGGCGGCGGTCTGCTGGGCCAGCTCCTTGATCTCGCCGGCCACCACCGTGAACCCCTTGCCGGCCGCGCCGGCCCGGGCCGCCTCGATGGTGGCGTTCAGTGCCAGCAGGTTGGTTTGCGCCGAGATGGCGGCGATGGTCTCGGTGACCTTGCCGATCTCTCGGGCCGCCCTCCCCAGTTCCACCACCTGGGAGTTGATCCGCGTGGCCTGCTCCACGGCCTCGCCGGTGATGGCCCGGGCCTTTTCCGAACTCCGGGCCACCTCGCTGATGGTCGAGGTCATCTCCTCTGTGGCGCCGGCCACGCTGTTGACATTGCCGGTAGCGTGATCCATGGACGACGCCACCGACGCCAGACTGGCGCTCATCTCCTCCGCCGCCGTGGCCACCGAATGGGCCCGGGCCGATGATTGTTCGGCGCTGGCGGTCATCTGCCGGGAGATGGAAGCGAGGTGAGTAGCCGAGGAAGAGAGTTGTTGCACCCCGTCGGCCATCTCGCGAAACATCTTCCGGAGACTGCCCCCCATCCGGTTGAGCGCCGAGGCCAGGTTGCCGATCTCGTCCGTCTGCCGGATATCCAGGGTTTGGGTCAAGTCCCCTCCCGCCATCCGGTCGGCAAACGCCGCCCCTTGAGCCACCGGGCGGGTAATGCCGAGCGTAATGGTGACACCCAGGGAGATGGAGAGGATCAGTGCCACCAGAGCGGCAATAATTACTACTGTCTTGCTCGCGCCGATGTAGCCGGTTATCTCCGCGAAGCGGACCGTGATCCGCTTCTGCTGATACGCCTCCAACTCCCCGCAAAGTTTGCGGATCTCATTCTGGGACACCATGGAATTGCCGTGATAGAACGAGGCAGCCTCTGCGTATTTGCCCGCCATGGCCAGTTCGATGACCCGGCGATTGACGTCGCGCGCCTGACTGATCTTGCTTTTCAACGCGGCAATCAGTTGTTTCCCCTCGTCGTGGACCTCAAGCTTCTCAAGTTCCTCCAACGCCTTCAGATACGTGGCGCGCAGCTCGTCGATCTCTTTCTTCCCCTCGGCCAGCTCCTTCTGGTCCGAAGTAGTCATCATCTCGGCAATGTTCTGGTAAACATGCGCCACGGCGCCGGTAACGGCGCTGGTCAATTGCACCTTATGATAGTTGGACTGAATCAGGCGCTCATTCGTAGCGCTGATTCTGCCGAGATAGTAGAGACTGACGCCGAGAATGGCGATAATCAGTACCATTTGGCTGCCGAAGCCGATACCCAACCGGCGGCCTATCTTCAGGTTGTTAAAAAATGACATGAATTCCCCCGTTGCTTGAGATTGGTCACACCCGGAACTGACCGGCCAGTTGCTTGAGATGCTCGGCCAGGCGGGCCAACTCCTCGGAGCTGATCAACACCTGCGAACTACTGGTGGCGATCTCTCCGGCGGCCTGATTCGCCTCGGTGATCTCATGGGCGATGGTTTCGGATACCCGCGAGGTCTGGGTAACGTTGTCGTTCACCTCATGGATACCAAAGGCCGCTTGGGCGATATTGGTGGCGATGTCTCTGGTTACCACCGACTGTTGCTCTATGGCCTCCGCCGTGGAGGTTATCATCTCGCTCACTTCCTGAATAACCCCGGAGATCTTTTCAATATCTCCCACCGTCTCTCGTGTGGAAGTCTGGATGTTATCGATCTTCTCCCGAATCCCCTCGGTGGCGGCGGCGGTCTGCTGGGCCAGCTCCTTGATCTCGCTGGCCACCACCGTGAACCCCTTGCCGGCCGCGCCGGCCCGGGCCGCCTCGATCGTGGCGTTCAGCGCCAGGAGGTTGGTCTGGGCCGAGATGGCGGCGATGGTCTCGGTGACCTTGCCGATCTCCCGGGCTGCCCTCCCCAACTCCACCACCTGCCGGTTGATCTGATTGGCCTGCTCCACGACCTGACCGGTGATGGTCCGGGCCTTGTCCGAACTCCGGGCCACCTCGTTGATGGTGGAGGTCATCTCCTCGGTGGCGCCGGCCACGCTGTTGACATTGCCGGTGGCGTGATCCATGGACGACGCCACAGACGCCAGGCTGGCACTCATTTCCTCCGCCGCGGTGGCCACCGAATGGGCTCGTGCCGAGGATTGTTCCGCGCTGACAGTCATCTGCCGGGAGATGGCTGCAAGTTGAGTCGCCGAGGTGGAGAGCGTCCGCACCCCTTCGGTCATCTCACGAAACATCTTCCGGAGACTGGCCCCCATCTGGTTGAGCGCGGCGGCAAGATTACCGATCTCGTCATTCTGCTGAATCTCCAGGGTTTGCGTCAGATCCCCTCCCGCCATCCGGTCGGCAAACGCCACCCCTTGAGCCACCGGGCGGGTAATGCTGAACGTGGTGACGATCCCCAGGAAAATTGAGACGAGCAGCGCCACCATACCGGCAATGATGAGTACGGTCCTGGTCATACCGATGTACCCCATTACCTCTTCGAAGCGTACCGTGTTCCTCTGACTCTGGTAGAGCATCATCGCATCGATGACCTTCACCAGTTCGTGCTGGTACGGCTTGACCGTGACGTGGTAGAGCGAGATCGCCTCCCCGCCCTTGCCGGCCATGGCAAGCTCGATGACCCGGTTGTTCCCGTCCCGCGCCTGGCTTAAGGTGCTTTTCAACTTCACGATCAGTTGCTTCCCTTCGTCGCGTACCTCAAGTTTCTCCAATTCCTCCAGCGCCTTGCGATACTCCGCGCGCTGCTCGTCAATGGTCCGCTTGTTCTCGGCCAGTTCCTTCGGGTCCGTGGTGGTCAGCATCTCTGTAATATCGATGTACACATTGTCAACTTTGCTGGTCAAGGTGGAGGTCAGCTCCGCCTTTCGGTAGTTGACCTTGACGATACGCTCCACCAAGGCGCTGATCTTGCCGACATTGTAGAGTCCGACGCCGAGAATCAGCGCCATCATCAGCAGTTGACTGCCGAAACCGAGCCCCAACCGGCGGCCTATCTTCAGGTTGTTAAAAAATGACATCACTTACTCCATTATACTCCCCCCTTTGGCAAAGGGGGGCGGGGGGGATTTTCACTCCGCGGGATACAAATCGGCAAGGGCCGCGACCAGCTCATCCCGGTCCAGTTTAATCAGGTAACGGGTCACCCCTGCCTCGATCCCCTTGGCAATATTTTCGTCACCCGCCAGCGAAGAGACGGTGATGACCGGCAGATTACGGAAGCGGGTGTCTCCCCGAATCTTCCGGGTCAGACTCAGTCCGTCCAGATTGGGCATCTCGATGTCGGAGACCACCAGTTTGATGCTCTCGGCGTGTTCGTTGAGAGCGTCCCACGCCAGAGCGCCGTCCTCGCAGGCAAGCACCGAGTAATTTTGCTCCTCGATAATTTTCTTCACCCGTTCCCGAAAAAAGTCGGAGTCTTCGGCCAAGAGGATGGTTGGAACGTCTCCGCCGCCGTGGTGGTTCGATTCCGAAAAAAAGATATCGTCCAACAAGTCCGGAGGCTCCGACGTAAACCACTCAGGGTGCCACGCCGCCACCGCGGTGGCGATATCCACGATCAGGACGGTCTCACTCTGAATAATGACCGATCCGACGATCCCTTGCTCACGCAGGGTCTCCCGGTCTATGGCGGTGGTACAGTCGATGGAGTCAACCGGCATGTTGGCCACCATGCCGAACTCCCGCCCGGCAACGGAAAAGACAATGACCACCAGGCCGTTCTCCCGGTTCAGAGAGCCGGCGGCGGTGATGTCGCCGGTCTCCATGAGCGGCATGACCTGCCCGTGGTACTGCATGATGCGGCGGCCGCCGATGTATTCGATGGCCTGGGCGGTAATCCTCTCGATACGTTCCACCAGTTCCAGCAGGACGGCGAGCTGCTGATCGCCATTGTAGAAGGTGAGCAGCGCCCGGCTCTCGCCGGCCACTTCCAACGGGGTCTCCTGATACTTCATTTCGGTGCGGGCCGAGCCGGAGATGGTGGCAATGCCGCTCGTCTGCGCCAGGCCGGAGGCGTCGAGGATCAGCGCGACCTGGCCGTCTCCCATGATGGTGGCCCCGGCGTACTCCTTGAGGTGCCGGACATGGCGACCCAACGGCTTGACCACGATCTCCTCGGAGTCATGAAGCTCCTGCACCGCCATGCCGTACTGCATGATGCCGTTGGAGACGATGACCAGGTTAAGATCTCCGGTTTCTTCAGCGGTGGGAACCCCCAAGGCCGCGTCCAGATGGAGGATGGGGATGATATCCCCTCGGAGCAGCAGCACCTCGGCATCCCCCACCCGTTCGATTCGCTCGCGGATCTGCGACTCACCGATCCGGATGGTCTCCACGACGCTGACCTGGGGGATGGCGTAACGCATGCCGCTGGTCTCCACGAAGAGACAGGGGATGATGGCCAGGGTGAGGGGGAGTTTGATCTGGATGAGGGAGCCCCTGCCGCTCTCCGATTCGATGTCGATGATCCCGTTCAGCTTCTCAATGTTGGTCTTGACCACGTCCATGCCGACACCGCGGCCCGAAATATCGGTGACCTGTTCAGCGGTGGAAAAGCCGGGCATCATGATCAGAAAATTTTTGTCCTTGTCCGACATGAGCCTGGCCTGATCCTGGGTGATGAGCCCCTTGGCCAGGGCTGAGGCGACCACCTTGTCCGGGTTGATTCCCTTGCCGTCATCGCTGATCTCAATGATCACCTGGCCCGCTTCATGGTATGCGTGGAGCCGAACCGTGCCGACGGCCCCCTTGCCGGAGCGGCGGCGCTCCGCCGGGGACTCGATGCCGTGGTCCACGGCGTTGCGCACCAAGTGGGTAAGCGGATCGCTCAACCCCTCGATAATGGTCTTGTCCAGTTCGACCTCTTTGCCGGAGATGACCAGGTTGATCTCTTTGCCGAGTTCCCGGGACAGGTCGCGGACCACCCGGGTAAACTTGTTGAAGATCGTGCCGATGGGCTGCATCCGGGTCAGCATGATGGTCTCTTGCAGCTCGGAGGTAACGCTGTTGATCCGGTGGCCGGCGGCCTTGAGCACCCCCTGATCCCCCCGCAGAATTGCCTGCATGAGCTGGTTTCTGCTCAGTACCAGCTCTCCCGCCAGATTCATCAGCACGTCCAGCAGAGAGACGTTGATCCGGATCGTCGATTCGGCGGCAAGCAGGCTTCCTCCCGCGGCGCCCCCGGTCTCCTGGGGAGCGGCGCCGGTAGGCGGGGCGCCGGTCGGCCGACCGGTCCTGACAGGAGCAGACGGAGGTTTATCGAGTAACGCCGTCGGTCGGATCAACTCCGGTTCCGAAGGGGACAGGAAATCGGAGGTTTCCGACATGGGCGGAGGATCGGCGAGGGATGGCGTCGCCTCATCCAGCGGGATGACCTTGTCCCGCGAAATACGCAGGGCTTCGGCCAGTTCCCGGCTGTTGAGATTGCTGACCATGAGGACAAAAAAGGGGAAAAATTCGCTTGGGTCTTCATCAAGGGCGCTCATGAGATCCAGGGCTACCCGGCTATCCAGTATGGCGCCGTACAGATCCAGCGTCCCGATGAAATTGGTCAGGGGAGGCCCTGGTCGCGGCACGTCGCTGAGCAGATCCAGCGCCAGGAGGTAGGCGGTTCCCCCTTCTTGGAGAGCGTATGCCAGCTCGGAGCGGGATATCTCTATGACCGTGTCGCTGGCGGGCAGCGGGATGATCAGCGACTCCTGTTCCGGTTGCTCCAGGTCGCAAGGTACTGCTTCCGCCACCGCGGTGGTTTCGACCGTTGCGGTTGGTTCACCACCCGCGACGAGCGCGGCCAGTTTCGCGCTGATCACGGAGATGTCGGCGTGGTCACTCTCCAGGTAATTGTTAATCATATCCCGGAGCTTATCAAAGGAGAGCAGCAGGAGACTGATGACATCGTGGGAAGGGACAAGCGCACGATTGCGAATCAGGTCGAGGACATTCTCGGCCCCATGCGAAAGTTCCTTGATCATTGTCAGGTTGAGGAACCCGGCCCCCCCTTTTATGGAATGGGCGGCGCGAAACACCTTGTTGACCAGATCCCGGTCAATCTCCGCCCCCTGATCCTCAATGGTCAGGAGATCGTTTTCAATATCCGCCAAGTGCTCGCGGGATTCCTCTAAATAGCCTAAGATGATTTCGTCGTCCAGAATATCCATCCGCTGCTCCTTATTCCGCCGGGGTGGGCGTAACGTGCCGTGTCAACCCGATCCGCCGCAAGAGGGTTTCAATATCCCCCGAGGCATTTATGATCGAAAAGTTTCCCTGCTCCCGCTTCAGGGTAGTATGGGCCGCGCAGAGTACGCTGAGTCCAACGGCGTCAATCATCCGCACCTGGGCCAGGTCCATGACGACGTCGCGGCATCCTCCGGCAACCAGGGAATTCAGTTCCCGCCTAAGGGCGGCGGCCGTGGTCTCGTTCAGGTTCACTTCAGGCTTAACCGTGGTCCGCGCTTCATGTGTTGTTACAAGGGACATAGGTATCTCCATCGATGTTTACTTTGCCGAAGTACGGGGGAGTTTGACCGTAAAAACGCTCCCTTTGCCGATCTCACTCTCCACCAGGATTTCGCCGTGATGCTGTTTTACAATCTCGTGGGAGACACTGAGCCCCAGACCGTGCCCCTTCCCCACGTCCCTGGTCGTGAAGTACGGCTCAAAAAGCCGATGCCGAATTTCCTCGGTGATACCCACCCCGGTGTCGCTGACCGAGGCATAGACAAACTCCTCGTCGCACCAACACCGGAGCGTGATCTCTCCCGGCGGGACGGTGGCCTGCCCGGCATTGAGCAGCAGATGCAAAAATACCTGGTTCAGCAGGCCGGGGGTGCAGAGGATCTCCGGCGCTGGGCCGTACTCCTTCCGAATGGCGGCTACGGCGTTCAATTCGTTCAGACAGATGTTAAGGGCGCTCTCCAGGCAGACAGTAAGCGAGATCGGTTCTTGCTCAGTAGTGTCAACGCGGGAAAAACTCTTCAGGTCCGCGACAATTGCCGCCACCCGCTCGGCGCCCAACAGCGCTTCGCCGATCACGTCGCCGCCGTCGGTCGAAATATACTCTATCTCCTTGGGATCTATCCCCTTCACGACGATCCGCTGGTCGCCAAGCTGTTCCCGCAGGAGTTGGTTATACTCGACGATTTGGCGGAAATAGCCGCGAAGCGCCCGGAGATTACTAATAATGAACGCTATCGGATTATTGATCTGATGGGCCACGCCGGCGGCCAGTTGACCGACTGTCACCAGTTTCTCCTGCTGCCGCAGGCGACTCTCTTTTTCAAGATTCTTACGTACCTCCTCCTTGACACGCTCTTCCAGTCGCTCATTCAGGGCTTTCAGCTCTTGTCGTGACGCATGCAGTGCCAGCTCCGCGTTCTTGCGCTCCGTAATGTCCAGATGAGTTCCGGCAATCAGCCTGGGAGATCCGTTGACAAATTTTTCAACCGTTCGCCCCCTGGTCAGTATCCAGCGCCACTCGTTCTCCCTGTTGAGCAGGCGATGTTCAGCCTCAAACAATGATGCGTGTCCCGCGACGTATTCCCCCATGCTCGCCCGCACTTTTGGCAAGTCCTCCGGATGAACCAGCGATTGCCAGGTTTTGATATCCAGAATAAGGTCCTTCACATCATAGCCGAGCATGGTCGCCCATTCGGCGCTATAGCGGGCCATGCCGGTCGCCGGCTCCCAGTGCCAAAGACCGAGACGCCCCCCCTCAACGGCCAGGCTCAGCCACTCCCGCTTGTCCCGCAATTCCGCCGCCGCGGCTTGCAGGAACCGGTTGCGCTCCGCCACCAGTGAAATATGCACCGGCTCACCGTCAATTCGGAGAGTGACCGTAATCCGCTGATGAGAGGCCGCCGCCAGCAGGTAGTGCGCTCCGGAAACGACTCCCGGAGTTGCCATCTGGATATCCTGACCGCTCACGGAGAGTGTCTGCTTGATCTCACCGGCAAGGACCCCCGCCATTTCCGCCAGGGCATCATGAATAACCTCGATCTCTTCAATATCATCGAGTCCGGTCATGCGCGCGGCCAGCGCCGCGGCGAAAGCGGAGGAGCAGTGGATGGAAATCGAGCCGGCGTAGGCCCCGGCAAATCCGGCTGTCGCGGAGGTGGAGTCAGTAAATTCCGTGGGGAGCGTAGCGCTCTCCGCGGGACCCGTCGGCTTGAGCTGGGTCATGGTATCAAACACGCCCGTCGCGATCCGCTCCAGGTAGTCGGGTATTATCCGACGATACTCGGTAGTGGCGGCTTTTTTTGTGCCGCTCGCGACATTGAAAAACTGCTGCAGTGCGTCGGCAAACAGTTGCTCCTGTTCTTGCGATGGCAATGTATCGGTCATATTTTTCTCTTTTTCGAGTGTGTAGCGCGGGGTGACGCTACAAAAAAAGCCATGGGTTCATTGCCCATGGCCTCTGTTTTCGGTGCTAGCGGCAAGTCAGCGCTAACCACACAAGGCACAGGGGGGCGTATGGCGCCGACCGCTGCGGTAGGTAGTAGCTTGAATCTATGCGGCCTTGGTGGAGAGTTCTCGTGTTCGGTCATAATGACTCATGAAGAACACGGATAATTCAGTGCTACCGGCATAACACAGCACTACCGGCAAGTCAACAGGATTTATGCCAGAAAGAGCAGTTAATTAGAGGGACGGAGATACGGAGAAATACAAACGAGATAGATATGGTGTCTCCGGAACTCGCGGGCCATACTGCTTCTTTCCGTGGCGTTTGCCGGCCGTTCCGGGTATACTATATCCCCATGCAGCCACCAACTCGCCACACCCCGCTCGCCGGCAACCTCAAGCCGTTGCTGGATACCCTCTACGCCAACCGGTCGCAACGCCACCTGGATCACGACCCCCTCTCCCGTTGCCGGAGGTTTGCGGCGCCCGAGGACCGGGAGGTGGCGGCGCTGATCGCCTCGGCCTTTGCGTACGGGAACGTCAAGAGTATCCTCAAGACCCTGGACGGCATTTTTGGGGAGATGGGATATTCCCCCCGGCGCTTTGTGGAGCGGTTCGACCCGGAAGAGGGGCTACGGCGCTTCGCCGGGTTCAGGCACCGCTTCAACGACGGCCGTGACCTCTGCGCCCTCTTCCTGGCGCTCCGTATGATCACTGAGACGACAGGAACCATCGAGGCGTTCTTCCGCCGCAATCACGCTCCGGCCTCGCCCGATATCACCGATGCACTGACCGCCTTCAGCGCGGGGGTACTCGACCTCGATTACGGCCCGCTTTTCAGAGAGGAAGGGATTCCCCGCGACTCGTACTTCCCTTTTTTCTTTCCATCCCCCGCATCGGGGAGCGCCTGCAAGCGGCTCTGCATGTTCCTCCGCTGGGTCGTTCGGCCTGATGACGGGATTGATCTCGGACTTTGGAGCGGCATTGCGCCATCATTGTTGATAATTCCGGTGGACCTGCATATACGCCGGATCGCCCGTTTCCTCGGTCTCACCGACAGGAATCAGGCCGACTGGAAAATGGCCCGAGAGATCACGGCGCGGCTTCGGGAGCTTGACCCGGACGATCCGGTTAAGTATGATTTTTCCATCTGTCACCTCGGCATCTCCGAAGGCTGCGACGGCACAAACCGAAAACCGTGCGGCGCCTGCATGGTGGCCCCGGTCTGCAACGGTCCGGCCCGGTAATTCGCCGGGTATTCCTCCTTGACAGCAGGCTTTCTTTTTCGGTATAAACGTGCCGTTATTCAACCGATTTTCCGAGGCATCCATGTTCATCATCGCTAATCTGCTGCTCGCATTCGCCAAAATTTCCGAAATTCTTCTGACCCTCTATACCTACGTCATCATTGCTCGGGCCATCGTCTCATGGGTCAATCCCGATCCGTACAATCCGATTGTGAACTTTCTCTATCGGGCTACTGAGCCGATTCTGCGCCGAGTCCGGTCCCTGCTGCCTCACCTGGGCGGCATAGATGTTTCTCCCTTGCTCGTTCTGCTGGTCGTCCAGTTTCTGCAACAGTTTATCGTCGCCTCGGTCAAAGAGCTGGCCTTGTCGCTGAAAGCGGGCGCGGGATTTTTTCAATGACCATCACCCCGCTCGATATCCGGCAGCAGCAATTCAAGGGACGGCTCTTCGGAGGACTCGACCCCGACGAGGTTGACGCTTTTCTCCAACAGGTGAGTAATGACATGGAGCAACTCATCCGGGAAAACAACGACCTGAAAGAGCAGAACCGGAAGGCGTTGAGCGAGCAGGACGAGATGAATAACCGGGAAAAAGCCCTGCGTGAGACCATGCTGGCAGCGCACCGGATCAGCGAGGATATGAAGAGCAACGCTCAGAAAGAGGCGAACCTGATCATTGCCGAAGCGGAACTACGGGGCGAAAAACTGCTGGCGGCGACCGAATCCCGACTGGTGGAACTGCGTACCGAACTTCAGGAGCTGCGCCGCCGGAAACAGCAATTCGAGGCGTCATTCAAATCACTCCTGGATACTCACTACAAACTCTTCTCAGCGGACGATGAATAATACGGCGGAACCGATTGTCGTCAGGGAGGGGGCGGACGGTGTCAGCTTTGCGGTACATGTACAACCACGGGCGTCACAGCGCGAGGTCTCCGGCATTAAGAACGGCGAGCTGAAAATTCGTCTCACCTCTCCTCCGGTGGATGGCGCGGCAAACGTCCAGTGCATCGATTTCCTCGCCGAACTCCTCAAGGTTCGTCGCCGGGACGTCACGATCATCTCCGGAGAGACCTCCCGGCACAAGATCGTAAAGATAGCCGGGATTTCCGCGGAACACCTGCAAATGGAGATCGCCCGCCGTATGTCATGACCCACTACTCTTCACCATCGAGAGAGTTTCCCTGCGTTTTTTTCTTGACTCTTACCACTGTTTGGTGTTAAGAAGACTACTTTCGTAACGATTACTATTCCCCCTACCTGGAGGTGCAGTCTTGGCAAATCATAAGTCGGCCATCAAGCGGATCAAGCAGAATCAGAAGAGAAACGAGCGCAATACGCACGTCAAGTCGACCCTCAAGACCTACATCAAGCGGGTCAGGGAAGCAGCGGCAACAAAAGACGTCGCCGCCGCGAGGGAAGCTTTGAGCGCGGCGATTCCGGTCGTTGACGGCGCGGCCACCAAGGGGGTCATCCATCGCGCCACCGCGTCCCGTAATGTTTCTCGCCTGACCAAGCTCGTCAACTCTCTCGCCTGATACCGGACACTCCGGAGTAGCTTCACACACAACAGCCCCGCCGGAATTTCCGGCGGGGCTGTTGTTTTAGACGTATACTTTGCACGGCAATAAAATCTTCATTTTCGCATCACTGACTTCCCCACCCCGGCCCTCCCCGTAAACGGGGAGGGTGAGCTTCCCCCCGTTTACGGGGGGATTGAGGGGGGAGCCCTTGAAGCATTCGCGTAGGATCATATCCCCTTCCCCTTCTTAACTTTCTTCGTCTTGGTCGATT
>Ga0194037_1002251_pt1 | contig 13026 bp, 6 predicted proteins | sample JunL306m_MetaG_FD_148653 | JGI IMG/M metagenome (GOLD analysis project Ga0194037, IMG submission 148653) | Anoxic zone freshwater microbial communities from boreal shield lake in IISD Experimental Lakes Area, Ontario, Canada - Jun2016-L304-6m | ecosystem: Environmental > Aquatic > Freshwater >...
GCACCATCACAGGCCTGAACGCAGGACAAACCTTCAATGTCACTGGCCCAGATGCAGGTACAGCAGGCGCATTGGCGTTTACCGGTGTTGGCAACCTGACTGGCGGGACTGGTGCCGATTCCTTTATCTTTACGGGTGCAGCCAAAGCTAACCTTAGTGGTGCGCTTACGGATGGTGGAGGTGAGAGTACTAAGCTGAGCGGAGTAATCACTACTGCAGGATCTCAAACCTACAGTGGACCCGTAACGTTGAGCAATGCAACGAACCTGATCTCTACCAAGGGCGGATCGATCAGCTTGGCTTCTATCAATGGTGCGAAGAATTCGCTGACAATTAGCACAGATGGTACGACAACCTTTAATGGCACGGTATCTGATGTTGCTAGCCTTATGACGGAGTCAAAGGGTAGGACTTCGATCTCAGGAGCTTCTATTACGACGATCAAGGATCAAACTTATAAAAATCAGCTTAATACCACTGGTGTAGTGACGTTGAAAAGTAGCGGAGACGGGGCGATCACTGCAGAAAATTCGGCGAACATACTCACAGATAAAGTCATTGCAACAGGAAAGGGCATCATGCTCAACAATGCAGCCAATCCACTGACGGTTGAACTAACTGACAAAGGTTCGTCCCATTTGACGACTGCCGGTCAACTGACGGTCAGCGGAAGGATAGATGGCGACCTGACAGCTAACGCTGTAGGCATTAAACAAAACGCAGGCGGATTGACCGTAGGAGGCACCACCACCCTGAATGCAGGAGCGGGTGTTATCACGCTAGACAAAGCCAATGACTTCACAGGTCCTGTGAAACTGACCAACACCGGGGCCAATAATGTGCTGGTCAATGATGCCAACGCCATTGATCTGGGCGCATCGTCGGTGGGTTCAGGCACATTGACGGTAATTGCCACTGGAGCGATCACGCAAGCAACAGGCGCGATCACCCAGGAGGCCAATGCAGGTGCAGCGAGCTTTATGACCGGCGGTGGGGCCATCACGCTAGGCCAGGCCAATGACTTCACAGGTCCGGTGAAACTGACCAACACCGGATCCAACAATGTGCTGGTCAATGATGCCAACGCCATTGATCTGGGCGCATCGTCGGTGGGTTCGGGCACATTGACGGTAACTGCCACTGGAGCGATCACGCAAGCAACAGGTGCGATCACCCAGGCGGCCAATGCAGGTGCAGCGAGCTTTACGACCGGCGGTGGGGCCATCACGCTAGGCCAGGCCAATGACTTCACAGGTTCGGTGAGTCTAACCAACACTGGAGCCAACAATGTGCTGGTCAATGATGCCAACGCCATTGATCTGGGCACATCTTCGGTGGGTATGGGCACATTGACGGTAACTGCAGCTGGAGCGATCACGCAAACAACAGGCGCGATCACCCAGGAGGCCAATGCAGGTGCAGCGAGCTTTACGACGGGCGGTGGGGCCATCACGCTAGGCCAGGCCAATGACTTCACAGGTCCGGTGAGCCTAACTAACACCGCAGGCAACGTTCAAGTGGCCGATAAAAATGCCCTGACACTAGGCACACTGAGCGTGGCAGCGGGCAACCTCACTGCGGACTCGACGGGTGCATTGAACCTGGGTGCGGGCAAAGTGGGTTGCAACCTCGATGCAAGCTCCAATGGCAACGCGATTTCACAAGCAGGCGGTTTGACCATTACCGGCACCTCGACGATCAATGCCGGAGAAGCCAACATCACATTGAATGGTCCATCCAATGACTTTCAATCCAAAGTAGCGGTGGTAAAAGCGAAGGATGTTGTCCTTACCACTGGCGGATCTAAGCTGGATATTGATCTCTCTGAAATCAAGAATGAGGCTACCATAACACTACAAAACGCAAAATCACTAAAACTTTTGGGGAAATTTAATGGATCAAAACTAACGTTTAATTACGATAGTATCCCTAATTTGGAAGTTACAGCTAATCCCGATGAAGATAAGATGTATCATATTTCAGGAAAAACAGACAGGGTTATTGAATCAAAATATGGTCGTGTATATCCTATATTGTACATGGAGGGGAAAACACAATATTGTGGACTTGGCGAAATACTATGCACGGATCCAGCGGCGAATCAAGCTGTCGCTCCAGGGCTTAGCAGTGTGATAAGCTCTGCAGAGAGAGAGGCTCAGGGCCAGGCTACAGGTATCGGTAATATAGTGAAGCGACTGAAAGTCAACTCGATTGATATGACAGACCTTACTGCTCCGATCGAGTATAAAAAACTTGAAGTGAATCGTGTTGCTTGTTCGCCAGAACAACAAGCAGGTACAGTTCCAAAATCAGTAAGCTGTACTGAATCCGTGACTCCCAAAACAAGGAAACCCAGTTAGCCCATGACTTTGCACACGAGTCCAGTTTGAATCACTTGATTCACTTGATTTGGGAGACCCAAGACGCAATCAGTGGGCGATCAGTTTGATAGACAACCTGATCTCTACACCGCTTGCCTAACCTCTGGGTTGTCAAAAAATACATATCAATCAATGTTAAATAGTAAAATATAAAGTCATGATTGCTAACGTATCCATATCCTCGGATTTTGCAAAGATACCATTCTCCAATGTTTACACATATTGGTCAGATGTGATATTTTTTTGGTGTCGATAGGGACTGGACATGAATATATCGCAAAATCCAAGAGACCAGGTTTTCTGAAATTGGAGAAGTTATTTTTTACCACATCCTTTGGCTTAAAGGTCAGGAGATATTTTTTTGGAAAATAAAACTTTTTACAGTGACCTTGTAGAATCCTGGTTGCAACCATTAAGCGATGCGTCTGAGCCCTGCGGCAAGGATGTGGAGTATGACAATGAATTTTTGGAACTGATCAAGTCTGCCGCAGGCAAGCAGGAAACGCAGTTTGGCCCTGGTGAGCCACCTCACTGGCGCGATGTCAAAGAAAAATCAGAGGCTTTGCTAAACAAGACGCGTGATTTGCGCATTGCAGTGCTGTGGATTCGTGCCGTGGTGAATCTGGATGGTTTTTCATCATTGCCAATGGGACTGCGATTGCTTGAAGGTTTGATATCAAACTTTTGGGATCATTTGCATCCCATGCTTGATCCAGACGACGGCGAACCCTATGCGCGTGCGAATGCGCTGGCCACATTGCCGCAGTTGGATGGCTTGCTGGGCGATCTGCGGCAATCTACTTTGTTCAATGTTCGTAGTGTGGGTGAGCTTCGCATACGTTCCATCGAAGTGGGCCTTGGTCAATTGGCACCAAAGGCAGGTGAAACCGTATTGACGCGGGACCAGTTAGTCCAGATGCTGACTGCCGTAGTAGCCAACGATCCTGGCTTCCATGACAAAATTAAGGCTGCACTCGATGGTCTAAAAACGCTTGCTGACCTATTGAATCAGCGTTTTGGTGCATACGGTGTACCGGACTTGAGCCCCATCGCCAACCTGATCAGAAGCGTACAAAAATTGATGCCTTCAGATATTGTTGATGCTGATGCTGTTGCTGATAATGTTGCTGATGCGGTTCACGTTGATGGTGCATCCGGAGAACCGGTAAGTAACGCCATCACAGAATGCGGAAAATGTAAGCCATTGATATCTGTACGGTCTCGCAGTGATGCGCTGTGTGCCATTGACCTGATTTGCGAATACCTGGACAAGGCCGAGCCTACCAATCCCGCTCAGTTGTTGTTACGAAGGGCACAGAGATTGATCAATAAGAATTTCCTGCAACTGATACAGGAATTTGCCCCAGATGCGTTGAATGGAGTGGCGCATGTTATGGGGGTAAATCCTGATAGCGTATCCTCCCAGGAGAGGGATTGATTGTCTTGTTCAACTACAGATGCCAGAATTGATTAGGGAACACCGCATTCATTGCCGTTCCCTTGTGGTCTGTATACGGATCAGCAACTGTGATTAAGCCTTTGGAAGGCGTACCGTTATCGCGGTGGTGTCATCTGCATCTGACACCTCGCAGTGAATGCTTCCGTTTTGTGCCTCGGTCAGTAATCGTGCGGAGTAGGTTCCCAATCCGGTGCCGTCACGCTTTCCATGGGTTACGAATTTGTCAAAGAATCGATCGCGTATTGATTTTGGGACGGCCCCGTTGTTTTTAATCTCCACACGAACATCCGAATCGACATGGATATGAATGGACACCCGGGAGTCAGGTGGCGATGCTTCACAAGCGTTCTTGAGAAGATTCTGAAAAATAGAATGGCAAAAAGTCGATTCTCCAAGAACCTCTACTGGAAGGGAATGTGCATTCGTTGAATCGGATTCCAGAATAATTGAGAGTCTTTTGGCTGCAAAGATCGGCCTGGTTGTTTCAACGATTCTGTGCAGCAGACGATTCATATTCAGCGCAACTGCATTCAGGTGAAATTGGCCCGTTTCGATCTTCAGCAGCTCTGCCGAGAGGTTGATCATGCCTAGCACCTGCATGATGGTTTGCTCAACAACCTCCAGTTCCGGGAGGTGCTCACATTTTTCCAGAATGACACTCTGGAGAATACCGATGGCACCGGCCAGCGGACCCTTGATGTCGTGGCGTGCAATGTGCTCAACTTCTTCGCGCAACCGGGACATTTCCAACATATCGTCGTAGCTTGCCTGAAGCTGTCGTTGCGCATTCACATAACGCATGAAATTCTTGACTCTCAGTTTGAGTGTGTCTGGATCAACCGGTTTTGACACATAGTCCACGGCACCCAACTCCAAGCCCTTTGCACGCCCTTCCTCGTCGCTCATGGCCGTGACAAAAATCACGGGAATGTTCTCGGATACCGGGTGTTCCCGCATTCGTTGGATCACTTCAAAGCCGTCCATATCGGGCATCATGACATCGAGCAACACCAAATCAGGCGGTGTGTCCGATTGGCACAATGCAATCGCCTTTGCACCGCTTTGAGCCAAACGAACGCGGTAACTTTCTTTGAAAATGTGCGACAACAGCATCAGGTTATCGGGTACGTCGTCCACGATCAACACCAGTGGCAATGTCGGTTCTTTCCCTTCTGCAGATGACTTGGTTACACCCGCAGACATCTCGTCGGAATGGGGTATCGTCTCTGGCTTGGCAAATTTCACGCTAACCGGTCGGCACCGCCCGCGGTTCAAAAAAGCTTTTTCTATTTGTGATGCCAGGCGATTGGGCGTGTAGGGTTTGAGCAGGAGGTCGGTCACACCGCTGGCGATGGCCTCTCTGACCTGGCTGCGCTCTGCCTCGGCTGTGATCATGATGAACGGGATCGATGCCAGTTTGTCATCGGTTCGCATCGCCTGAAGCAGCTCCAGCCCAGACATGACAGGCATATTCCAGTCGGAAAGCACAAGGTCAACATGCTGCCCCTTCATCAAGCGAAGTGCCTCAGAGCCGTTGACTGCAGTCAACACATTGGCAGCCCCGATGCCGCGCAACTGGTTCACCGTCACCCGTCGCATGGGTTCAAAATCATCCACAACAAGAAAGACGGCTTTGGGGTTAAACATGAATGAATATTCAGCGAACTGACGTGTTACCGGACAGGCGATCCAACTGGATTTTCTTATGCGCCATATCCGCGTCAGAGTCTGCAAATCTGGCCGCAATTTCCCGAAACTCTTGCTGCAGGGCGACAAACGCATCCGCTATGTCAGGATCGAAATGTGTTCCTTTGCCCTCTTGAACAATGGTCACTGCTTTTTCGTGGGGCATGCCGTCCTTATAAACACGACGGCTGATGAGTGCATCGTATACGTCTGCCACCGCCATCAGACGGGCCGACACGGGTATGGACTCACCAGCCAGACCCTGTGGATACCCCGAGCCATCCCATTTTTCATGATGTGACAGTGCCATTTTTTTTGCCACAGACAAAAACTCTACCTGCATGCCCAACTGCCTTTCGGCGTGCAAGATAGCGTCCCTGCCCAGGGTGGTGTGGGTTTTCATGATTTCAAATTCTTCGGGTTCAAACCGACCGGGTTTGAGCAGAATATGGTCTGGAATTCCCACCTTGCCTATGTCATGCAATGGTGCTGACTTGAACAGCATGTGGATGTAGTTGTCGGTGAGTAGCGCAGAAAAGCGCGGATGCGTGCTGAGTCTTTTGGCCAGCGCCAGGACGTAATACTGGGTGCGGCGGATATGGTTGCCGGTGTCGGAGTCACGGGTCTCTGCCAGAGAAGCCATCGCAAGAATAGTCACGTCTTGAATGGCGATGACCTCACGTGTGCGCTTGGCAACCTCAGCTTGCAAAAAGTCGCTCTTGTCGCGCAAAAAATCAGAATGGGCCTTCAATGCCAAGTGAATCTTCACACGTGCGAGAACAATGGGCGGGCTGATGGGTTTGGTGATGTAGTCCACAGCACCTATCTCCAGTCCCCTTTTTTCGTCGTCCACTTCCGTCCTGGCAGTGAGAAACACCACAGGAATGTCCCGCGTTAGCGGGTTGGCCTTAAGTCGTTGGCAAACCTCGTACCCGTCCATTGTGGGCATCATGACATCGAGCAATATCAGATCGGGGTGCGGGTCCAACGCCGCAAGTTTGAGGGCGCGCTCGCCATGATTGGCTAACTTGACCTGGTAGTCACCCTTGAGCAATTCCATCATCAGCGACAGGTTTTCTGGCGTGTCATCAACGACCAGAATCGTGGGCTTTACAACACCCTCTTCATCAAAGTTCATGACGTGCCTTTTTCTGGTTCCATCGTGATCAGGGCTTCAGAATGGACGACAGTACCTCCAATGAAACCGGCTTAATCAAGGTACCGAGGACATGGAGTCCTCTGGCGACTGTGATGTCCCTCGCAACCCTCAACATTTCTGGATCGCCCCCGGTCATCAGGACGATTTCGCCGCCATAGTGCTGCGCTACAAGTTGATCCATAAACTCGAAACCGTCCATCTCAGGCATGTAGATGTCGCATATCAGGAACTTTGGGGGGCGCTGCAGGTCGGAGAGCACTTTCAATGCCAAGCGTCCATTTTCTGCGGTATACAGCACCTTGAACCCCATTAAGCCCAGCATTTCCGACAGTAACTCCTGGCTCCCTTCATCGTCATCGACTACCAATACCGATGCTTCGGACGGCATGGTGGACTCGTTCATGCTTGATTCTTGATTCATCGTTTCACCTTGAAAAAAAGTGGGGGCACCATAGCCTTTTCATGACATCTTTACAGCCCAGTAGTCTATTGCATCACGTACTCTTTTTAATAAGCACCAAGGCCGATTCAAAGTCGAAGCCATGAACGCTGTCCGAAATTTTCTTCCACTGAGCATGGTAAGCGGCACGGAACAGGTCTGTATGCAGGTCACAAAGGTCGATGGCGCGCGAATCACCCAAGTCCAGCAGTTCCAGTAGGCGTGCACGCAGGGTGGACAGTTTTTCTTCATTGACAGCGGTGGGCGATTGCACCGATGCGCCTGTATCTGTGCTACCCAGCGCTTGCAAGGCATCCACCACGGGCTGAAGTTCTTCCAGCACCATGTGCAACAGGTCGTCAATCTGCGTATCGGGTGCCTGATGCTTGCACGCTTGCTCCAACAGCTCGGCAGCTTCTTGCACGCGCTTGGCTCCGACAGTGGCGGCTGTGCCGCGCAGCGTATGGGCCAGGCGATGGGTAGCCGTGGTGTCAGATCCAGCGCGCGCCTGGGTAAACAGGTCGGCAAAGTTGGCCTGACGATCGCGGAATTTGAGTAGCAGTCGCCGGTACAACGATGCCTTGTTCAAGGCCGTTGCCAAACCAAACCGGGTATCAATGCCAGGCAGCGGTATATCGCCAAAAAGGCCTGTAACCCCCGATTCATCTGCGAGAGATGCAACAGATTTTGAAATAACCGGAAGGGCATCCCGTGCCATTGAGGGCTGGATCCACCTTGCCATCGTGGTAAACATCTCTCCCACATTGAGTGGTTTGGCGATGTGGTCACACATGCCCGCCGAAAGCACCTTCTCACGGTCACCCGCCATGGCATTGGCCGTCATGGCAATCACGGGAATATGCTGGAAAACGGGGTTGCTTTTGATCTCGCGTGTGGCGGTGTAGCCATCCATGACTGGCATCTGGCAATCCATCATGACAGCATCAAAGCGAGCGTCACGACCCAGGATGTCCAAAGCCTCCTGGCCGTTATTGGCCACGACGACTTCCATATCGGCCAGGTCAAACAGCTCAAGAGCCAGTTCCTGGTTCATGTCATTGTCTTCGACCAGCAGAACACGTGCGCCTCTAAGTTGCGCCAAGGCTTGACCATGACCGTCAGCCTTTTGGGTAGCACGGGTCTCGGTTACGATGCCTTTGTGCAGGGCCTCACCGATGGCTTGGAGCAAGGTGGAGGTTGATGCCGGCTTGGTGAGAACGGTTGAAACCACCACGCCGTGCTGCTGGGCACTGTTCAAGGCTTCCTCACGACCGTACGCAGTCACCATAATGACAGCCGGAGTGAGTATGAGGTGTGCGTCCTGCATCCGCCTTACGGTCTGGATGCCATCCATCTCAGGCATTTTCCAGTCCATGAGTAGCAACTGGTAGGGTAAGTCCCGGGACTCACTTGTCTTGCGCAGTGCTTCGGCACCGTCCCGCGCCACATCAACTTCCATCCCAAAGCTGCGTACCATGGATGAAAGAATTTCGCGCGCCGAGGCGTTGTCGTCCACCACCAGAACGCGCACGCCAAGTAGTTCAGTGGCGGTCAACATGCGACGCACGGTGACGTTCTGTTGCAACCCAAAGTGGGCATGAAAGTGAAATGTGGACCCCTTGCCAAATTCGCTTTCGACCCAGATGCGGCCTTGCATCTTTTCAACCAGGTTTTTTGAAATCGCCAGCCCCAGGCCGGTTCCGCCGTATCTGCGCGTGGTCGAGGCATCAGCCTGGCTGAACGACTGGAACATGCGGGTGGTTTGCTCGGGTGTCAGGCCGATGCCGGTGTCTTTCACCCAGAAGTGCAGTTGAACGTGGTCATCCGTTTGGGTGACTGGTTCAATCCCGATGACGATCTCTCCACGGTCGGTGAACTTGACGGCGTTGTTACCCAGATTGATCAAAATCTGGCCCAATCGCAAGGGGTCGCCCACCAGTGCATAAGGCAGCTTTGGAGACGCATTGAAAAGCAATTCAAGGCCTTTGTCTTCGGTCTTCACGCCCACCAGATTGGCCAGGTTGTCCAGTACGTCTTCCAACTGGAAATCAATGTTCTCCATCAACATCTTGCCAGCTTCAATTTTGGAGAAGTCGAGAATGTCGTTGATGATGCCCAGCAGGTTTTCGCCCGAACGATGCACCTTCTCGATGTAGTTGCGCTGCTTCTTGTTCAAATCGGTTTGCAAGGCCAGATGCGACATACCGATGATGGCGTTCATGGGCGTGCGGATTTCGTGGCTCATATTGGCCAGGAAGTCGCTCTTGCTGCGATTGGCGGCCTCAGCCAGTGCGCGCGCCTGCCTGATTTCAGACATCGCCTCACGCTCCAGAGTAATGTCCTCCACAACGCAGACCATGTCCTTGGATAACCCAGTAGCGTCAATCGTACGCACTGACATGCGGGCCCAAAGGTGGCTACCGTCTTTACGCACCAGATCGCGCTCGGCGGTGTGAACTGAACCGCGGTTGTCCCTGCCGTACACCTCTTCACCAGCCTGGGTGTAAGTTGCCTCTTCTGGATACCAGATGCGCAAGTTCTGGCCAATCTGCTCACCTACGTCATAACCAAACATTTCGTCCAGAGTCCGGTTGCAGCGCAGGATGATTCGATCGCGCAGCAGGACAATGCCCACGCTGGCCGACTCGAACAGGGCTTCTTGTTCCTGTAGGGCGGCATTAAGTTCTTGGGTGCGACTGGCGACCAGCTCCTCCAGATGCATGCGGTGGCGGTCCAACTCATCGCTCATGCGCTTTTTGTCGGTGATATCTTCTTTGATGGCCAGGTAATGCGAGATGTGGCCATCAGGTTGGCGTATCGGCGCGATATTGGCCAACTCAACGTACTCGCGGCCGTCCTTGCGGCGATTGATCAGTTCACCCCGCCATGCCTGCCCGGTTGACAGTTTTGCCCACATATCATCGTAGGTGGCTTGTGGCGTGTGGTTCGACTTGAGCACGCGTGGGTTCTGACCAAGAGCTTCTTCGCGGCTGTAGCCGGTGTTGCGAACAAATGCGCTGTTCACATACTCGATCTTCGCTTCTCGGCTGGTGATCACGATGCTTTCAGGACTTTGCTCGACCGCCAGGAAGAGTTTACGCAACTGTTCTTCCTGTTGCCGTTTGACGGTGATGTCTTCCTTGATGGCAACATAGTGCGAGACCTCGCCATCAATCTGACTCAGCGGGATGATGATGGCCGCTTCAATCCGTTCAAGACCATCGCGGGTGAGGTTGATGAACTCGCCTGTCCAGGTCTTTGCGCTGAGCAGCGTCTGCCACATGTCCTGATAGGTTGCAGTGGGCGTTTTGCCAGACTTGAGCAGCCGTGGATTCTTGCCCATTGCTTCTTCGCGGGCATAGCCTGTGTTGCGGGTGAATGCGTCATTGACGTATTCGATGCGGCAATCCAGATCAGTGATGACAACCGGGTTGGGGCTTTGCTCAATGGCCAGCGAAAGCTTGCGTATTTGCGCGACAGCGGCCTTCTCGGCGGTAATGTCGCGCCAGATGCCCACCAGGTAGTCGCGTTCGTTTTGGCGAATGGCCCGCACACTGACGCTCACGTCAATGAAGGTGCCATCTTTGCGTCGGTGTCGGTTTTCAAACTGCGCGCAGCCGCTTTTCACGATGACCTGCACGACGGCTGCAAGTTGATCCGATGTCATCACGTCCTGGACATCCGTCACGTGCATACCGAGCATCTCCTCACGCGAGTAACCCAGCAGGCTACAGCTCATTGCATTCACTTCGACATAACGCAAGGCCTCTTTGTCAACCAGCTCGATCGCGACGGGGGCTTCATCGACGACTACATTGATCAGCGCCTGCCGGTCACGTACAGCGCCATTGATGCGCTGCCGCTCAATGGCAGCACCCAAATGCGTGGCGATGGCATTGAGCAGGGTCTGCTCCTCAGCCAAAAATGGCGATCCGGCATCTGCCGGCAGCGGTGGCTTGTAGGTAACGATAACCCTTGAAGCCTGTCCGTCGATTCCGACAAATGAAGCGCTTAACTGTTCACCCTCGACCTGCGTGCCGTAATGATTGCCGTCGCACTCAATGCACCCCACGGCAATATCCGGAAAGCGCATTGCCGGTGCCAGTCTGGCCGCGACGAACTTGAACATGGTCACGATGTCAATGTCGTCACGGGCCGTGATTTTGAGGACATCGAACAGGCAGGACAGTTCCTTCATGCGCTCGCCCAGGTCGTACTGCGCCTTGTGGTGAGCCATGCTGGTCTGGCGAAAGGAGAGCACAGCGTGGGCCAAGTCACTCAACAAGCTGTTCTTCTGGTCTGCCAAGGTTCGAACGATCGGCAACGTTTGCGGATTCACAGCACCCTTGGACAGTTCATCCAGTGCTGAGGTAAGAGCGTCCAGGCGGCCGCTCAAGCGCAGAATCAGACGCACCCATATCGCCATCATGACCAGCAATAGCAGTCCGCCAACCACAGCATTCTGTATCGCATGCATCCGGAAAGTTTGCTCTCGTGCTTCGCTGCGCAGCTCAGTCTTGTCGCTGATGCTCGTGATGATGGCACGCGCCTGTTCTGACAAGTGCAGGTAGATCAGAGCGGCCCGATAAGCGTGGCTCATCGCGTTGGGCGGATCAACTGTCGCCAGATCAGTCGCCTGGATGATGTATTTTTGATATTCCTCAAAATCATGCCGCATGTCGCGCAGGTTCTCTCTTCCTGTTGCCTCCTTTAGTTCCGGCAACTGCCGCTCGAGTGCAGCAAGCTGATTCACCAATTGCGAATGAAAACTGTAGACACCGGCCTCGTCGATCTTTCCTGAACTAGCCTGTTCTAACAGATCGGCAACATGATGCTGAACCGTTGCGATTTCTTGGTTAAAACTCCTTGCAAGCTTGATCTTCGTGGAGTCCTGCGCCTGATCCGATCGGGCCACCAGATGGTCATACCGAAGCTCAAGGAACGACACGACATTCAGCACGCCCGCAAGCAGCGCAATGAACGCTACTGGCACAAAGAATGCCAGTAAGTAAGAGCTACGCAAACGTTTCATTTGTGGTCATGGTTGAGTAGGTCGCCCCAAAGTGCGGGAGAAATGCTGGCGATGTAATCGAAGCCATCTTTTTCGCCCCTGGGACGGAAAATGACAAGTGTGCCTTCCTTGGGGAAATAACCCATCAGCTCCATCAGGTTGGGAGCATGGGCCAGTACCAAGCGATTGCTACCGCCGATCACGGGCATCGACAGCAACCTGCGCGTGTTGGCGATGATGGGTGCCTTTTCGCTATCAGTGAAGTTGGCGACGTACATGAGATTTTTGTCAACCACTGGTGAGAGTTTTGGAAATGCCGCCGCAGCGCTCTCTCGTGCCCTGCACATTGGACTGACCTTGAACTCACCGATGGGAATGCGGGTCTTGCGAATGGCATCCCCAACTTTGACCATCAGTTGGCGACCGGCCTCGGTCAGGGGACGCTGCGTACTGCAGTCATTCAGGTACACAGCAGGCACGCGGTCAGGAATGGTATTGTCAGTGTTGCCATGGCGCAGATACAGCGTATAGCCGCCTGTGCGCAACAGGCGCAGGGTGTCAGTCGTTGCGGCCACTTCGGCGAACTTTGCTGCGGCTGCGGGCGCAAGCCCCTGTAGCACAACCGCAGCAGACGGTGGATCAACGGCCAAAGCAGGTGTCGCCGAGCAGACCATCAAGGCGAAGCATCCGATCAAGGCGAACACGCTTGAGGTTTTCGTTTTCATCAGTTAAAGTATATAAGTTTTTTATGATTGGCCTCAAATTTTATCGTATATTACCAACATAAAACTCATACCATTAGCCATCTCTGAATCTGAAAAATCACATTGAAATTCTTGCCGCCATATTCGCCTGAATTATACAAAATAAAAAAATTCTGGCATACAGCCA
>Ga0194037_1002252_pt1 | contig 13024 bp, 22 predicted proteins | sample JunL306m_MetaG_FD_148653 | JGI IMG/M metagenome (GOLD analysis project Ga0194037, IMG submission 148653) | Anoxic zone freshwater microbial communities from boreal shield lake in IISD Experimental Lakes Area, Ontario, Canada - Jun2016-L304-6m | ecosystem: Environmental > Aquatic > Freshwater >...
TCCATACCGTTGAGCCATTGCAGACGAGCGCCGTCAGCACCGTGCCGTTAAAGGTTACCGCCGTTATGGTTGTTCCGTTAAAGGTGAGCGGCATCGGTCAGGTTGTTGTGAGGCTGAGGGTCGTCCCCGAAAGCGAGGCTTTCATGCCGCCATACACGCTTGCTGTCGCTTTCTGCGCCGCCGCATCGGTTATGCCGTAGCCGGCGAGCGTGGTCGGCTTGCCGGTGAGAGCGCTCCATCCAATGGCGCCCGGCAGCGTAATAATAGCGCCGCTTCCGTCCTTGGTATAGAGCAGCTTGTCGACAAGGTTCACGAGCAGTTCGCCGGTATCACATTGCGCTGTGGTAGGCACCCTGGCCGCTACCGTTGTGCGTTTCAGCAAGAGCTTTGCCATCTCGGAAAAGGTTTAATTTGTTCGAAAATATGCTGGTCCGGGGGCGAAAAACTTTTTTCAGCTCCTCGCCCGGAAACCCGCACAAACACAAGCGTATAGGCGTCAACTTCGTCAACTTTTGTGACCGAGTTTTCCCCTGTTTTTCTGCACTAATTTTTATTAAAAAGTGCCGCCGTCAACGAGCCCGACATCGACCGTCACAAACCCGTTTCCGGCACCTTTCACCCAGGTCATGCTGGTCCCCATCCTTACAACACCGTCAGCTCCGTCGGTTCCCCAGAGGTACCCCGCCGTACCGCCTGAAATGACGGCAACCTTCTCGTCAGATGATCCGGCCGGAATATTAAGGGCAGTCTTGAACGCATCAAAGGTGATCTTCTTCTCCTGCTGTCCGGTCGTCTCGCTGTAGTCATGCAGAATCAAAAGGTCATTGGCTCCGTCCACCGAAGCAAGCGTCACCAGCGCCTCAATGGCAGGCACCACAGGTATTCGGGTCGCAGCGCCCGTTGCAATGTGCAGCGTGCCGCGGTCAAGCGTCACCATCGGTTCACCGGCGATCATCCCGGTAGTCGGAAGGGAGGCAAAGTTACCCCGTTTCAGTTTTAAAGTCTGTGCCATCGTATTACATTTTAACTGGTTACATAATTCCTTCAGAGCTCTTGTTACATTTGCAACTTTTTACATTATTACATTGTCACATTGTTACATTTGTAAGTTTGTACATTCCCACATTTGTAACTTTACACATTGTTACAAATACACATCTGTTTATTTCTCTACTTTCAGCATCTCAACGAGCCCGATACCAGCCATGCCGATCGGCAGTACAGTCCCGATCAGTTGCGGCGACACCGAAACGCCTGCAGCAGAAAGCACCGTAATAATCCCCCGCCAGGTGCTCGGTTCCATAAGTCTTGCCATAATCCATTCCATAGTTTTCATGTTTACCCGGTTATAAAGAATCCACTTCTCTTCCATCTCTTCACTCTTCTTTTTAAGCACTCAGTACTATTATTAAAACTCCCCCCCGTCAAACACTTTCGCATTCACCACATTGTTATCGACGATGAGGCCCGCCACCAGAATAAATCCGTCGTCCCTTATTTTAAGTGCACCGTCAGGCGCAGCAGAATCAACTTCGACAGCGCAGTGCATCTTCAAGTGTCCGCCTGGGCCAAGTGTCGTCGTTGCCGTTGGTATCAGATAAGCCATAGTTGTTTTCCCTTCGGTTATGCTTCCGCAAAGTGCGCCGCAGTATCGCTGATCCTGATTTCATACGATGCAAAAGCGGCATGCGTCAGGTTGGTTGTTACCTGCCATCCCCGCAGTTTCAGGACAACAATATCCGCAAGCCCGGCGGGCGAAGGCATGCCTGTCGTGCCGCTGATGTCCAGCGTACCGTTTATAATGGTCGTCAGCCGAAGGTCATGCAGCAGCCGGTCCACCGCACCGCTTTCCAGCGGCAGGTTCCGGCAGAGCAGCACAATTTCATCCGCCCAGCCCGAAAGGTCCCTGCTGTTATAGGTGCCGGCAAGCGAGTCGCTGAGATTGATATAGAGCAGCTCATGCGCTTCAGCCAGCATGCCGATATCGCCGCCGACAAGCGTCGAGGAAACATCAAAATAGATAATGCCCGCAGGCAGCCTGCCGAGCGAGCCGCCAATGGCAGTGCCTGCCGCCTTGCATATCTGCAGCTTCGGCATGCTCTGGAGCGAATCGATGTGGCCAACGAGCGATGTACGCTCAATAACAAGCTCTTCAAGCCCGAGAAGCCTTTCAAAAGCCTTGATGTCGCCCCGCATGCAAGCGTCCCAGTTGGCATGGAAAAGTGTCAGGAGCGCCACATCGCCCTTTAGCGAAATTTCGTAGCGGCCGGGTATTGAGTAAGCGCTTGAATGTACCGTAGGCTTCCCGCTGCCGATGATCTGGTAGGCCGTTCCCTTGCCCCAGTTCATGGTGCAGATGCCGGTGCCGCAAAGCTGAATCGAGCGTCCGCCCGGTGTTATGATATGGTAAAAAAGACCGGACAGGTAGCCTGGAAAAACGCGGTTGCTCCACCGGGTTTTCGGCACAAGACTGCCGTATATGTTCCACCCCTGCTGTGGGGTATAGCGGGTGATTTCATTAAACAGCTTCATCGAATCCGGCGCTGCCGTTCTCTCTGGGGAAGCACATACACTTTCTGGAGCGAACCGCCGTAATTATATTCCACCCCGTCGTTTATAACTGCGTAGATCTCTTCGGCATAGGCCATTTTATAGTAAGCCACCATCGACAGAAACCCCTCACCGCCGATAGCAGCAGCCAGTCTCGGCAGAATGTACCATCCAAGCACACGAAACACCGATGCCCGGGTCCATTGCGCCGCAGTAAGGTTGGAAGCATTAAAATAGCTGGTGTTGCCCACCGCACTGTTGACAGCGGTCTTCGTAGGATCAGGTATAATAGCCTGGTAAGGAAGCCAGAGCCGTTTGATATCACGCTCGATATCAGATTCAGCAAACCCGTGATATGCCGTAAACTCCGAAATCCCCTGATCAAAAACATAGGACTGGTATTCCATGACATCTAGATCGGTAGAATAAGGCATACTCTTAACTGGTTATTTTCCTGTTTTGCGAGCACTGTAAAAAAAAGAGGGGGCTGAACATCATTATTATTTTTCGCTTATGTCAACCCGCTCAGGTTTGGTCGTTATTTTTTTTACCCGCACATAACGCAGGCAAGGTTCGGGTCAAGGGTCTTGACACCGTAGAGCACGTCAAGCGCAACCTTCACGACCGATGCATCGCCTACATAAAAGACCCGGGAGCGCAGGATCAGTCCGGATTTCGGATCGGTCACGGTCGCCACCTTGGCTCCGAGGTTGTTGCCCATCTCCGAGAGCGGGGCAAAGGCCAAAGCAAAAGCGTTGCGGTGGAACGCTACATTCTGCACATGCGTGTCGAGGCGTACCGTTACCGCCGCACCGTCCGCCACATCAGCCGCAAGCGCCGGCGTAAAAGTGACGTTGCCGAACGCATTGCCTGCAGCCGTGCTGGTGCCGGTCACCGCATATCGCTGCGACTGGCCTGCAATGCTGAAGGTATCGCCATGCAGCAGCGTACCTGTTACGGCAGCTGCATCCAGGCTCATAGCGGTTGCTCCGCGTGCCGCTGCACCGTTTACAACGAGCGCGGTCACCGAGCAGGTTCCTTTGGTATGGGTGGCGACATTCGAGTTCGCAAACAGTTCAAGGCCGAACCGGCTGCCGATCGTGCCGTTCATCAGCGGGTCAACGCTGGTGGTTCCGGTAAGCTGGGCATTGGTAAAGAGCTCAAGCAGGCCCGCTTCAGCGTCAGGCCCGACGCAGGCATGCAGCAGGTTGTCGTTGAAAGGCACATTGTTTTCACGCAGCACTTTTTTCGTTCTGGTCAGATCCTTTGTCTCGGTCGTGGCCGCCATGTCGTAATACCACGGGATATCACTGACAAGTTTTGCAAGCGTGACGTCGATATCATCGGCAAGCGCATAAACAGCCGGTGAGATATGATCGTTGATAATCTTTTCACTGGTATAGTTCAGTTCCTGATCGGTCAGTGAAAACTTCACCTCTTTCCAGTTGTCCAGACCGATAGAAACCATAGAGGTATTGATGCTCTGGTCGCTACTCGGTGCATCCTGCGCCTGAAAAGTCGATGGCCGGCTGATCTGGATGGTACTCCCCTTCTGCTGCGGCTGCTTGTCATAGCCCCGATGCACACGCACCGCGCGGCCGAGCGCTTTCTTCAGAACAATCAGCGCCTCATTAGCATAAAAGATCGGGTCATAGGTGGTCAGTGTATTGGTAGCCATGGTGTCCTTGTACGTTATGTTTTATAAAAAAAGTACTGAGTCATAGGGTTATCATGCTTGCATCGTCTTTTGTCATCATCATCTCAGTACCTGCGTCGAGCACTCATTCAGCTGTATACAATCTGCAGCGGCTTGCCCTCTTTCTGGGCAGCTTCCCTCGCAATGAGGTATTTGGCAGGGTCACGGGCATCAGCCTCACTGATTTTAGTCTGGTCGCCAGAGCTTGTGCTGCCTGAACCGCCGGATCCTGCACCAGGCGGACCGCCAGGCACAAAGTGCGGATTGGCAACAAGGAAATCCTCGGCAAGCTGCTCTATAGTAACCGGTTCGCCCTTTCTGAACAGCTGGTTTCCGGCCTTATCAACAACGATAGGCCCGCTTTTCGCATCATATTTTATGGACGGGCGAAGGAGCACCGCAATCTGTTCCGGCATGCGCGCTTTTTTGGAGGCAATGATCGAAAGCAGCCGGTGATCAACCTCATTCTGTTCAAGTTTCCCTTCAACCTGCTCGTATTTGCCGTGCAGGAGCGCATAAGCCGCATCTTTTTCTTCAATCGTCTTCTGCAAGAGCGCATCAAAATTGCCCTTGTCAGCAAGCTCCTTTTTCTGGCGAGCGGAATCAGCCTCTTTCAGGGCATTGTATTCGGCAGGGTCAATACCGTTAAACGGAGTCAGCAAAGCACTCACGCGCTCGGCAACAAGCCGCTCAACTTCAGCTTCCGTAAAACTTTTAGGCAGAGCAGCCGGCGGCACCTCTTTTTCCGGCTTGAATGTTTCAGAATCGGGCATGGCAGTGTCAATGAGTGGTGTGATATAAAAACATTATTGACGTATAATACCACTCTACTCGCATTGCAAAAGGCGATTATTATACGCCATGTGGGCGTAGTATCAAGTAGAGTGCGTTGTTTTAATGCAGGATGGTAGTTTGTATTTGTAGTAGTATATGTGTAGTATGTCTTGTGATTATGCCTAGCCAACAAAAACTACGGCGATGAGCATATCACAATGCATCAATGGCAGGGATCTGATAAATCTCTGGATTGCCTACGATAACGAGAGAAGGCATGAATATGATATCGTAAAACGGCACAGCATCACTCTTTATGAAGAGTATGTCAATGCGATTACCGATATTTATAAAGATGTGTTCTTCGTGCTCCCGCTATGTAATTTTCAAATCATGGATGCTGTAGGCTCTTGGCTTCACAGTAATCTGGCTCGGTTAGATGAAAACGCTTATATCCTCATCATTGATGCCCTCGGTGAATGTTTTCCGTTACCCGATAAACGGGCATAAACAAGAAACCCCAGTTGATCACCCGGGTTTTCTTGCATCTCTATGCCTCTGCAGCATCAAGCAAATGACATGGTGCCGAGATAAGTCTTTATTGAATCATGACGTTCAAGTCCGAGTTTCTTGTGCAGCCTGTACCGTACATTTTCCATACCTCTAGTATTGATACTGTTGAAATGGGCCAACTCTGTCGTTGCATAGGCCAATTTTATAAGCAGGCATATTTTCAGTTCTCTGGGGTTGAGATTGGCGTGTTTTTTTTCGAGTTGTGATAAAAATGTGTTATCTGCTTCCGTCAGCTCCATCCTCAATCGCTTTGCGTTATCCTGTACCTTCATCAGATGCAGGCATGTATCAGTCATCTCTCGTTTCACGCTTGGCTCTATGTCAAGAACATATATCCGGTCAAGCAGGGCTCGCAGTACCGGAATCCTGTCTTCACTATTAACACCGGCAACTCTTGCCAGGTCTCTGTCATTTGCCGCAATTACAGCGTTAAGCTCATCTACCTGTTTTTGCAACTCAAGCGTGGACATCTCGGGCAGTTTTTCATTGGTGTTCATAGTCTATGGGTATTTTACTTATGGAGCTTGTATTTATTGAGTAATATAAACATAAAAAATGCTATTAATATACTAAGTATCTATAATAATTAGAGGTTATACAGATTATAGAGTTCTCTATCGAAGAGGCGGGAATAATTATTTTTTCGATGGAGGAAGATTTTTTGAAAGAAAATAATTACGTCATGCGTAATAGGTATTAGGAACAGGATCACTAGTCCGACTCCCATTTGGACCAAAATACTAACAACCAACAAACCATTAATTGACACTGTTATGAGAAAGAATCTTATCGCTGGCGTTATCGTTTCACTTGCAATGACCGGTATTTTTGGTAGCGTGTCTTTCGCAGCTGACAAAGCAGCAGCAAAAGACGTAAAGGCACCAGCAGCCGCAGCAGCTCCAGCAGCAGAAGCAAAACCTGAAGCAAAAGTAGAGAAGAAAGCAGCTAAGAAAGCTAAGAAGGCTAAGAAAGTTAAGAAAGCAGCTAAGAAAGCAGAAGCCAAGACCGAAGCAGCAGCTCCAGCAGCAGGACCTGGCAAATAAGGTTTCCTTCCCCTATATATTGACGGCTAGTGATGATAACAGAGGTTGAGTAGATGATTATAAAAGTCGTTGATATTACAGATTAGGATAGGCCCCTTCGCAAGAAGGGGCTTTTTTTATGCCCAACTATTTATTTTATAATATTTTAACCCGCTGACAGTATTATTGAAAGAAAGTCTCGGCGCTTCGCGTATTAGAGGTAGAAAGCAGAATAATCTGTTTTCCAGGTAACTCAATAACTCTATCTACTGACACCTATGAAAAAGAATCTGATCGCCGGTATTATCGTTTCGCTTGCAATGACTGGTATTTTTGGTGGTGTATCTTTTGCCGGTGACAAAAAGGCAGAAGTAAAAAATGAAGCAAGAATCGAAGCAAAAGCCGAAAGGAAAGCTGAAGTAAAAGAAGAGATCAAAGCCGAGAAAAAAGCTGAAAGGAAATTTCACAAAAAAGCTAAAAGAGTAAGAAGGTCAAGACACGAAGCTAGAAAAGCAAGGCACGCAGAACGTCGTGCTGAAAGAAGAGCTGAAGCAAGAGAAGAAGCCGGCAAGTAAGATTGACCCTGCAAAAAAGGCCGGTAGTATTTAAAAGAAAAGCTCCTTCGCAAGAGGGAGCTTTTCTTTTGCCCGTGGTTCGGACTTATAAACTTCTTTCAGTCATAAAGGTGCCTTCCCGGCATACACTTCAGCGTGCGCTTTATGCTCAGCATAATTCTGCAGATAGCGCGAAACCAGCGGCGTGTTGCCTTTCAGCACCAGCAGGTTTTCAGCATTCTTCTCTTCAGCAGCTTTCGTGAAGTTGAATGAGCCGGTTAACAGTGTTATGCGGTCGATAATGATGATCTTGTTATGCGCAATCGCATGCACCGCATCGATGTAGGTCGGAATGCCTGCATGCAGAAGAAAATCCGCAGCAGTGTATTTTTCCCTCCGCTGGCTCTTGTCCAGAACAGCCTCAACCCTGACTCCCCTTTTCCTGGCATCCATAAGCGCCTTGGCGATCGGCGCAGAAGTAAACGAGTATGCCTGCACCAGCACTTCGCTCTTCGCATCAGCAATTTCCCGCACCACAGCAGCAGTAGCACCGCCCTTGGGCGAGTAGTAAACATCCGTTGTACCAAGAGACTGGAAGCGCTCCGCATGCAAAGCAAGCGGCATCTGCAAAAGCACGATGGCAAAGAAGGCGAGGATCTGCTTTTTCATTGCAGGCAAAAATCTATGTCAGTGAAGTAAGTGGTGTTGACGTCATATAAAAAAACATGCTGCTTATCTCAAATTGCCGGTTATTCCGCCAGATGTTCCGCTCATCGATTTTGAATATATGCTCATCAAATGTTGTGCAAGTTCTTCTGCAGCAATCAAATTTTGGATCTGTATCATTTGAATTTCGCTCATAAATCCTGCAGCAACCGAATTAAGTTCATCGTCTGTTAACTCGCTATGTACATCTTTCAGTTCAGCGTCTGTAATCTCAAATCCTTCGCTTTTTGCTACAGCAAGCCAGACGTCAACATCTTCAATTGCCATGATGCTCTTCCTGAATGCCTCGTTCGTCTTCATCTTCTGGATGAACGCTCTTGCATGATCAAGCGACATGATATATTTCTTGAGGGGTTAACGCAATGATTCTATCACTCGTAAGCTACGCGATTGCGGCAGCATTTGCAAAGCTGCCTGCAAAACGTGCCTGGTAAGTCATTCATTCTGCTATGGTTTCACAGTGTTTTTTGGTGGCTTAAATTTCCAGGAGCCAATCATTTCTTGAGCTTCATGAAATGATTCAATGAGTTGTGTTTCAGTTACCTCATTTATTTGACGTCGAAGTATGGCCAGATAGAGATGATCAGAAGCTTTTCGGAAGTTTTGTGCTTTTTCTTCGAAATTAATTGAATTAATGAGCCCAATAGAAACTGCTCCTGCAAATGCAAAGAAGCGCATCCAAATAATAGGGCTAAGATTTATAAGTTTATTGAGAAATATCTCGAATGTGGTCTTAATGTCTATAACCGCCGGTGTTGCTGTAACTGGTGTTGCTGTGGTAGATGTCGTTGAAAAGGCAACTACTGCAAGCGGTGCAATGATAGCTAATACTGCTAAAAATACGTATAGAGTCTGAAAAAATCCAGCACCAAAATTCCACTTGCTATAAAACTTTTTGAGGTCTTTATAGACTTCAGTATCCCACTCATTATTGCCCGTCAAAAAATATCTCGTTGGATGTTTATATGATAACAATTATTGCTTTTCAAGGCGATACTTCACTATACCCGCTTCGGGTCGCTGCTTGCCACAAGTTAATGCTGTAAAACTAAAGAATAAATACTTCCAGCTGCACTTTATTTATGCGATAATCAAAAAGTCGTTCAGTAATCCTTTTCGAAACCGATCTAATAAAAAAAAAACCCCCGGTGGTGTGAGGCTTGGTGAGCCTCGAGTGTGAAATTACGGCTCATTATTTTTCAGTAACCTTTATCATCCAAGTTCCAGTAAGACTCTCCCCTGGTTTCCGATTATTTTCTGAAAATATAATTTCAGCCAGATATGTATGTCCTGCTGTAATCCAAATACTTTTGCTCAACTCACCCCCACTCACAACTCTAAACCCTGAAATGTATGGGGCAAAAGTAATGTTATGTAAGCCTGGAAGAAGCTCTATGGTGTCATTAGTACTGTGATGAACATGTAACTTCTCTCCATCAATAGCTATTACAATAAGTTTATTTCCTGATCCTAATGCCCCGCTTCCCGGACATTCAAGGAGTCCAATCATCTCTCTTGGCAAAGCTTTTCCGGAATAGCTCTGATATGTTGCACATCCAAATAGTCCTATGACTATAAAAAGAATAAAAACTATTGTTAAATGTTGAGATATTTTAACGGCGTTCATACAACATCCTCCCATTTAAGTTGACAAAATATTACTGCCTACAAACCATGCAAGATAAAACCCTGCATTAATAGCGTCCTCTCCTTTTGAAATATCATCAGAGAGTACTTTGCTGTAATGATAGATGACCACGTTGATCTTTTCATGATTTCTCCTTGATTTAATGAAATCAATTGATTCCGTTCGAAAGCATGCAACGCTCTGCTTCCAGAAATAACTATTTCATAATATTCTACTCCGTATAAAAGATTTTTATACACTTAATGTACGCCTTAACATTATTAATAGCACAAAAATATTTTAATGTTTCCGGCATACTTGAGTGTTACCTGACCTTTTCAATAGTATCGCACCCGCCTGCCTGCATGGCATCTGCACTTTCGTCCCATAGCTCTCGGGGCAGGCCATGCAGCTGCTTTGCTCTTTCTGCGCGCCGCCTCTGGCAGCTTGCTTTCAAGTATGGCGCTTGCGCGCTCTTGCAGGTAGCGTGCCCCGCCTCCCCGATTAACCTGCTCGGTCCCTTTATGCGGTATCGGCGGCTCACTTCGTGCATGCTGTGCATGCAGCCTGCCGGCGGGTTTGTCATGCTGCTTGCAATGCGCCCCGGGCAAGCAGCACGCCAAACCCTTGCCACAATCAGCTCAGCGGTGTGCCCGCACCGGCACAGCATTTGCTTGCAGCTGCAGGGCCAAATGCAGCGCCAGTGCGGGATGCAGAGCGCTAAAGAGCCCAGTGCTGTCGCACCGGCCTCTTTGCTTTGCTGCGAGGAGCAGCCCGGCACGGGTACATTCCCGGCTGCTGGCGGGGCAACCTCGGCATTCGTAGCTGCTGTCGGAATAGCTTTGGCGTTGCTGCCCTGTCATTTTAAATGCCTGCGCGCGCTGGCTTGCGTATGTTTATGGGTGTAAAGGTTGTCGTTCGGGGCTGGGGCTGGCGATGTCTCCCTGGTGCTGTGGTCCGGCAGCGTCTGACGCAGGAGCGGGCGGTAAAGCGGATTGACGTAAGAATAGTTGTCGCCGTCGCGACGCGCTTTATTTCGGGATACCGAAATGAAGAGAGCGGCAACCGGCAGATTCCAGGGTGAGCCCAGCGCGCTTTTGCTGCTTTGGATTTTGAGTAATAATATTAATAAAGAGAAGAATAAAGAAGAAAAGATTAGTAAATGATGGTTATTTGTTGTAACTTATAAGTATCCCGAAAGGGAAAAAGGCCAAATAACCGCGCAATACTTTCGAGCGCATATCCAGTGGAGTTCCAATGTCAGTTACCACCAAACGCCCCCGCACCCGGCAGATTGTCAGCCAGGCTACCCTCGCCAAGATCGACCGCGTTATCGACGAATTCCTTGCTGCCGGCGACACGGCGGTGCCTGTTTCGCCATGCGGCGGCAGCGACCGCTCCGTCGAGGAGCAAAAGCAGTATGAGGACGATTATGAAGATTTTTATGGCAGGCGCCCTTAAGTTTCATCAACCCGGCCGGTGGCAACATGCGAAGTGCTTCCGGCTTTTTATTCGGAGAAACAACAATGACAAAAGAAGAGATCCATGATGAGCTGGCTGATGCCTTGCTCGTTGAACCGCAGCTGGAGCGCTGCCTGTATTGCAATGCAGCGGTAAAGCCTGCATGGGATGCTTCGGAGGGCTGGCTCTTTGAATGCGGCAGCTGCGGTGTCAGCTGGCAGAGCTGAAGTGTTGCACAATTTTTACTCTAATCCAGCCGGCAGTGAGCGGAATCGCTGCCGGCACAAATGGGATCCACAATGTCAGGTACGACCAGTAAGACCAGGAGGACCGGGTTCATGCACCAGAATTTAAAAGTATGCGTTCTTGATGTCTCATCAGCTGAGGCAATGCACGACCTGGGCGGCCAGGTCTTTTACACCACCAGCGAAAAGCACGGCAGGCTGCCCCGCTATTCGTGGGCCGAGAAACAGAGCGCGAATTACTCTGCTGCTTATGCAAGAGCAAAGCGGATCTTCGAGGACCCGACAGCGGTATTCTTTTTTGTGTACTGATCATTAACCATGGCGGGGCAATGTCCCCGCTCTTTTTTTCATGAACAACCCCCATCATCATCATGACAGAGTACCGCCTGAAACAGATCGGCGCCATGCTGCGCAAAGGCACGGCTTACATCTCAGAGCGCACTGCCGGCACACCCGGCACGCCGGACTTGCTGCAGTACTGGATTGTGCGGCTGCCGGGCCTCCTGCAGCCCATCAGGGTGCAGGTTGCCGTGCGGCCGAAGTGGCAGTACCATTACCGGAGGTCCCTGCTCCGCACCTGGCACTGACTCCCCTTCCCTGTCCTCTCCGGCCATCCTTTTCTATACCACCATCCCCCCCGCGGAGCGGGGAATTTTTTTTCGCTTTTTCGGCTTTTTCCCGCGCCTTTTGCTCGCTTTTGCTTTTGCATTGCGCGCATTGCAGCAGCATGCAGGCCGCTTTGGCCCCCCCCCGAAAAGCATGCAAGAGGGGCATGCATGCCTGCGTGCGGCGCAGGCGAGCGGCGGAAAGTGTGAGGGGAAAAATCAAAAAAAAATTCAGCAAGCTCACGCTTGCAAGAGGCTTTTTCACTTGCGGCGAAAAAGCCGTGGAAAAGAGGTTTGTAAAGGGAGCGGGTAGCTGTGTTATTGCCCTGAAGCTGTCAGTTTACTATAGGTGTCACATCCTTTTTTGAATCCATTGTCGCAAGCCTTTTTGAACCACTCTTTTGCAATGCTCAGGTTTTGCGGACATCCCTTGCCTTCCTGGTACAGCGTACCGAGGTTGTATTGCGCTATCGCATTGCCTTGGTCTGCTGCCTGGCGATACCACTTCAGTGCTTCAACATAGTCCTGGGTCACTCCCTGCCCCTTTTCATACAATAACCCGAGATTACTTTGCGCTATGGCATTGCCTTGCGAAGCGGCCAACCGATACCACTTCAGTGCTTCAGTGAAGTCCTGGCTTACTCCCATGCCATTGTTGTACAGGTAACCGAGTCTACCTTGCGCTATAGCATTACTTTGGTCAGCTGCCTTACGATACCATTTTACAGCCTCCTGGTAGTTCTGGCTTACTCCCTGCCCCTTTTCATACATGAATCCAAGGTTATTTTGAGCATTTGCAAACCCTTGGTCCGCTGCTTTACTATACCATTTTACGGCCTCGTAATAGTCCTGGACAACGCCCAGCCCCTTATCGTACATGAGGGCCAGATTGTATTGCGCTGGGGTATTGCCTTGTTCAGCTGCCTGGCGATACAAATCTGCTGCCTCATCATAGTTCTGGCTTACTCCCCTCCCTTTTTCGTACAGGATACCAAGATTACATTTCGCCGTTATATTGCCTTGCGTAGCTGCCTTACGATACCATTTTACAGCCTCCTGGTAGTCCTGGCTTACTCCCTGCCCCTTTTCATACATGAATCCAAGGTTACTTTGCGCATCTGCAAACCCTTGCTCAGCTGCTTTACGATACCAATTTACGGCATCGCCATAGTCCTTGGTTACGCCCGTTCC
>Ga0194037_1002254_pt1 | contig 13012 bp, 9 predicted proteins | sample JunL306m_MetaG_FD_148653 | JGI IMG/M metagenome (GOLD analysis project Ga0194037, IMG submission 148653) | Anoxic zone freshwater microbial communities from boreal shield lake in IISD Experimental Lakes Area, Ontario, Canada - Jun2016-L304-6m | ecosystem: Environmental > Aquatic > Freshwater >...
TTTCTATTATCTCATTAGTCCAAGAGAACAAAACGGCGTATCTACTTCACGAGGTGGAGCCACCGCCGCTTCCACCATCGCCAACGGAAGCGATGTGATGAGTGTACCAGATCAGTTCATGATCAGAGCAGGTGTAAATTATATGGTAAAGAAATTCTCCTTTGCACTCGGACTCCGCGATGAATGCCTGCCTGTACATGATCTGGTGGGAGGTAGTAACGGATTCAGAAGACCGGGTTATATTATTTCTGTAGAACCCTCGATTTCTTATAAACTTAAAAATGTTACCGCTTTTATCAATATTCCTTTTGCTGTTAAGCGCGACCGTACGCAAAGTGTTCCCGATAAGATCCGTACCAAGCTTACCGGTGTATATACCCAGGGAGATGCGGCCTTTGCTGATTATACTTTCAATGCTGGATTTGCTATAAAATTCTAAAGCAATAAATATTATCTAAGCAGGAGTACGGTTCCTTTTTGAGTCTTGGTGGGCTTGCCCGGTATGGTATAAGTACTAAACCATCCAAATGCTCCGCTATTATATGCATGGCCCTTGATGGTTCCATTCCATTTTACATAAGGGTTGGTGCTGTAAAATATCAGCTGCCCATATCGATCGTAAATACGAAGCGAAAAATCTTTTATCGTCGTTAAATTCCCCAGGGCCCCAAAATCATCATTCAACTTATCGCCATTGGGTGTAATGGCCTTTGGGAAAAAAAGATCCGAACAATCTACAGTAATATTAATTGTATCGGAACCCGAACATCCATTGGCATCGGTTACAGTAACCCAGTACGATCCGGTTCGTGTAACCGTAAAGGTTGGTCCGGTACTAAAGTCTTGCCAACGATAGCTGCTAAAACTTCCCGGATTAAGCAATACGGTTTGCCCGTTACAAACGCCCGTATCCCTTCCTAATGAAACCGGGATGGAATTTTGATTATTGGCAACAACCAGATTGTTCTTAATTGAAGTACAGCCATTGGCATCCCGGATGGTTAAAGCATAGGTACCCGGACTAACATTGTTGATAGCCGCACTGTTATTCCCATTCGACCAACTATATTGGTATGGGGCCACTCCGCCGCTAATGGCAGCCGTGATGCTGCCATTATTTTGATTGCATTGAGCAGGAGTTATGGTTGGATCAATTTTTATAATAGCGGGTTCGGTTAGTAAATACGAAACATCTGTTGGACAAGCATTGGCAGTATTGATGGTAACCGTATAATTGCCCGCTGGAATATTGATGATGCTGGAACTGGTTTGGGCAGGAATTGTATTCCACAAATACGTATACCCACCAGCACCTCCACCGCTAACCATCGCAGCAAGTGCACCAGACTGATCACCATTGCATAAAACAGCACTCAAAAGATTGATGCTCGCATCCAGTACAATAAAATCATGGTTTACTGTTGCAGGCGGGCCCGATAAAAAACTAATATTTAAAATGATATGGTAGAGCCCGGGAGCAGAGAAAATATGGTTAGGACTGGCGAGTGTAGAATTATTGTTGGCACCAGAAGCGAGATCTCCAAAATCCCACTGATATCCTGCAGCACATAATGGCGCATTGCTGATAAACGAAGCATTTCGGTTACTGGTACAGGTATAGGTAAATTCGGCTGTATTGGGTAGGGCCTCGCTGATGCTGATCTCGTCAATAGCAAATCCGTCATAACCATTACAGGTGGTACCCGCTCCGAACCTGAACCTGAAAATCACTTTTGGCGTGCCTGCTAAAAAACTCAGGTCGTGCTGGGCGATCACCCAATTGTTACTTCCATTACCTCCCAGACAGGAACCTGTATTGGGTTGTTTGTTACCCGACCAACCCTGGCTTCCACCCAGATAGGTAATGGATGAATTATTATACCAGTCAATGGCCGAACATCCGGTTTCGGAACTAGAACCAAGTAATTGCCAGCTGGCCCCGTCATTGGTTGAGTATTCCATACTGGCCCCATCATATTTCTTTTCCATTTCCCAGAATACCGAAAATTTTATCAGCGGATGTACGGCAGCAGAGAAATCAAAACAAGGACTTTGCAGCCAGGAGTTCTCTCCATTATTATAGGAGCTTCCATTCAATCCCCCGGTGATCCAGCATTTGACACCTGCAGCAGCACTGCTGATCACAGATTTGGATGGAGTGCCCCAGGCCCAGTCGGATGAAGTGCCCCCCGTAATCCAGCCTCCGTTGCTGGCTTCAAAATCTTCAATATAAGGAAGGGTTGTGAGCGGGCCGCTGCATTGTGCAGATAGGGTAAGACTGCCCGGCAGCATCATGCATAATATCAAGAAAAAAACTATGAAAGATCGAATCCGTTGCATTAACTCATTTTGGTGCTTGAATCGGTTAACAAAAGTACGATTTTAGGACGTAGTGATCGGTAAAAATCAATATGGATGGGTATTCACCTGCTTAATTTGCTGAAATGGCCCGGCAGTTTCTGCCTACTAACGGTGCATTAAAAGTTAATATTAACCCTCAAAAATGAGTTAACTTTATGAAGGATTTTTCAGAAACTATTTCATTTACTAACAGGCTAAAAGTTTTTTTATGAAAGTATCCGAAATTTTAAAAGTGAAAGGCGCTCAGGTTTTTTCTGTAACCGGCGATGTTGTGGTGTATGAAGCCATAAAAATTATGGGCGAAAAGAATATTGGCGCATTGATGGTATTGGAAGGCGACCAAATGAAAGGAATTTTATCTGAGCGTGATTATGCCAGAAAGATCGTGTTGAATGGCAAGTCATCCAGAGCAACATTGGTGAATGAGATCATGACCGAAAAACTCATCACCACTCATCCAAATGATAGCATTGAAACCTGCATGGAACTGATGACAAAGAACCATATTCGACATCTGCCTGTGCTGCAAGACAATAAATTAGTAGGGATGATCTCGATCGGGGATGTGGTGAATGCCATCATAGCCACCCAGAAAGAAACCATTACCCATCTTCAAAATTATATTACCCAGTAAGAAAAAAAGCCCCCGTCGATACAGGGGCGATTTTTTATTGCTAAACCAAAATACAAGCTTATACCACGCCAGCCAGTTCCAGGCTGCGTTTACTTATCTTTTTATATTCAATGGTCTCGATCACTGCATCTGGATTTAGGATCAGTGACACCCCCGGCTGTTTCCACCAGTTTCTATTAAATAATTTATCGGCATGGATCACGCCGCTAAGCCAGCTGTATTTAAATCCGTTATGCCATTCTTCGATCCATTCAAAATCAGCCTTATTGATCTTGCTGATATCATCCACACTGATGAACACATTCAGATAAAAATCATTGCTGATCGTGGTGTCGGTTTGATGGTGAATTTTTTTGTATTCATACCGGTAATTGTATCGCAGTGCCGAAATATCACTCAATACTGCCGAAGCAGTGGGGAATGCTCCTGCGCCTTTTCCTTTAAAAAAATGTTTGTCGGCAAAAGCTGATTCAGTAGTTACCGCATTGAATTCATTTTGTACATGGTACAGGTCGTCTTTGGGAGTTACGAATTGTGGGAGAACAAAACTTGCCAGTTTGCCATTGCTTAATTTTTTTGCATTGGCCACCAATTTTATGCTATATTTTTTTTCCTTGGCCACGGTAGCATCCTGCAGGGAAATATTTTCAATACCATTGAAAAGGAAATCATCTGTTTTTGCGATCACCCCAAAGGAATGGGCCAGTAAGATGCTGAGTTTATTAGCTGCATCAAAACCGCCGATATCCAGTTTGGGATCGCTTTCCGCAAAACCCAGTTGTTGGGCTAGTAACAGCGCTTCATTGAATTCAAGCTGCTCTTCAAAGATCTTGGTAAGAATAAAATTGGTTGAACCATTGATGATGCCCCTGAATGATTGCAATAGATCATTGTCATAATACTCTTCCAGGTTCCTTACAATGGGCATGCTGGCGCAACAGGCCGCCTCATACAGAAAAGGAGTTTGGTATTCCTGTTGTAAGGCAAGCAATTCTTCAAAATGTTCGGCGATCATTTTTTTATTGGCACTTACCACCGCCTTGCCTTGTTGCATGGCTGTTTTTACAATATTGAACGCGGCCTGGGCATCGTCGATCAATTCTACAATGACATGGATGCTGTCATCATACAGCAAAGCATTCGCATCGGTAGTGAAATGTTCAGCCGGAATACTCCTTTTTTTATCTGCATTTTTAATGCATATTTTTTTTATGGCCGACTGCAGGGTAGGAGTACTGTGGAGTACGTCGTACAGTCCCTTTCCTACGGTGCCAAAGCCAAACAGGCCAAGGGTAAGGGTATCGGTTTTTGGATTGATCGGTTTATACGTTGCCAAGGTTCTTCTGTTTACGGTGAATGATATTTTTTGAATGGAATTTAACTATGTAGACTAAACGCTAATTGTTGATGCATTTATTTTTTCTGATTGTTTAACTTTTTCAAATGCCTGGTCAAGATCGGCGATCAGGTCGGCAACTTCTTCCAATCCTACGCTCAGTCTTACGAGGCTATCAGCCACTCCGGCTGCCCTGCGTTTTTCTGCCGGAATGCTTTTATGGGTCATTTGTGCCGGGTGACAGAGCAGACTTTTTACGCCACCCAAGCTTTCGGCCAGTTTAAAATAGTGGGTACTGGTTACCAGTGCAGTGGCTGCAGCTTCGGTATCATTTTTCAGGGTAAAAGAAACGATGCCGCCGAAACCTTTGCTTTGTTTTTTGGCGATGGCATGGTTGAGGTGGGTAGGTAAACCCGGATAGAATACCTGGTCGATGGCAGGATGGGTTTGTAACCATTCTGCCACGGCTTGTGCATTAAGACAATGTTGTTGAACACGAAGGTGCAGGGTTTCAATGCCACGGATCACCAGCCAGCTGTCGAACGGTGCCAGTATGGCTCCACTGGCATTCTGGATGAATTTTATTTTTTCCCCCAGTTCCTGTTCTTTGGCCACTACCAATCCGGCGATGAGGTCACTATGACCACCTAAATATTTTGTTGCGCTATGGATCACCAGATCAGCTCCCAGCGTGAGCGGTTGTTGTAAGGCGGGTGAAGCAAAAGTATTATCCACGCAAAGTAAACAGGAATTGGCCTTGGCGATTTTTGCGATGGCTTCAATATCACTTACTTTCAAAGTAGGGTTGGTGGGGGTTTCCAGCCAGATCAGTCGGGTATTGGGAGTGATGGCATCGAATACATTTCCGGCATCCGTGGTATCCACATAATTCACTTTGATGCCAAATTTTTCATAGATATGGGTGAACAGGCGAAATGCTCCTCCGTAAATATCATCCACCGCCAATATCTCATCTCCGGCCTTCAACAATTTAACAACTGCGTCTATGGCTGCCAGTCCGCTACCAAAGGCAATGCCCACTGAGCCTTTTTCCAATTGTGCGATCACGGTTTCCAATGTAGCACGGGTAGGGTTGTTGCTGCGGGCATAATCATATCCTTTGTTCACGCCTGGTGCTTCCTGAACAAATGTGCTGGTTTGATAAATGGGAACAGAAATGCTTCCTGTTAATGGATCTACGGGAATGCTGTGGATCAGTTGTGTGGCGTTGCTCATCTTACTTTGTTTTTTGGTTTATTGATGTGTTAATTTTTTTTAAATGCATCAACTTACCAAGAGCGCGGCTTATCGGAAAAGCATTTTTATGTGATATCCAGGGATGGAGGGTATGTACATAAAAAAAGCTCACCCGAAAAATCAGATGAGCTTACTATTTTTTAAATAATGTATTAAGCTTTGGATCTGACTTATCTCTCCCGATTTTACTCGAGATGGAATTGGCACCTTTTTCTTCTTTCCCATTGGAAATAAAGAATAGGTTGTCAAGGCTTCATCGGGCCATTACCCTCTGCCTTTCTTGATAAGTGATAAATAAAGAACTGCTGCAAATATAGGACTGCAAATTTCAAAGTTCCAAATATTTTTTAAAAATATTTTTTATGAAACGCTGAAATACTTTACTGTATTGTGTTTTAGAAAAAAATTATTTTAAATTATTTTTCAGCCAGGCCTCCTGCGAATGACCACCAAGGTCTACGCCCCCGGTTTGTGCAGCAATTTTTTCCTGACTGCGGGCAATGGATTTGGTTACCAGTTCATGTTCAATGGGCTCATTGGCTTTCATGCCCATCATCTTCATCACGGGGATCATTTTTTCGCTGCCAAAATGTTTGAACAGGGCTTCATCCATGGAACTAAACACGAGCAAGGATTGCTGATTCCATGTACTGGCATAAGTTATTTCCTTTTCGGCTAGCGGATAGTGTTCAAGAAAAACAGGGTAGCAGTTCGGTAAGTGCCTTTGCGATCGAGTGGCTTCAACAATGCGCGCAGTATCGAGATTATTTTCTTTGAAAATGGATTGAAATTCGGCAACCGTATCCGGGAACCAGGCTATGAAAATACAATTCGGATCTTTCGTGGCCAGTTCACAAATGGCCCTGAGTTTATCTTCATGGGTCATATATACCTTATCGGTAAAAAGCCGGCCCTCATTTATTTCCCCTTTTTTTCCAAAAAGATTGAACATGCAGAATTTTTCTGCAATGTACTATATCAAGGTCAAAAACGGATTCATTTTTGGCCCAAATTTTTAGATTTGGTTATGTAATCTTGATATATTTCTGTACATTCATTGCAGCACAACATTCACTTATGAAAAGAATAATTCTATCCCTGGTCATCATGGGCTGTATAGCTGCACCCACAGCACATGCTCAATTGCTAAAAAAATTAAAGGACAAGGCCAACAGTGTACTGGAGAAAAAAACAGACACTGATCCTAAGGAAACTGAAAAGCCGGTTTCGGGTAACAACAATTCCAATAACAACAGTGGCAGCAGCACGGTAAAAGCACCGCCCAATGCTTCAGAATGTACGCTGGCGGTTACGTTGGAGGCAGGTGAAGTACTGATGTATGACGAAACTAAGGTTTACCTCACCGACGGTAAAACAGTGGGTTGGAAGATGGTAACCCAGAAGGATAAAAAATTCTACCTGATCGACAATGGAACCCGCACTGGTCCGTTTGATGAGCCTCCACTGAATTCAATCAGTCCGAATGCGAAACACAGCAACGATCTGGAAGGCAGTGATGCTACTGCAAAAAAATATACAAAACTGGAGAATGGGAAACCCACTATTCAATTTAATGGGAAAACCTATGGGCCATATTTTATGATCACGGAAATGGTGGTGAGCGAAGACAAGAAACATTTTTTTGCCACGGCTATTGAAGGCAACAATATGGCCGCTGGTGGAGTATTGGTTAGTGAAAACTCGAAGCAAAAATTGCCCGGCATGGCAGCTAAATTAAAAGTGAGCTACAATTTCAAATATGCCATGTGTATGGCGATGGACGTAAGTAATGGAGGCAATGCCTATTTCATTACCAATACCGGTAAAAAAACAGGCCCTTATGATATGATGGCCGCTATGCAAATGTCGGAAGGATGGCTCGATGAAAACGGAAATATTATTACCATTCCGCAACAGAGTCCAACAGAATTGCTGGTGAATGGTGTAAGCGTGGCAAAATTCGACATTGAAATTGATAAGGATAAACTGATCATATCTCCAGACCCTGCAAAATCAGTTGTATTTGATAATGGGGTCGTGTACAAGGGTGATGGCACCAAGGTTAAGGCCGACCATGTATTGTATCCGCATTTCGTAACCCTTAACAATGTGATCCAAATTTGCTGGTTCCAATTGTATAAGAATCCACAAACCAATAATAAAGAAATATATGTTTGTAAAAAACCTTTATAAGAAAGTACTGGCAGCTTCGCTGATCATGATCAGTTTAGCCGCTACAACCACACAACTTTTCAATGAAGATTTTGGTGTAAGCTTCGGTACTAAGTACACAAAAGCGCAGCAATACCTGAATCTTCATCAGGATGCTTTTACTCCGTATACTGCCTTGGCGGGCGTGAATGAAAAATTCATGAAGGCCATTGTATTTCCTGAAGTGATGCGCTACAATGAAGTATATGATGGCATTCAAACAGAAAGCCTGAAAGTGTTGTATAAAGAATGGGGAACTGATTATGCCAATTTTTCTATCGGGCATTTTCAAATGAAACCAAGCTTTGCGTTACAAGTGGAAAAGCAAATGACAGATTTACTGACCCCAGGGCAGATCCGGGATATGGGTTTTGATAAGATCTTATCTGCTCCAGAAACAACGCAGCGTAGTTTACGGCTTCAATACCTTGATAACACCGCATGGCAGGTAAAATATCTTACTGCATTCATCATGATCTGTAATGCCAGGTTTGAACATAAGATCTGGGCTTCCGATCAGGAAAAACTGGCCTGGTATGCCAGTTTGTATAACCGAGGAATCAATTGCAGTGATGCCAGCATCAAGCGCAGTGTTCAGCAAGCATCATTTTATCTTGAAAAAGGAATGCCAGGAAAAAAATATTGTTATGCTGCCATAGCACAATATTTCTACATGCATTGATCTTGGTAAAAATATATTTGGATTACCGGACCTTGGTTCGGTAATTTTTTTGCCCATGCATTACCCAAGGGCCATATCAATTGTTTGTATCTTTACTGCGTTAGCAAGAATTATGGCAAAAACTAAAAAGACGAAGGCCTCCACAGCAACAGAATCCGTTCCATCACGCGATGTTATTGAAATACTGGGCGCCCGTGAGCATAACCTGAAAAATATTGATGTGTCGGTGCCCAAGCACCAACTGGTGGTTTTTACCGGCGTAAGTGGCAGTGGAAAATCTTCACTGGCATTTGATACGATCTATAATGAAGGGCAGCGACGTTATATGGAAAGTTTCAGTGCCTATGCCCGTCAATTCATGGGTGATATGGAGCGGCCGGATGTAGATAAAATCACTGGGTTGTCGCCTGTTATTTCCATTGAACAAAAAACAACGAATAAGAACCCCCGAAGTACAGTAGGCACCGTTACCGAGATCTATGATTTTTTACGATTGATGTTTGCCAGGGTTGCAGTGGCCTATAGTTACCACACCGGAAAGCCCATGGTGAAATTCAGTGAAGAAGAGATCGTGAGCAATATCTTGTTGAAATATGAAAATAAAAAGATCAGTATTCTCGCTCCGTTAGTGCGTGGAAGAAAAGGTCATTACCGTGAACTATTTGAAGACATCCGGAAAAAAGGCTACCTGAAAGTTCGGGTTGATGGTGAGGTGCTTGACCTAACCGCCCGCATGCAGGTAGACCGATATAAGATCCATGATATAGAAGTGGTGATCGATCGTTTAGCCGTTACCGAAGAGATGAAACTCAGACTGAGTCAGAGTGTGCAAAAGACCCTACAAGTTGGTAAGGACCTGATGTTCCTGTTGGTGAATGATGATAATAAACTGGTTCAGTATAGTAAACAACTGATGTGTGAAGATACCGGCATTAGTTATGAAGCTCCATCACCCAATGCTTTTTCTTTTAATTCGCCTTATGGTGCTTGCCCGGTTTGTAAGGGTTTGGGTAATGTGTATACCATTAGCATGGATGCTGTAGTGCCTGATAAATCGCTATCGGTAAAGGAAGGAGCCATTGCTCCATTGGGAGAAGAAAGAGATGCCAGCGTTTTTCAGCAAGTAGTAAGTTTTGCAAAAAAACATAAGATCAATCTGGAGAAACCCTTGCAGGATATTCCCGACACACAACTAAACCTGTTGTTGTATGGCGATCAGGAGATCAGTCCCGACTTGGAATTAGACCTCAGCGATGAATCTGTTCCCAATGAATTTACCGGAAGCTATGAAGGGATCATACCGATGTTGAAAAGATGGTTCAGTTCATCTCAAAGTACCGATGTGTTGAGGGAGTGGGTAGAGAAATTCATGGAACTGAAAACCTGTGATACTTGTCAGGGTACAAGACTGAAAAAAGAGAGTCGCTGGTTCAAACTGGATAACCGGAATATTGCCGAGTTGAGCCATATGAACCTCGATAATCTGGCGGCTTGGTTTGATGGGATAGAACTTCGGCTCACCGACAAACAAAATATCATTGCCAAGGATGTGTTGCGCGAGATCAGAGATCGCCTGCAGTTCTTATTGGATGTAGGCCTTACCTATCTTTCGCTCGACAGGCCCTCTAAAACCCTGAGTGGAGGCGAGTCGCAGCGGATCAGACTGGCTACTCAAATTGGTTCTCAGCTGCAGGGCATCACCTATATTTTGGATGAGCCCAGCATTGGTTTGCATCAGCGCGATAACCAGCGACTCATTGGCGCGTTGCAACATCTTCGTGATATCGGGAATAGTGTGCTGGTGGTGGAACATGATAAAGACATTATGCTGGCGGCAGATTATCTGATTGATATTGGTCCAAAAGCGGGTAAGCATGGGGGTGAGATCGTAAGCCAGGGTACTCCTGATGAAGTGTTGCACTCCGGATCCGAAACCGCGCAATATTTATTGGGTACAAAAAGCATTCAGGTGCCTGCAGAAAGAAGAAAGGGAAATGGAAAATTCATTGCATTAAACGGTGTAAAAGGGAATAATCTGAAAAATGTTTCGGTAAAATTTCCCTTGGGAAAACTGATCCTGATCACCGGCGTAAGTGGCAGTGGGAAATCTACCCTAATCAATGAAACCCTGTATCCGCTCATGAGTAAGTTTTGTTACAATTCTAAACAACAACCGCTGGAATATGCATCCATTGAGGGTTTAGAACAAATTGATAAAGTGATCGAGATCAACCAGAGTCCGATCGGGCGCACCCCACGCAGTAACCCTGCTACCTATTGTGGTTTTTTTACGGATATCCGAACCTTGTTCGCTTCTGTACCCGAATCCAAGATCAGGGGTTATAAAGCAGGCCGGTTTTCTTTTAATGTAAAAAGTGGTCGTTGCGAAGTATGCGAAGGCGGGGGCATGCGGGTGATTGAAATGAATTTTTTACCCGATGTGTATGTGCATTGCGAAAAATGCAATGGCAAAAGATATAATAGAGAAACCCTGGAGATCAGGTATAAGGGGAAATCGATCAGCGATGTGCTGGATATGACCGTAGATGAGGCCGTAGAATTTTTCCAGGCCGTGCCCTATATTTTCCGCAAGATAAAAGTGTTGCAGGAAGTGGGGTTGGGGTATATCACCCTGGGGCAAAGTGCGGTTACCCTTAGTGGTGGGGAGGCGCAGCGGGTTAAACTTTCTACCGAACTCGGGAAAAAAGATACGGGTAAAACATTTTATATCCTGGATGAGCCTACTACCGGTTTGCATTTTCAAGACATTCAGCATTTGCTGGAGGTGTTGAATAAACTGGTTGAAAGAGGCAATACCGTTCTCGTGATAGAACACAATATGGATGTGATCAAAGTGGCCGATCATATTATTGATATCGGTCCGGAAGGAGGCGATGGTGGTGGCCTCGTGCTATATGAAGGGGTACCTGAAGGGCTGCTGGGTTGTAAAGCAAGTTTTACTGCCCAGTTCCTTAAACAAGAATTACCGGCGCATTAGTTTTGCGTGATATCTTTTATAGCTTATCATTTCTTTCATAAAAAAATCCATGTCTCATAAACATGGATTTTTTAATAAGGTGTAAAGGGTACGAATGAAATCGTAAGTGTGGTTTCAGAGGTTACCCGCACATCTTGGTAGAAGTTCAGGCCCTTTGGAGGTTGATTTCAATCTTCCCTTACACACCTTAGTTATTTTGGTGAATGATCTTTGATCAATCAGCTTAACACATGTAGTACCAATAGCAAACAGGTTAGAAAAAAAACCGCCGCCTTGCATGCAAGAGGATTCAATGGTAAATTATTATTCATACGCAAGTTGTTTTATTATTAATATACTGATGGGCATCTTGTTTGACGTGCGGCCCTTTTAGCGAAAGAGCTCGATTCAATAGGGCCTAAGCGGATACCGACTTTTGCCAGTACAGAAAAATAAGCATCGGCATTTTTCATGTCACCTCTTTGTGTTCCTTTAGGCCAGCGGGTCATTCCGGGAAATATGATGGGAATGGTTTTATCTGATAATTTTGCTGCCAGTGTTGCATCCTGTGCCGATAAATATTTTACATAGTCTTTGGCGTCGATATATTTTTTACTTACATCATCGATATAATCGGTAAAGGTTTTCCTGTACAATACTTCAATGCTGAAATTCATTCTGTCGGAGAAAAAATATTTGATACCGCCGCCAACTGGGATATTGAGCTGGGTCAGTTTGTATGGTTTACTGTCGGGATATTCCGCCATACCCTCACCTTCTGTACGCAGGGGTTGCAGGTTGTACCATGTTTTATTTCCATTGGCATCGGCGAGTGAACCTTTGGGGTTGAAATGAAATATTCCCAATCCACCCAATACATAGGGTCTTAAGCGGGGTTCAAATTCGCTATTGCGGTAGAAGAACATGGTTGGAAAAATTTCCAGTGCGCCATAAGCTTCAAATACAGTGGTTTTAAAATCGAGGTTGCGTTGTTTTCTCCAGAGTTCATTGATACCGGTAGTGTTGATGATATCATCACGGCCTTCTAGGTAAGTGACATCGGCTGCAAGCCTTAAGCCCATCCAACTGTTTGGATAAACGGTGATGAAAACACCTTTCATCATTTTTGTCAGATTCAGGTTAAGGTCTTTGAGGTCATTGGTTCCCTTACCGCTATGTCCTCCAAGGTCGCCCAGAAAAAAACTAGGTCCAAAATGAAGTCCGGCTTCTATTTTTGTTTTTTCACCGCCAAAAAGGAATGCTTGGGAAAAGGAAGTTAGGTTTAAACCTATACCGATCAGGAGGATGATAAATGATTTATAAACAGTGTTGCGTAAACCTGTGTTCATCAGATTTGGTTTAGTCTTTCTTTAGATATTGGTGGAATTGAGCCTGATTAAGTAGTAACCAGTTAGATTATGTTCAAAAACAGGATCAACCTAGAAATAACGCTTATAATTTCCCATTATTGTACGAAAAGGGATATTATTTATGCAATAACATTTCAATATGAGGGATACCGTCTTCGAGGAATTCTTCACTACAGGGGGTAAA
>Ga0194037_1002255_pt1 | contig 13006 bp, 17 predicted proteins | sample JunL306m_MetaG_FD_148653 | JGI IMG/M metagenome (GOLD analysis project Ga0194037, IMG submission 148653) | Anoxic zone freshwater microbial communities from boreal shield lake in IISD Experimental Lakes Area, Ontario, Canada - Jun2016-L304-6m | ecosystem: Environmental > Aquatic > Freshwater >...
TACTGCAAAAGGCAGTTATTTCGACAAAGTAAGTACTTCAAGAGTTGGTGTCTAACGAAGTACAAGTGGTCATGACTCTGTTTCCGTTTTATACTTCAGAATCATTTGCTGTTTGGTAAAATCAATTCTAAAGAAAGCTGATGTGGACAACCTCTTTGAAGGTGCAAAAAATTTAAACTATTGAGGATAGGATGACTCAAGTGGAGCTAATAGAACAACATATTGCAGAATTGGATGACGATTCTTTTTCAAAACTCCGTGAATGGTTTATCGAATTCGAGCAAGCGCGTTGGGATAAACAACTGGAAGATGACTCCAATGCAGGGAAGCTCGATTTCCTTATTAATGCAGCGCTTGCTGAACATGAACCAGGACTGACGAGAGAGCTTTGAAACACAAAACGGCATCCAGCTTCTGGACTTGCTATAGTTTGAGACGCCAGGCGACAATGGAGAGGATGCGCGGCCACTCTTCGGTTGAGGGCTCGCAGGGGGCGTTTTGCGAGCCAGGGGAGAAGTGCCGGTTGCCAGTCGCGGGTGAGCGTGATCATGGCGGCAAACTGCCGGACTTCTTGCCGTTTGCCAATCAGGCCGAGGGCATCGTTGAGCGAATCAATTCAGATTTCTGCCGGAAGTTCATTGGCTCCCAGAATGCGGTGGTTGATGCTGCGCCACACAATCCGGTACTGTTTTGCGGCACCGGAGAGTTGCGCAATCCAGTCGCGCACTTCGGTAAAAGAGTCGCTTAACTCTCTGGAGTCGGGCCCTTTCAGCGTCAGGCGACGGGGAAAAACCGATTCGCCGCCAATAAGGGAGGAGAGGATGAGGCCCCGATCCCAGAGCTTCTGCACCTGGGCCTTGAGTTCGGCGGGGGTTGTCCAGCTCATTCCACAGCCGTCTCTTTTTCGGCGCGATACTCTTCAATGGTGAGGTTGCGCAACACCGAGCAACGACCCTCCTGATTGTGAACAAAGCCGACGCTGGAAACGAAGGGTTCGATAATGTGGATTTTCTGCAACGGCGTGACAATCAGCAGTTGCAGGTTGAGTTGGGCGAAGAGTTGCAGGGCGTACTGTGCCGATTCATCCGAGCCACGTCCGAAAGCCTCGTCAATAACCACGAAGCGAAAGGAGCGTGAGCGCACGGCACCCCACTCCAGACCGAACTGGTAGGCAAGGCTGGCGGCAAGTACGGTGTAGGCGAGCTTTTCCTTTTGCCCTCCTGATTTGCCGCCCGAATCGGCGTAGTGTTCATGCTCGCTGTCATCTTCGCGCCACCGCTCGCTGGCGGCAAAGACGAACCAGTTGCGCACGTCGGTCACTTTGGCTGTCCAGCGACGGTCGAGGTCGGCATAAGCTTCACGGCTCTGGAAGCGGTCGATGATGCGCCGCACCTGGAGGAATTTGGCTTCCGAATATTGCGCATCATCCGAGCCAGTCAGCGAGCCTTCGGTGCAGGCACGCAGCTCCGACTGAAAGTCAAGGATATCGGCATCGAGGTTCATCTGTGCTTCGAGGGTGATGTAACGACCCGCATTGAAGTCGATCTGCGTGAGGGATTCGTTGAGGCGGATAATGCGCTCCTTGATGGTCTCTCGCTCGCGGGCCAGTTGCGACTGGAAATTGGCAACCTCACGGATGGTGTTCTCGTTGAGCAGATCCTTGAACCGCCCCTCAAAGCGCGGAAGATCGTCGGCCTGAAGTTGCTCAAACATCGAACGATACTCCTTTCCTGCGGCAATGTTGACATCCACCTCACGGGTCTCCAGTTTCCACTCCTCCTTGTATTCAGTCATCGCCCTGATGATCTTTTCGCCCAGTCGGGAGAGCCTCTTATCTTCGTTGTCAATCTTTACCTGCAACCAGTCACGCATTTCCCGCTCGCGGTTGTCGCACGATTCAACCGTCAGCGACTGATCGCCGAAAGCCTCCTGGCGCATGAGCTGGAGCATGGGGAAACGGGTGGCAACTTCCGCCCCCGCTTCAGCCAGCAGCGCCGCCGTCTGCTGCTGCAACTCCGTGATGACGCTGATTTTCTGCTCGATTTTTGACCGTTTATCCTTCCTGTCGTCAAGCTGTCGCTCCGTCTCATGCAGCTCCTGCTCCAGCACGGCAAGCTGTTCGGTCAGGGTTTGCAGGATATTGGAGGTGGCTTCGAGGTCGCGCTTTTCCGTCTCCAGCCGGGCGATGGCAACGGCCTGTTAAAGAGGAGCGGATAACCGTTGAGATCATGCAGGACGACTGGCTTGGCTCTGCCTCAAAGTTTTTTGCCGCTCCGATTTGAATCGTCAACCACTTTCTTGTGAGAGTGACTTTTTTATTGGCTTCGTTCTCTTGTAAATCAATAGTATTATTTGTACTTACAACAAAAAAGTTCTCTTCAGAAAAAATTCCTGTAATATCGGACTACCATAGCCAAAAAAAGGAGCAGGGATGATGACCAAAACGATAGATATTCATACCGCTAACATAAGTATCGAAGATCTTTTGTCACTGATTCGTCAAGGGACTGAAGTCATGATGACAGAAGCAAGTGTCCCATTTGCTCGTATTTCTCCATGCTCTCCTCTTCGTCAAGAACGTATTGCAGGATTACATTCAGACACCATTTGGACAAGTGACGATTTTGATGAACCATTGCCTGACGAATTTTGGATAGGTCATCCATGAAAATCATTTTTGACACGCACGCATTTATATGGTGGGATAGCAACCTGACGAGACTTTCTGATCATGCGTTACGACTTTGCCAGGATCCGTCCCATTCACTGATTCTGAGTGCCGCCAGTGTATGGGAAATGCAGATTAAACTGCAATTAGGCAAATTGAGACTCCAGTTGCCTTTATCTGAGATTATCGCCACACAACAAGAGACGAATCATCTCGAAATTTTGCCCGTCCATCTCCACCATGTCATGGCATTAGAGATTTTGCCAATGTACCATAAAGACCCTTTTGACCGGCTGTTAGGGATTTGGAAAATATTAATATACCTTTTATTATGCCTTCATACAGCAACCTATTAACGGGAGAAATTGCATTTGAAGACATCAGTATTGAACCGAAACAACATATCGCCGGAAGTCGCAGGGTTGATTACTCGCTTGGTGACATTAATTCCATGGCCAGCTCGACGCCAAGCGATGGGAGATGTTGTGTTGAGCATATTGGATGGGAAGCCTCGAGTTGCCGAAAAAGAATTCGGCTGGAATCGCTCATCGGTGAGGTTAGGAATCAAGGAATTCCAGAGCGGTATTGTTTGTGTTAATGATCTGACAGAACGACATAAACCAAAATCTGAAGAGAAGAATCCACAATTGCTTGAATCAATCCAGAAAATAATGGAGCCATATAGTCAGGCTGAGCCACGCTTACGAACCACGTTGCTCTATACAAACATGACGGCACAGTCAGTCTATAATGCGCTTCTTGCTGAAGGATGGTCTGAAGAGTCACTCCCTGCAGTTCGTACCATTTCTAATATTTTGAACCGCCACGAGTATCGGCTGCGAACTGTTACGAAAACCAAAGTGGAAAAAAAACTCCAGAAACAGATGCCATTTTCAAAAACGTCTGGCAAATGAATGGATTTGCAGATGAAGACCCAGAAACGTTGAGACTCAGTATTGACACGAAAGCGACAGTGCATGTTGGTCAGTATTCACGAGGCGGGAAATCGCGTGGCACAAGAGCCGTCAAGGCTTGGGATCATGATATGCGACCAAAGGAAAAACTTGTTCCAGGAGGTATTCTTGAGCCTGTGAGCGGTCAATCGTTTTTGTTTTTTGGCAACAGCAATAAGACCAGTGACTTTCTTGTTGACGGACTTGAATTGTGGTGGAAAGAGCGAAAGCAAGCAATACCTCACATTAAACGGTTGGTTATCAATATGGATAATGGACCGGAATGTAGTGGCAAGCGGAGTCAATTTTTATACCGGATGACAGCATTTGCTGATATGACCGGACTTGCTCTTCGGTTGATCTATTATCCGCCCTATCACAGCAAGTATAATAGTATTGAACGCTACTGGGCAGGGTTAGAGAAATCATGGAATGGCTATCTTCTTGATAGTGTAACAACGGTCATAAATCGTGCCGCTCGATTTGCTTGGCGAGGAATAGCTGCAACGGCGAGACTGGTTGATACGGCGTATCAAAAGGGCGTGAAGCTCTGTAGTAAAGAAAAAACTGATCTGGAAGAAAGGCTGCTGCGTGCACCTGACTTGAAATGGTGGGACATCAGCATCAGACCTAAAATGGTATTTTTATAATGACGGAATCCCTTAGCTGCCCAGGCAAATGTTGAAGGAGCCATATTATTGAGTTGTGATCAGGTATTTACTCATTACCCGGTGAATGTTGTTTGGTGATATTATTGCCTTGATGTGTTTCTGATCCGGGAGATCAGTTTCATTGCTATCAGGGTTGCACTGTAACCTTCTACAATAATTCGCGCATCAATGTAACTTGAACTGGAGTGCAAAATGAATTTCACCATCGAACAGGAACAAGAATCGGATGGGCGTTGGTTGGCGGAAGTCCCTGAATTACCGGGAGTTCTCGCTTACGGTGTTACATCGCTGGAAGCAGTGTCCAAGGTGGAGGTACTCGCTCTTCGAGTTCTCGCTGAACGGTTTGAGCATAGCGAACGCCGCCCCTTTGCTTGCAGACTGGAATTTGGCAGTCAACGGCAAGCAACCCTTTCCGATAAGAGGGGTTGATCAATGAGAATTGCAGAACTTTATCCCCAACCCGATTGGGTGCTCTCCGTCGTTGTAGACGATGGTCGTGTAGGCTCTTTTGATGTCAATCCTTACCTGGAATATGATGCGTTTGAAGAGCTTCGAGACCTTGGCAAATTTATGATGGTTATCGATGGTGGATACTTTATCGAATGGGAGTGTGGTGCTGATTTGTCAGCCGATACCATTGAAGCGGGATGGGTGGTTGCCAGCTTGTTACCGTTGGGATAAAAATTTGTCGTAATTCGCTTATGAGTCAATCCAAAACCAGACAACAACTCCATTTTCATCATGTATACCAACTTCACGATAGCCTTTGCCGATTCGAACAGAGTAAATCGGAAGGCTGTTGTGAATTCGCTTGAAGCGTAAACCGGAATGCCAGCGTTGTCATAATGGTTTCTTCATTGTTAATGCCCTGAATTCAACCTCGCCCAAACCAAGATGACTTTACTGGAAATGTACCGCTTTTTTTGAGAATCGGATAACATGCTTTTTGGGGATCACTGGAAAACTTTTGTCACACATAGATTTGCTTGATAAGGAAATTTTTGTCAAAATCATTCATAGTGAATATTCTGGTATTCTTCCCAAAGTCTCAACCAGTCACCCAAACCCAATCCTCTCCTGCTCCAGCCTTATGTGACTACCCAGCTCATCGCGCAGCAACTGATCGTAAAAGCCGATCTCTTCACCGGTCAAGCGGGTGAGTGCATCGGTTTTGGGAGATGATTTATGTCCGGATTATGTCCGGATAGGCAAATTCCGCAACCACCCATAATGGTTCTATTACCTTGTAAGTGTCATTTTTTGCATACTGTTAGTCGTATTGATGCACGTTGCGACCAGCAAATAATCTGCTCCGGAATATGTCCGGATAATGGCCGGATCAGATTTCCGCTTCGGTTCGACGATAGGAAGTTGCAGGGCCAGCTCCGATTGTATCGAGTAATCCGGCATCCACTAAATTTCGAAGATCCCGACGGGCTTGTCGGTCACTGATGCCGCGACCTGCTCGTTCAACGTACTCATCCAGGCGGATTGATTCATTCTTGTCCAGCCCATCAAGCAGTGCTCGTTGCCGTTCGTTGAGCTTTACCGAAATTTGTTTTTGCCCGGCCCCGAAAAATGTCAGATGGACTCCAGATGATTTGCTCTGCCACACTGGAGGGCGCATCTTCATCTCGCGGCATTCCTGGACAATCTTGAACGTACCGCGTCCGACCCGCTCCATCAACTCGTGCAGATAGAAGACATGGCTGATATCCGGGTTGACAAGAATGGACTCATGCGTAGCCGACCTGAGTTTTTCCGGAGTAAGCCCCATTGAAAGATGTCCTGAATTCCAGATTTCAATACGTTCGGGGTAAATACTTACCGAAACTCCACCGGAGAATGCAGCATAGTCGCGATGGACCAACGCGTTTACCAGCCCCTCGCGCAATGAGTTGAATGGATAGTGTGGTCGAGATTCTCGTGCCAGTTGTCCCGGCTTGAATTCAGCAGCAATCGCGACATGCCGTTTGAGAAAGGTCATCGCTTCTTCCAGGAGATAGAATGCTGGCCCCTCGTATACCTGTTCATCAATGAAATTATCTCCGCGATCCGTTTCATAGCGAACCGCCCGCAGTCGTGTCTGCGGATGGCGCAGCGCAACATGCTTGCCAAACAACACATCTGCAGCATTGGTCAATTGACCGAACCGGGCCAAGGCCAGGTCTGCAAGTACGGTATCAGGGTTGTGAGCCTCTTCAAACCGATACCCTCGGCGATCCTGTGCTCTGCGTACAGTTTCATCCAGCAGCTTACGATCGAGAGCGTTAATGGCAAGGCCGACAGCAGCGCGACGTTCCCAGCGCTCGGTTTCGCGGGATTGCCGAACCACCATATCGCGCATTGTCGCAGCATCGGCCGCCCGGATATTTGTTCCCTTCTTGATGTAAATCGCCCCCTCGAAAACATAGGGGTGGTCAGACCCTTCCGGTACATCTACAGAAATGACATTGCCTCCCTGAACATCATCCAGGGTAACCGTGAACAATACCTGAGGGGTGACGTGTCTGTGCAGGAAGAAGCGGAGTGCCTCAGCATCTTCTTCACACAGAGTGCCGAGCACATGCCCGCAATCATCGACACCGATCAGAACGCTACCACCTTTAGTGTTGAGCAGCGCACACACGGCACGGCCAATCAACTCTTCTGCCTGGGATGATGCAATAAACTCAACGCGATCGGATTTGCCTTTTCCCATGAGTTCCTCGGTCAGATTTCTAACATTCATTTACAGTCCCTCCTTTCTACTTCTCGGTGGATTGCATCGGGATTGCTAAAATGATTTTGTATGAAATCCTCCACATCTCTGTATCGGCCAAATTGTGCGGTAGCAAAAAGCTTTGCATCATCATTCGAAGAGAATTTTTGTACCCAGTTGCCGGTACGATCCTGATAAGTTTTGAGATCGCGTCGAATCGCTGCATCATACATGTCGATCACCCGGAAATCGTCAATAATTGTCTGCTCCCGCTGCTTGAGTTTTTTCTTTTCCTCTTTGGTGTCTAATCCGAGTTTAGCGAACATCTCCTCGCGTTCCCTGGTATTTTTGCAACCAAGCTTCATGAACAACGACCGGGCGAAGGGAATGTGATGATGCGCCAGAATCCAGCGTGGTTTGCCCAGTTCGATAGCTTTCAGCAATTCCTGATGCGTAAATCCAAGCCCGTCTGGCAACACGCCGCTGCCATATTGGGGCGTAACGATACAGAGAAAGAGATCACAACGCTCGACTGCGGCCAAACAACTATCCAGCGCAGTCTGATGAGGATACACTGTTACCGTGCCTTTATGTGAACACCATACTTCATATCCAAATCCACTGAGCATTGCATAAATCTGCTCAAGCAACTCCTCGATTCCGTACACGGTCGAGGAGACCATGATGGAGAGACGGCTTTCTGATGTATTCTCTTTTTTCATTATCAGCTTTAAACATTTTCAATCAGTATGGTCGGTCCACTCTCTCATTGTCCAATCGATAATGTATTTTTGCTTGCTTTCCGAAAGCGTCCACTGGTTATGATTTCATGAATTGTGGAGATTACAAATATCCTTTTTTCTGCAAGATTATCAAACACTCCCCAAAGCTCCCAGCGCCCCAACCAGCCACTCAAACCCGATCCTCTCCTGTTCCAGCCGTATGTGACTGCCCAGCTCATCCCGCAGCAACTGTTCGTAAAGCGCACTCTCTTCAGCAGTCAGTCGCGTGAGCGCACCGGTTTCGGCAGATGGTTCAAAACCCCAAAGCGCATGGTGCTCCATCAGCGTCTCGCGGTCCATCATAAGGGAAGTCGCTTGCGGAAAGTACCCGCGTAACTGGTTGAGAATGGCGAAGCCGTGGGTGTCGATGTCTCCCCAGTAGTGGATAATGCGGTCACGCAGCCACTCGACTGAGGCCAAATTCTCGAACCCATAGCCAGCTCCGAAAATCACCATCGCCTCGGGAACATCGGGGAAGGCGAGAAAGTTGATTTCGTTTTCGGTAATAAAGACCCTGGTAACAGGCAGCTCCAAGCGGGCAAAGGTTGCCTGTGTCACCGTGATATCCTGATCGCTCTCCATCGAGAGCAGCGCCAGTGTCGGGTCAAGGATTCGGAAGCGCACCCGCAGGGGTTTGTCCTGAAAGCCGTAACGGCGGCAGAATCCTCCGGCTCCTGTGGCTGTTGCGTCAATCTCCTCCGGCGGCAGGACGAGGTCGAACAGCTCTCCAAGTACGCCCCGGTGCCCTTCGATGAATTTGCTGTGTACTCCGGGGAGGTCGATCTGGCGGAGGTAGATGGCCGGTTGGGGATGTGTGAGTCGCCAGGCGACAATGGAGAGGATGCGGGGCCACTCTTCGGCCAGTTCGAGGGCACGCAGGGGGCGTTTTTCGAGCCAGGGGAGGAGCGCGGGTTGCCCGTCGCGGGTGAGCTTGACCATGGCGGCAAACTGCCGGGCTTCTTGCCGCTTGCCAATCAGCCAGAGGGCATCATCGAGTGAATCTATCCAGATTTCCGCAGGAAGTTCATTGGCTCCCAGAATGCGGTGGTTGACACTGCGCCACACAATCCGGAACTGTTTCGCCGCACCGGAGAGCCGGGCAATCCAGTCGCGCACTTCGGTAAAAGAGTTGCTTAACTCTCTGGAGTCGGGCCCTTTCAGTGTCAGGCGACGGGGAAAAACCGATTCGCCGCCAATCAGGGAGGAGAGGATGAGCCCCCGATCCCAGAGCTTCTGCACCTGAGCCTTGAGTTCGGCGGGGGTTGTCCAGCTCATTCCACCGCCTTCTCTTTTTCGGCGCGATACTCTTCGATGGTGAGGTTGCGCAACACCGAGCATCGCCCTTCAGCGTTATGCACAAAGCCGACACTGGAGACGAAGGGCTCGATGATGTGGATTTTCTGCAATGGTGTCACAATCAGCAGTTGCAGGTTGAGCTGGGCGAAGAGTTGCAGGCCGTACTGCGCTGATTCATCGGAGCCGCGTCCGAAGGCTTCGTCAATAACCACGAAGCGAAAGGAGCGTGAGCGCACGGCGCCCCACTCCAAACCGAACTGATAGGCAAGGCTGGCGGCAAGCACGGTGTAGGCGAGCTTCTCCTTCTGCCCTCCCGATTTGCCACCCGAATCGGCGTAGTGTTCATGTTCGCTGTTATCTTCGCGCCACCGTTCGCTGGCGGCAAAGACGAACCAGTTGCGCACATCGGTCACTTTGGCTGTCCAGCGCCGGTCGAGGTCGGCATACGCTTCACGGCCCTGGAAGCGGTCGATGATGCGGCGCACCTGGAGGAATTTGGCTTCTGAATATTGTGCGTCGTCAGAGCCGGTCAGCGATCCTTCGGTGCAGGCACGCAGCTCCGACTGAAAGTCACGGATGTCGGCATCGAGGTTCATCTGTGCTTCGAGGGTGATGTACCGACCCGCATTGAAGTCGATCTGCGTGAGCGATTCATTGAGGCGGGTAATGCGCTCCTTGATGGTCTCCCGCTCGCGAGCCAGTTGCGACTGAAAATTGGCCACCTCACGGATGGTATTTTCGTTGAGCAGATCCTTGAACCGCCCCTCAAAGCGAGGCAGATCGTCGGCCCGGAGTTGCTCAAACATCGAACGATACTCTTTTCCGGCAGCAATGTTGACATCCACCTCGCGGGTCTCCAGCTTCCACTCCTCCTTGTATTCGGTCATCGCCCTGATGATCTTTTCGCCCAATCGGGAGAGCTTCCTCTCCTCGCTGTCGATCTTTACCTGCAACCAGTCACGCATCTTCCGTTCGAGATTGTCGCACGATTCAACCGTCAGCGACTGATCGCCGAAAGCCTCCTGGCGCATGAGCTGGAGCGCGGGGAAGCGGGTGGCAACTTCCGTCCCCGCTTCAGCCAGCAGCCCAGCCGTCTGCTGCTGCAACTCCGTGATGTCGCTGATTTTCTGCTCAATTTTTGACCGTTTATCCTTCCGGTCGCCAAGCAGCCGCTCCGTCTCATGCAGCTCCTGCTCCAGCACAGCAAGCTGCTCGGTCAGGGTTTGCAGGATATTGGAGGTGGCTTCGAGGTTGCGCTTTTCCGTCTCCAGCCTGGCGATGGCAACGGCGAGAGGCTGCCAGTCGAGATCGTTGAAATCGGGATACTCGTCAAGCTTGGAGAGAATGGTGAGCCGATCCTTGAGCGTTTTCTGCTCCTGCTGTAGCGAGCTGATGCGGCCAGCAAGTTTGGTCAGTTCACTTTGCTGCTGCTTGGCCTTCTCTTCAAGGACGGCAATTTTGGCGGCATTGCTCCACCCCAGCACGTAGCGGCTGCGGTCGTCGAGGCGGTGGCGGTCATCCTTTTCGTGCCGTTCACCCGGAGACTTGATCTGTCCGGCCTGGGTGATGGCTTTTTTCTCCCTCCGAAACTCCTCCTGTGTCGTGCAGCAGACCAGATCGAAACGGTGGGCCACCTCCCGTTCGTGCCAGTCAAAATAGGGAGAATCGCCTTTGATGGCGAGCTTGCGGCTGAGGGAGGCCGGACGGTCGGGCAACTGTTCGCTGCGAGAGAGCTGGCGCACCCGAAAATAGACCAGCCGCCCTTTCAGATTGGTGCGTTCCACCCATTCCGCCACCTTCGGATGCTGCCGAATCTCTAAAGGCGATACTCTCAATCCGGTCGCCGCCTCCGAGGATCTCCTGCTGCTCCTGCTTGAACCTCCAACCACGTTCTTGTGAGAGTGACTTATTAATTTGCTTCGAGCTCTTGTAAATCAATAGTATTATTTGTACTTAAAACAAAAGTGTTCTCTTCAGAAAAAATTCCTGTAATATCGGACTATCATAGCCAAAAAAAGGAGCAGGGATGATGACCAAAACGATAGATATTACATACCGCTAACATAAGCATCGAAGATCTCTTGTCACTGATTCGTCAGGGGACTGAAGTCATGATGACAGAAGCGAATATCCCATTTGCCCGTATTTTACCATGCTTTCCACTTTGTCAAGAACGTGTTGCGGGATTGCATTCAGAAGCCATTTGGACAAGTGACGATTTTGATGAACCATTGCCTGACGAATTTTGGATAGGTCATCCATGAAAATCATTTTTGATACGCATGCCTTTATATGGTGGGATAGCAACCTGACGAGACTTTCTGACCATGCGTTACGACTTTGCCGGGATCCGTCTCATACACTGATTCTGAGTGCTGCCAGTGTATGGGAAATGCAGATTAAACTGCAATTAGGCAAATTGAGACTTCAGTTGCCTTTATCTGATATTATCGCCACACAACAAGTGACGAATTATCTTGAAATTCTACCAGTCCATCTCCACCATATCATGGCATTAGAGAGTTTGCCAATGTACCATAAAGACCCTTTTGATAGGCTGTTAGCTTCCCAGGCAAATGTTGAAGAAGCCGTATTATTGAGTTGCGTTCAGGTATTTTCCCATTACCCGGTAAATATTGTGTGGTAATATTGGCGTTTTGGTATGGAAGAGTTAAGTTTCATCGCTGGGTGTTCGTGAATATTATTGAAACATTGATTTTGACTTATACTACTTCTATGCCAACTTCTGCCACTACTACTGAATACTTGAAGCTCTCCCTTTCCGAGCGCATTCAGCTCGTCGAAGATATATGGGATAGCATTGCTGCCGATGCGTCAAATACGGTTGAGTTGTCACAAGCCCAAATGGATGAGTTACATCGTCGTGTTGCCGAACACCGTGCAGATCCTGCCACGGCAGTTCCGTGGGAACAGGTTCGAGCAAAATTATTTTCGAGGAAGCCCTGATGTTGATCGTGTTTCGTCCAGAGGCTGAGCAAGAGCTTCTGGAGGCTCAGGCTTGGTATGAATCGAAAGCATTGGGGCTTGGTTTTGAGTTTGCCCGTGCTGCTGATGCGGCAGTGGCATCTGCGCTTCGCAATCCGTTTGGGCATTTACGCATCGAAGCGGAGTTTCGCCGGGTGCTATTTCGTAAGTTTCCCTATACGCTCATCTATCTCCCAAACCTCGATGAGTTGCTTGTGGTTTCGTTCTTTCATCAGCATCGAAAGCCTGGTGTTTGGCTTGAGCAGTTTAGCAGCTAACACGAACGATATATGTTGTTTATCATCACCCGTAATACTGAGTTCAAGCGAGACTGCGCGAGTTGTACATGTCAAACTCAAATGTCAGAACATGTACATTTTTGCGAAATTGAGCTTCAGAAATAAATTTATTACGTCAATGTAAGCCAAAGAGCAGATTATGAGCAGAGTTGAAAAAGATGAAATTCGTGAAGAACGCATTGATTTTGAAGTCATTGTTGATGCGAATGGTCCGGAAGAGCAGGCGATGGGATGGTTCTACTATCTTGATGATAAAATCTCCGCACCCTTCAAAGCCAAATGTATTGCCATAAGAACAATTTCGCCCCTTGACGCAGGTGAAGAAGTTGATGTTTTGGGGATGACTTCAGAGGATGAATGTGAACACGAGATGTTTGTAAAGGTCAAGTGGCATGGCCGTGAGCTGGGCGTGCCCTTGGCACAGATTGCCGTAGTTGAGGCGGATGAAGCGACACAGGAGGCGGTTGAAGATTGGCATTATTGGGTCAATCGGGGGTACGAGTTTTAATTGTGTTTGGATAGAGTTATTCCATTTCTAAAACAAAAGTGTTATAATATACCCTAAAAGGAGGTGGGTATATGGCACGACCAGCAAGTGGTAAGGAGGTTTTGGAAAAGGCAAAGGAAACATTGGCAAATGCTCGAACTGTA
>Ga0194037_1002256_pt1 | contig 13004 bp, 23 predicted proteins | sample JunL306m_MetaG_FD_148653 | JGI IMG/M metagenome (GOLD analysis project Ga0194037, IMG submission 148653) | Anoxic zone freshwater microbial communities from boreal shield lake in IISD Experimental Lakes Area, Ontario, Canada - Jun2016-L304-6m | ecosystem: Environmental > Aquatic > Freshwater >...
CTTTTACCTTTTGCATGAAGTGTATTATTGGTATGCGTATTTTTAAGTTTAATTGTTGCGCCTATATCTCCGGCAACAAGTTCGGTAACTGGAATTCTTTTTTTACCTTCAACAATAAAAAGCTGATTAATTTTTTCAGTTGAATTGATTGATTCATTAATCAATTCCATTCCAACTTTTACAACTCCTGAGTACACTTTAAAAAACGACATATCACCAAGATGAGGTTCAGAAAGTGTTTTGTAAATAAATAAAACTGCAGGACCATTTGAATCGCATTCTAATAATTCTCCTGTTGTAGTTTTTTGTGGAGGTGTTTCATTTGCACTTGGGCAAACATTATCAATAAATCCCATCAACCTTCCTGCTCCCATATTTTTTTTCGCGGAGACGCAAAACAATGGAAACAATTCATGAGAAATCATCGCACGTTTTAAAACATCTCTCATTTCATCTTCATCCAAATTTCCTGTTTCAAAATATTTCTCCATCAACTTTTCATCATTCTCAGCAATTGATTCGATAAGTTCTTTGTGCAATAATTCTGCTCTTTCTTTTTCGCTATCGGGAATTGGCAACTTTTGTGGTTTGCCACCATCAGCTGAATATTTATACATTGTCATCTTTAGCACATCAATCACCGAATCAAAATTTACACCTTGATTTATCGGATACTGAACAACTAAAACTTTATGCCCAAAGCGTGCTTTAGCCTGTGATACTGTTTTATCAAAATCAGATTTCTCATGATCGATTTGATTCACTGCAAAAATGATAGGCGTTTTAAATTGCTCGGTGTATTCCCAAATAAGTTCTGTTCCAACTTCCACTCCAAAACACGAATTCAAAATTACAACTCCAGCATCTGCAACTCGAAGTGATGAAACAACTTCTCCGGCAAAATCATCATAACCGGGAGTATCAATAATATTTATTTTAAAGCCACGCCAAGTGGTGTGAAGTAATTTTGAGAAAACCGAGTTCCCTCGTTCCTGTTCTAATTCATGAAAATCGGCAACTGTATTTTTTTCTTCTACAGTGCCTCTACGATTGATGAGTCCGGCTTCAAACAACATGCTTTCTGAAAGCGTTGTTTTGCCGGATCCTAGGTGTCCCAAAAGAACAATGTTCTTAACGTGGGCGGTATCAAGTTCTGCCATAGTAAAATGAATTTATAGTGTATGTATGAATAAAATTTTCTTGTTGCAAAGGATACATTCCAAAAAATTTACTTACACAAATCTTATATAAAATATGTTACATTTTCTCTGAAAAAAATCAGTTATGAAGATACCAACTATTTTTATTAATTGCGATAACACAAAAAAAGGCCACTCTTTCGAAGTGGCCTTTTCAAATTTTATATTAAAAAACTATTCTTTTGTTTCCTCTACTGAAGGAGTTACTTCGATAGTTGTTTCAGTTTTTTTAGCAACAGCAGGTTTACGACCTCTACGAGTTTTCTTAGCTCCAGCTTTATCAGAACTGTCTTTCAATAAATTCTCGTTATAATCAACCAATTCCATAATTGCCATTTCAGCGTTATCACCTTTACGGTTCATCAATTTCAGAATTCTGGTATATCCACCTGGTCTGTCAGCAATCTTCACTGCAACATTTCCAAAAAGTTCTTTTACAGATTCTTTATCCTTCAAGTAACTAAAAACAGTTCTTCTAGAATGTGTATTATCAGCTTTAGATTTGGTAATAAGAGGCTCAACATACACTCTTAAAGCTTTCGCTTTAGCTAATGTAGTTGTTATTCTTTTATGCAGAATTAAAGACGAAGCCATATTAGCCAACATCGATTTTCTGTGTGCGGAAGTTCTTCCTAAATGATTAAATGTTTTCCCGTGTCTCATTTTCTTTGTTAAGTTATCAAGTTATTGAGTTACCAAGTTATTCAGGCTTCTTAACCAATAACTTAATAACATACTAACTCATCTTTATTCTTCGTTCAGTTTATATTTTGATACTTCCATTCCGAAAGTTAATCCTTTGTCTCTCACTAATTCTTCTAATTCTGAAAGTGATTTTTTTCCGAAATTTCTAAATTTCAATAAATCGTCAATATCATAACTTACAAGCTCAGAAAGCGATTTAATATCAGCTGCTTTTAAGCAATTGTATGCGCGAACTGAAAGATCAAGATCTGACAATGGTGTTTTTAATATTTTACGGATATGAAGTAAGTTCTCATCAACTTCTTGTGGAGCTTCTTTAACTTGAGTATCAAGTGTAATTAACTCGTCAGAGAATAACATAAAATGTTGGATAAGAATTTTTGCAGCTTCTTTCAAAGCATCTTCAGGATGAATAGAACCGTCAGTTGAGATTTCAATTACAAGTTTTTCGTAATCTGTTTTTTGCTCAACGCGATAATCTTCAACACTATATTTTACATTTTTAATTGGAGTGTAGATACTATCAATTGGAATTAATCCAATAACAGCATCTTTAGGTTTATTCTCATCAGATGGAATATAACCTCTTCCTTTATCTACAGTAAGTTCAATTTCTAGTTGAACTTTTGGATCCATGTTACAAATTACTAAATCAGGATTTAATATTTTGAAAGCATTCGTATGTTTACCAATTTCTCCTGCCAAAAATTGCTCTTGACCTTTGATATTAATAAATATTTTTTCGCTATCAACACCATCCATTACTCTTTTAAATCGAACTTGTTTTAAGTTCAGAACAATTTCGGTAACATCGTCAATAACTCCTTTGATGGTAGAGAACTCATGTTCAACACCTGAAATCTTTAATGAAGTGATCGCATAACCTTCCAACGAAGAAAGGAGAATTCTTCTGAGTGCATTACCAATAGTAACTCCATACCCTTTTTCAAGTGGACGAAATTCAAACTGACCAAAAAAATCAGTTTCCTTGTGCATGATAACTTTATCAGGTTTCTGAAATGCTAGTATTGACATAGTTTGAGATTAAAGTTTATTTATTATTTAGAATATAATTCAACAATCAGTTGTTCCTTAATATTTTCAGGAATCTGATCTCTTTCTGGATATGCAAGGAAAGTTCCGCTCATCGCTTTTTCATCCCAATTAATCCAATTAAATTTCTTAGTATTTGAATGTGTAAGAGATTCAACAATTACTTCTAGAGTTTTTGATTTCTCTCTAACAGCAACTACATCACCTGCTTTTAATTGATATGAAGGAATATTTACAACTTTACCATTAACCGTAATATGGCAATGAGAAACAAGTTGACGAGCACCACTACGTTTTTGAGATATACCCATTCTATAAGTAGTATTATCTAAACGTGCTTCTAGAAATTTTAACAAGTTTTCACCAGTAATTCCTTTTCTGCGAGCAGCCTCTTCAAATGTTTTATAAAACTGACGTTCTAATACACCGTAAGTATATTTTACCTTTTGTTTTTCAAAAAGTTGAATTGCATATTCAGTTAACTTACCTCTTTTACGTGACTGACCGTGCTGTCCGGGAGGATAAGATCTTTTTTCGTACGATTTATCAGGGCCAAAAATTGGTTCTTTAAATCTTCTTGCAATTTTGGTTTTAGGTCCTATGTATCTTGCCATTGTATTGTTTTGTAATACTTTTCTTAAATATTAAACTCTTCTTTTCTTAGGAGGACGACATCCATTGTGAGGAATGGGTGTGATATCTTTTATAGACATAATATCCAAACCTGCAGCTGATAATGTTCTAATACAAGCATCTCTACCTGAACCTGGTCCTTTTACAAACACTTCAACTTTTTTTACACCAAGATCAACTGCCACTTTTGCACAATCCGAAGCGGCCAATTGAGCTGCGTAAGGAGTGTTTTTCTTTGAACCTCTGAAACCCATTTTACCGGCAGACGCCCAAGAGATAACTTGACCAGTTGAATTAGTAATTGAAATAATTATATTATTAAAACTAGCCTTAATGTGCACCTGACCCATTGCATCTATCGCAACGACTCTTTTTTTGGTTGTTTTTTTTGCACCTTGTGTTGTAGCCATTATTTTCTGTTTATGCTATTGATTACTTAGTTACTTTTTTCTTACCTGCAACAGTCTTACGTTTACCTTTACGGGTACGTGAATTAGTTCTTGTGCGTTGTCCACGAACAGGTAAACCTTTTCTGTGACGTAATCCTCTGTAGCAACCAATATCAAGCAAACGTTTAATATTTAATTGCTTTTCTGAACGTAGTTCACCTTCAACGGTAATACCGTCAGTAATTGCTTTTCTGATGTGATTTAATTCCTCATCATTCCACTCACTTACTTTTTTGCTTAAATCGATCCCACAATCGGTGAGAATTTTCTCAGCGGTTGAACGTCCAATTCCAAAAATGTAGGTAAGTCCAATTACACCTCTTTTATTTTTGGGTAAATCAATACCTGATATACGAGCCATAGTTTTTTTTTATCCTTGACGTTGTTTAAATTTTGGATTCTTCTTGTTAACCACATAAATTCTACCTTTACGTTTAACAAGTATGCAATCTTCACTGCGCTTTTTAACAGATGCTCTTACTTTCATCTTATTTGTATCTATAAATTATTCTACCTTTTGTTAAATCATATGGAGACATTTCAACAGAAATTTTATCTCCAGGGAGGATCTTAATATAATTCATCCTCATTTTACCAGAAATGTGTGCTATTATTTCGTGACCGTTTTCAAGCTGAACTCTAAACATTGCATTAGACAATGCCTCGACTATTACTCCATCTTGTTTGATCAACGATTGTTTAGACATATTTCATTTTAAATTTTAAAAAGGGCAGCGAAAATAATGTTAATTTATTCATTCTTCAACATTAATTTTAAACTGCTCCAACATTAGTTCTTCCCTTTATACGTCCCGATTTCATTAATCCATCATAGTGACGCATCAACAGATGACTTTCAATTTGTTGCAATGTATCAAGTACTACTCCTACAAGGATTAATAATGATGTCCCCCCGTAAAATTGTGCAAATTGACTGTTTATGTTTAATACTCCTGCAAGTGATGGTAATATAGCTACAATAGCTAAAAACACAGCACCAGGAAAAGTAATTCTCGACATAACATTATCAATAAAGCTCGAAGTAGCTTTTCCAGGTTTTACACCAGGAATAAATCCTCCGTTTCTTTTCATGTCATCAGCAATTTGAACAGGATTAACTGAAATCGCTGTATAAAAATATGTGAATAGGATGATAAGAACTGCAAATGTCAAACTATATCCAAATGAACCCGGATTGATGAAAGTAGAAATCACACCTTGCATCGATTCGTAATTTGGAAAAAACTGAGCAACTGTTGAAGGGATAAACATTAATGCTTGAGCAAAAATGATTGGCATTACACCGGCAGCATTCACTTTTAATGGAATATACTGACGAACTCCTCCATATTGACGATTTCCAACAATTCTTTTTGCATATTGTACAGGTATTTTTCTGGTACCTTGTACTAACATTATCACTCCCATTATTACTGCAAATAATGCAGCCAATTCTACTAAGAATATTACAAGACCACCACCAGATTCTGAAAGTTTAAAGTTAAATTCTTCTTTCAAAGCAAATGGTAAACGTGCAATGATACCAATCATGATAATTAATGAAATTCCATTTCCAATGCCTTTATCTGTTATTCTTTCACCAAGCCACATTACAAACATGGTACTTGAAGTTAAAACAACTAAAGACATGAACATAAACATAAAGTTTGACATTATTTCAGGATGTGTAATTGAAATAATTGCTGCCGGATTTGCTGACTTTAAGTTTATTAAGAATCCAACAGATTGAACTGCTGTAATAACAATTGTTAAGTATCTTGTAATTTGATTAATTTTTCTTCTTCCATCCTCACCCTCTTTTTGCATCTTTTGAAAAGAAGGAACTGCCATTGTTAACAATTGAACAACGATTGAAGCTGAGATATAAGGCATAATTCCCAATGCGAAAATTGACCCTCTTCCGAAAGCTCCTCCGGCAAACATGTTAATCAACCCGAAAATACCTCCAGATGCTTGTCTAGCTGAACCTTCAAGTGCGTTAGGATCAACGCCTGGAAGAGTTACATAAGTTCCGAAACGGTAAACCGATAACATCAGCAAGGTAATTCCAAGCTTGTATCTAAGGTCTTCAATCCTGTAGATATTTTTTATCGTTTCTATAATTTTTTTCATGCGTTATATTTTAACGGCTGTGCCTCCAACAGCTTCAATAGCTTTTAGTGCTGAAGCTGAAAAAGCATGTGCTTTAATTTCTATTGCAGATTTAAGTTCTCCACGTCCTAGTATTTTCACAAGGTCCTTCTTTGATGCTAAGCCATTGCTTACAATAGCTTCGATATCAATAGATTTTAATCCTTTAGAATCAACAAGTGTTTGAATTCTATCTAGATTTATAGGAGTGTATTCTACTCTATTTAAATTCGTGAATCCGAACTTAGGCATACGTCTGTATAATGGCATTTGTCCACCTTCAAATCCTCTTTTAGTTTTATGCCCAGAACGTGATTGTCCTCCTTTATGTCCTTTTGCTGCAGTACCACCTTTACCGGATCCTTCTCCTCTTCCTATACGTTTACCTTCCCTTTTTATGGAACCTTCGGCAGGTTTTAGTGTATGTAATTTCATTTGTTAAGCGTTTTTAACTTTTAATAAGTGTGCAACTTTTTTAACCATTCCTAGTACTTGAGGTGTAGCCTCATGTTCTTTTATTTGGTTCATTTTGGTAAAACCTAAAGCTCTAATGGTTCTTTTTTGATCTTCCGGTCTTCCGATAATACTCTTCACTTGTGTTAATATAATTTTTGCCATAGTATTATTCTCCATTAAAAACTTTCTTTAAATTAATATTTCTTGTATTAGCAATGGTATAAGCATCTCTCATATTCAACAATGCATTAATGGTTGCTTTTACCACATTGTGTGGGTTAGATGAACCTTTTGATTTTGCTAACACATCTGTAATGCCGGCACTTTCTAAAACTGCACGCATTGCTCCTCCTGCAATTACACCTGTTCCGTGAGCGGCTGGTTTTAAGAAAACTCTACCTCCTCCGTATTTTCCTAATTGTTCATGAGGTACAGTACCTTTTAGAACAGGAACCTTTACAAGATTCTTCTTAGCATCGTCAATCCCTTTAGTTATAGCATCAGTTACTTCACTAGCTTTCCCTAAACCATAACCAACTACTCCACTGCTATCGCCAACTACAACAAGTGCAGAGAAACTAAATGTTCTTCCTCCTTTTGTTACTTTGGCAACACGATTAATAGAAACAACTTTTTCTTTAAGTTCTATTTCGCTTGTTTTAACTCTTTTTACATTTGCTGTTGACATATATCTTCTTTTTTTATTTCGATTTATCAAGCTATAAATATATTTATAACCCGTAAACCGTAATAATTAAAACTTTAATCCTCCTTCTCTTGCTCCATCAGCCAAACTTTTAACTCTGCCATGATAAAGGTAACCATTACGATCAAAAACTACTTTCACGATTCCCGCTTGAGTTGCTTTCTCGGCAAGTGCTTTGCCTACAAGATTCGCTTTTTCAATTTTGTTTAGTTTATCTTCAATGTTAGCTGAAGAAGCCGCAACTATAGTAGTTCCACGAACATCATCAATTAGTTGAGCATAAATTTCTTTATTACTTCTAAAAACTGATAATCTAAGTGCTTCTGGCGTACCAGATACTCTGCCACGAATACGAGCTTTGATTTTATTTCTTTTTCTAGTTTTATTAGACAACATAATTTTATATATTATTTCGATGCTGTTTTACCGGCTTTCCTTCTTAATTTCTCACCTTCAAACTTGATACCTTTTCCTTTATATGGTTCAGGTTTACGTAAGCTACGTATTTTAGCAGCTACCTGACCTATTAATTGTTTATCGCAACCTTCAAGAGTAATGATTGGGTTTTTACCTTTATCTTGCTCTGTTTTTACTTTTAACTCTTTAGGGATTTCAAAATAAATATGATGTGAAAAACCTAAAGTTAAATCAAGTACATTTCCTTCATTGCTTGCTTTATAACCAACACCCACAAGTTCTTGACGTTTTTTATAACCATTGGTTACACCTTCAACCATATTGTTAAGCAAAGCTCTATATAAACCATGCATAGCTTTATGACGTTTTTGATCTGTTGGACGAGTTAACTGAATAAATTCGTTCTCAACAGTTATCGTGATGTCTTTATCAACATCTTGGTGTAACTCACCTTTTGGTCCTTTTACAGAAATTCTATTTGTATTTGAAACCTTAATTTCAACACCCGCAGGTAGTTTGATTGGTGCTTTTCCTATTCGTGACATATCTTTTCTACCTCCTGATTAATAAATATAACACAATACTTCTCCACCAACATTTAATTTGCGAGCCTCTTTATCCGTCATAATTCCTTTTGAGGTTGTTAACACAGCGATGCCCAAACCGTTAATTACACGTGGCATACTTGCAACATCAGTATATTTCCTTAAACCAGGAGTACTAACACGGTCAAGTTTTTTAATTGCTGGATTTTTTGTTACAGGATGATATTTTAGTGCAATTTTAATTACACCTTGATGATTTGTAACATCTTCAAATTTGAAATTTAGGATATACCCTTTTTCGAAAAGCACACGAGTGATTTCTTTCTTCATATTTGAAGAGGGTATTTCTACGATGCGGTGATTTGCCTTGATCGCATTGCGCAGACGTGTCAGATAATCTGATATTGGATCTGTCATTATTTTATTATTTATTGTTTACTTGTCGGTAGTAAGCCAAAGGCACTCTTGCCAACTAAGTTTTGTTTTTAATTTTAAAGGGCTGCGAATATATATATAATCGCGGCTTTTAACAATTTTTTTTATTTGTTACCAACTTGACTTAGTAACACCCGGTATTTTTCCCATTGAAGCCAAATCTCTAAATTGATTACGACAAATACCGAAATCTCTCATATATCCTTTTGGTCTACCTGTTAATTTGCATCGGTTATGAAGCCTAACTGGAGAAGCATTTCGGGGAAGTTTTTGCAATGCATCATAATCTCCTGCTGCTTTTAATGCCGCTCTTTTAACTGCATATCTTGCAACTGTTTTTTCTCTTTTTAATTGACGAGCTTTTACTGATTCTTTAGCCATTATTTTTGTTTTTTAAATGGTAATCCAAATTCTTTCAAAAGTGTTGAACACTCTTCATCAGTGTTAGCTGTTGTTACGAAAGTGATATCCATACCGTTAATTTTGCTAACTTTTTCTATGTTTATTTCTGGAAAGATAATTTGTTCAGTGATTCCTAGTGTATAGTTTCCACGGCCATCAAATCCTTTTTCATTTAATCCTGCAAAATCGCGAACACGAGGTAAAGCAATTGAAACTAAACGATCCAAAAATTCATACATTCTATCGTTACGAAGTGTAACTCTTGAACCAATTGGAAGTCCTTGGCGCAATTTGAAGTTAGAAATATCCTTTTTTGATTTTGTTCTAACTGCTCTTTGACCGGCAATGATTGTCATTTCTTCAACTGCAACATCTGCAATTTTTTTATCAGCTACGGCAGCGCCTACACCTTGGTTAAGGCATATTTTTACCAATTTAGGAATTTGCATTACATTCTTGTACTGAAATTTTTCCTTCATTGCAGGTACTACTGCGCTTTTATAATGTTCCTTTAATCTTGGAGTATACATAATTTTTTAGTCTATTAATTCGCCAGTTTTTTTAGAAAAACGAACAAGTTTACCTGCATCATTTTTTTTACGTCCGATACGGGAAGGATTCCCAGCCTTATCTAAAAGGATAAGATTTGAAATGTGAACAGGAGCTTCTTTTTTAATAATTCCTCCATTTTGATTCTTTGCATTTGGTTTTGTATGGCGGCTAACAATATTGATACCTTCAACCAAAGCACGTTTTTCAGTATTTTGAATTTCGATAATGCGACCTTTCTTGCCTTTATCATCTCCAGCATTAACCTGAACCATATCTCCTTTTTTAATATGGAGTTTTGTTTGTGTATTTTTCTTTCTTTCCATAATTATAATACTTCTGGTGCTAACGATACAATTTTCATAAACTGCTTTTCTCTAAGTTCGCGAGCTACAGGTCCAAAAATACGAGTGGCTCTTGGTTCATCTTGTGCAGTAAGTAATACACATGAATTATCATCAAAGCGAATATATGAACCATCCGATCTTCTAATTTCTTTTCTTGTGCGAACAACAACTGCTTTAGAAACAGCTCCTTTTTTAACGCCACCCGAAGGTATTGCCGATTTAACTGTTACTACAATTTTATCTCCAACTGAAGCATAACGCCTAGCTGTTCCACCGAGTACTCTAATACAAAGTACTTCTTTTGCGCCACTGTTATCAGCTACTTTTAATCTACTTTCTTGTTGTATCATTGTTATTTTGCTTTTTCAATAATTTCAACTAACCTCCATCTTTTGTCTTTACTCATTGGACGGGTTTCCATTAACTTTACTATATCGTTAATGGTACATTCATTTTTTTCGTCATGAGCCTTAAACTTAGAAGTCATCTTAATGAATTTCCCGTATTTCGGGTGCATCACTTTACGTTCAACTGACACTACGATAGTTTTTTGCATTTTATTGCTAACCACTTTACCGATGATGACTTTACGCGAATTTCTTTCTATTGATATTGCTTCCATTGTTTAGTTATTTTTGAACATTTTCAATTGTTCTTCTTTTTTGCTCAGTTAATAAACGCGCAATAAGTTTTTTGGTTGTTTTAATAGTGTTAGGATTTTCGACTGGAGAAATGGCGTGTCCAAATTTCAATTTTGTGAACATTCCTCTTTCTTCCTTAACTCGTAAATTCAACTCCTTATCTGATAATTCTACTATTTCTATATTTTTCATGATTATTCAGTGTAATCAGGTTTAACAACAAACTTGGTAATAACTGGTAACTTCTGAGATGCAAGTCTCATTGCCTCTTTAGCAACACTCACCGGCACACCGTCAGCTTCAAAAATGATGGTTCCAGGTTTACAAACAGCTACCCAATACTCAGGTGCTCCCTTACCTTTACCCATACGTACCTCAGCTGGTTTCTTAGTCATTGGTTTATCTGGAAACACACGTATCCATACTTGTCCTTCACGTTTCATGTGTCTGTTAAGAGCAACACGAGCCGCTTCAAGTTGTTTAGACGAAAGGAAACTCTCATCAACAGATTTTAGTCCGAATGATCCGAAAGCGATAGTAGCGCCACGAGTAGCATTACCTTTCACTCTTCCCTTCTGCATTTTCCTGTATTTGGTTCTTTTTGGCTGTAACATTTCTTACAGTTTTATATTATTGAAAATGAATAATTACTTTTTATTTCTTGGTCTTCTATCTGCTCCACCGGCTGGTGCACCTGTGTTTCCACCTCTTCTATCTCCTCCACCGCCTCCACGAGGTCTTCTGTCTCCACCACCTCTTTCGTGTCTGCTATCATTAGATCTTGGTCCTCCAGGTTTGTCCTGTGTAGTTATCCCAACATTTGGAGAAAGGTCACGTTTACCAAAAACTTCACCTTTACAAATCCAAACTTTGATTCCAACTTTACCATAAACGGTTAAAGCTTCTACAATAGCAAAATCGATATCTGCACGAAGTGTATGTAATGGTGTTCTTCCTTCTTTGTAAGATTCAGAACGAGCCATTTCAGCTCCACCTAAACGACCAGAGATCATTATTTTAATACCTTCAGCTCCCATTCTCATTGTTGATGCAATTGAAGTTTTTAATGCTCTTTTGTATGAAACACGAGCTTCAATTTGACCAGCAATATTTTGACCTACAAGTTGTGCATCTAATTCAGGACGTTTAATTTCAAAAATATTAATTTGAACATCCTTTTTAGTAAGCTTTTTAATTTCTTCTTTTATCTTATCAACTTCAGATCCTGCTTTACCGATTACTATACCTGGTCGTGATGTGTGAACAGTGATAATAATACGTTTTATAGTTCTTTCGATGATGATCTTCGAAATACCTCCTTTGGTAATACGTGCATTTAAGTATTTTCTTATTTTCTCATCTTCGATAAGTTTTTCAGAAAAGTTTTTTCCACCATACCAGTTAGATTCCCATCCTCTGATAATACCTAATCGTAATGCAATAGGGTTAACTTTTTGTCCCATTTTTTTATTTTTATTCGGTAATAGAATTTTCAGTTTCAGCTATTTTGGCAGCAACCTTACTGTCAACAATTAGAGTAACATGGTTAGAACGTTTTCTAACTCTGTGAGCTCTTCCTTGTGGTGCCGGTAATATTCTTTTTAACATTGGTCCGCCTCCAACAAATATGGTTTTAATATATAATTCGCTTTCTTCGATACGAGCGCCTTCATTTTTCTGTCCCCAATTGGCAATTGCCGAAAGGATAAGTTTTTCAACACGTGGCGAACTTTCTTTTTGTCTGTTAAAGCGTAAAATATTTAATGCTTCTTCAACTTTTTTCCCTCTTACTAAGTCAACAACCAAACGCATTTTACGTGGTGATGTAGGGCAATTATTTAATTTTGCTACTGCTTCCATTATGCATCTTTTTTAGTAGGGTGAGTTCTAAATGTACGAGTTGGCGAAAATTCTCCTAACTTATGTCCAACCATGTTTTCTGTAACATACACAGGGATAAATTTATTTCCGTTATGCACACCAAAAGTGTGACCAACAAAATCAGGAGTTATCATTGATCTACGTGACCATGTTTTAATTACCGATTTCTTTTTTGATTCATTCATAACACCAACTTTTTTGTCAAGTTTAATGTCTACGAAAGGACCTTTTTTAAGTGAACGAGCCATATATTATTACTTCTTACGTCTTTCTATGATAAACTTATTTGAATATTTTTTAGGTGTACGAGTTTTGTAACCTTTAGCAATAAGACCTTTACGAGATCTTGGATGCCCTCCGGAAGCTCTACCTTCACCTCCACCCATTGGGTGATCAACAGGATTCATTGCAACCGGACGAGTACGTGGTCTGCGA
>Ga0194037_1002260_pt1 | contig 12982 bp, 12 predicted proteins | sample JunL306m_MetaG_FD_148653 | JGI IMG/M metagenome (GOLD analysis project Ga0194037, IMG submission 148653) | Anoxic zone freshwater microbial communities from boreal shield lake in IISD Experimental Lakes Area, Ontario, Canada - Jun2016-L304-6m | ecosystem: Environmental > Aquatic > Freshwater >...
GTGGTGTGGGTGGCGATCTGGAAGGAGGAAAAACTTATTTCGGATCTCCGGTACAGGATGCACGCATAAAAACCAAGGAACTGGTATGGGTAAAAAGAATACCGGAGCTATGGGAAAAAGTAATGGGCAAATCGCATTAAGGGTTGATGCGTTTATTTCTCTGGCGGTAACTGATAATCATAAGGAAGCATATCGGCCATTTTTTCCCAACCCCAATAACTGCTGATGGTAAAATCATCCTGGTTGAAATAAAATCCATTTTGCTCAATATTGATCGTTTGCATGGGTGCAAATAACAATACCGATAATTCAAATTTTGGATTGCTATCGGGATTGGTCTCTAGGTATAATGGCGCAGGCATTTCTTCTTTATAAATAACTGCTACTTCACGCTGATTTGGTAAAATGCTGACCAGGGTCGTACTATCGTCCTTGGCAAAATTGAGTGCCCCATAAAAATCCTTTACCGGAATGGCATTTTGTTTGTCGCCATCATTCACTAAGAACTGGATCTCAAAACCGGATTCTTTTAACTGGCGGTGGTAAAGACTTCTCATAAAATGAAGGATGGATCCATGATAGGCCACTAACCTTGCATTATTCCAGTTGGTTTGTTGCTCGGGATTGGCAGGCACCATTTCGCTAAACAAGGGATAGCCGGTATACTGACTTACTTGTGTATTGTACTCATGAATGAATGAATCCAATGTATAGCTGATGCTGTACCCAAGGGCCTTATTCTCGATCACCAGTGGAGCCGATGCCAGCACTTTCAATTTATTTTTCCTTTTGTAATAATAAAACTTCAATACCTCTTTGTTTGTGATGGTGGTTTGTTTACTGTTATCTGTTTTGCCAATAAAATTTTCCAGAAAAAAATCGCCATATTTTTCCCAACCATCGGCAACTTCATAGGTGGCTTTTACCACCACATCCTGCATCTCGTTTTGTTTTTGATGCAAGGCTATCTCCCAATTATTATTTCCTGCATCAGCACCCGAAACCCTTTTTGTTTCTGTTTGATAACCGGTAAAGGTTACCACTATATCATAACCGCCCGCGGGAAGTTGCAGGGTAAAGCTACCATCGGCATGCGTGGCTGTACCCATCGTGGTATTTTGGGCAAATACAGATGCGCCCTGCATGGGAAGTTTTGTATCGGCATCAATTATTTTCCCGCTGATACTGAAATACGACTGCGCATAAACAGGAAGACCGGTGATGAGGAGGGCAATAAATACAATAATATTTTTCATTGGATGGCTATTCGTTTTGATCTAACCGGAACTTGAAATTTTCCGTAGGTCCATACCGCAAAATTACACTACTGGTTGTTAAGCTTTTGTTGAAATGCATCACAGGTGTAGGCAATGGTTTCTTCAATGGTACGGTAATGGAAGCCTGGAAGATGTTGCAATAATTTGCTGTTATTGAAATGAGCGCTCGTGAGTGCTGTAGCGGCTGATTCTTTGGTGATCATGGGTTCTTTTCCGGTAAACAGGCTCTTAATGGCTTCCAAACGCCATACGATGGCAGCCAATGTAGCCGTTACTTTTCTGTTGGGTTGTCTTTTTCCAAAAGTTTTGGCGATCATATTAAACACCTCTCTGAAACCCCTGTCTTCGGCACTCAGGATAAATCGTTCGCCGCTGATATCACTATCCATCAATTGTATCATGGCCTTCGCCACATCACGCACATCCACAAATCCGGTAACGCCATCGGTATACCAGGGCAGTTCATCATACACCGATTTAAAAATCCTTGAGGAGCCGCCTTCCCAGTTTCCCGGGCCCAGGATCAGTACCGGATTTACGATCACGGCATTCAGGCCCTCGCCGATACCGCGCCAAACTTCCAGTTCGGCCAGGTATTTAGTTTGTCCATACTGGCTATTGCTTGTTTCTTCGGTCCAGTTCATGGTTTCGTTAATGGCCTCATTTTCCCTGATCCTGCCCAGCGCAGCCACGGAACTTACATGAACCAATTTTTTTACGCCCGCATCCAATGCAACATTCACCACATTTGCAGTTCCCTCAATATTAATGGTAAACATTTCCTTTCTTCTTTTGGGTAGAAAGCTAACGATGGCGGCGCAATGATAAACCTGTTCCACACCTTGCATCGCTTCCTCCAAACCGGCCACATCCAGGATATTGCAGGATACCTGTTCCAGTTCGTGCGAATGAAAATCGGCGATGGGGGTTTTATTATACAAGGCTCTTACAGGTTTCCCTTCGGCCAGCAGCTGAGCGATCAGGGCCGTACCCACTAAACCAGAACCGCCGGTAACTAATATCATAATGAATTGAGCTTTAAAATATTAATGATCAAACACTGATCCTTGCAGCATGAAAATACGATAACCAAATAACATCGATCCTATCCAGCATATTGATAAAATCCTTTCCCTGTTTTTTTACCCAGTTCCCCACGAGCCACTTTGTCGACCTGTATAACGGATGGGGTAAAACGCAGTTCATGTTCAAAAGCTTCGTACAGCGATTGCGAAACGGCCAGGTTAATATCCATTCCGATCAAGTCCATCAGCCGGAAAGGTCCCATTTTAAAACCGGTGGCTTCCATGATCTCATCGATTTGCTCAAACCCAGCCACACCGGTTTCCATCAGTTTCATGGCTTCCAGATAATAATGGCGGGCTACCCTGTTCACGATGAACCCGGGTGCATCCTTACACATCACCGGTGTTTTATTAAGGAGCGTACAAAGGGTGGCAATGGTATCGGCCACTTCATCGGAAGTTTGGTTTCCTTTTACTACTTCTACCAATTTCATTAAGGTTGCGGGATTAAAAAAATGCATCCCTACCACCCGTTGCGGATTGGGTATTGATGCCTGCAAGGCAGAAATAGAAAGAGAAGAAGTATTGCTGGCAAAGATCACATCCGCATGATTCACTTCGGCCAGTTGATTGAAGATGGCCAATTTAGCTTCCGGCTTTTCTACAATGGCTTCAATGATCAGATCGGCCAGGCAGTCGTTGGTATCGGAAACAAAACGGATGCGTTCAAAGATCTCAACGCTTTCTATTGAAGTTATTTTCTTTTTAGCTTCCAGGGTTTGCAACTGCTGCCGGATATTATCCGATGCGCGTTGAAGCATGCTGCCATCAATGTCGAACAGTATGGTATAAAAACCTTGCTGTGCACATACCTGTGCAATGCCGCTACCCATGGTGCCGGCGCCGATCACACAAATGGTATGGATGGGTTGAGCCAATATTTTTTTATTAATTAGTGCTATTGCCCGATCAATTTTTTAAACTGATCCTGGCCACTGCGATCTTGGTTTTACCCAGTAAACGGTCTTCCTTGCCCACGATATACATGTCTTTACCCAGATTAGAACCTAACCGTGGCATAGCAGTAGGTTGATCATTATTACTGAACAACGAATTGCGTGTATATTTCCCCGTTATTGGGTCAAGTGAAATACCGAAGCATTCCGATTTACGGAAATAGCTGATGCGTTTTACCTTTTGGCCCAATTGCAGCACTTTATCATTCTTCCGATGATCATTAAAAATAATGGAGATGGAATTGTTACTGGCTAAGGTGCCGAATCCGGCATAAAAAGGCATATTGAAAGCATTGTCGAAAAAGTTGGTACCCATACCAAAGCTGATACCGGTTCCACTGCTTGAACTTGATCCTGTCTGGATCACTTCCCGTTGTTCTTTCGGAACTATGTGCAGCCAGTTGATCTCCCCACGGAAATTCACCTTGGCCATCATCATATCACCACATTCGTACACCTGATACGTAGTGGTGGTAGTGGTCATGCTGTTTCCAAATCCAACACCGGTTGAACGGCTGTTGACGGTGGTATACTGGTAATGATGGTATTTTTCAGCCAGGATCACCAGGCCGCTATCCGCTGTATAAATAAAATTCCTGAAGCGCATATATTTTGAAAAACCATCCTGGTCATTCTGAATCTTATCTAATTTTTCCCTTTCCTTCCGTTCTTTTTTACTTTCGTCATCTCCATCATCATCCCCATTATCATCTTCCAGGGTGGTGATCATAGTGGTATTGATATCTTTCAAACTGGTAGAGATCACATTTCCGGTTACGGGATCGATCCGTTGCAGCAACATACCATTGATCTCCTTTCCCTTTTTTGCATCACTGTAAAATGCTGCCAGCACCAGGTCCTTATTGGGTACCTGAATGACCTTGGTACTCATCAGCCATTTGGCAGAGATATCTGTATTCACTTCTTTTACCAATGAACCCTGACCATTATAAATACGGATATTATAATTCTGGAATTGCAGGAATTTGGCTTTTTGTTTTTTCCCTTCCTCATAATCATATACACGGGCTACCATTACCACATTGCCATTGCTGATGTATTGCACATCTTCCAGCTGGAATTTTCTGCGTTCAAACTCATTGGTGATCACCACCGGCTTTCCGGCTGCCTTCATATTGATATCGAACTGCCTCACTTCATAGGTATTCTTCTCCTTGCTTTTTAAAGAACTCACCAATACCAGTTTAGAGCTGTCATAATTATAAGTGGTCTTAAAATCAATATCATCCGATTTATCATCTTTCTGCCAGTTCGTTACTTCCTGCCATTCGCCCGACAGTTCGCCGGAGCTCTTATCTACCTGAGCAGCAAATAAGGTCAAGGTTTTATCCTTTCGGTTATAATCTGTAGCGAGGATGAAAAGCTTATCCTTTAAAAAGAAGAATTCTTCATATTCCTTTCCTTTCAGTTCTTTATTGAAATCATTGCGGTACACTTCACCGAGGCTGTTGTCGAGTTTGATCAAACTGGCCGATTCACGGGTAGTTACCGCGATCACAAAATAACCTTTCAGGGCTAAGTGCGATTCTTTTACATACACACCGGTATTATCGGCATGGATCACAGAAAGGTCGGTGCTTCCTTTTCTTAATTTGAATTCTTCACCCCAGCTCACAGAAGCGGTTTGCGCAACACTAAAAAGACTGATCAGGATCATTACAGGCAAAAAGAATAATTTTTTCAAGGCGATGTTTTTGTAGTTGATTTATAATAATTATTGTATTCAAAAATGAAATAGATTACCCACTCATTTCGCCCCGCAAGATAATCACAGGAAAAACATGTTTCTGTTAAAATTTCGGGTGATCTACACAGCTCCGGTGAATTGATTTAAGAACCGCAGGTCATTTTCGCTGAAAAGCCTGAGGTCTTTGATCTGGTATTTCAGCATCGTGATCCTTTCCACGCCCATGCCAAAGGCAAAGCCCGTGTATTTATTGCTGTCGATACCGCAGTTGTCGAGCACATTGGGGTGTACCATTCCACAACCCAGGATCTCTACCCAGCCTGTTTTTTTACACACGCTGCAACCCTCACCGCCACAGATCAGGCAACTGATATCCATTTCGGCACTGGGTTCAGTAAACGGAAAATACGAAGGACGGAAACGAACTTTCACATCTTTCCCAAACATTTCCTGTACAAAAAAGTAAAGGGTTTGTTTGAGGTCGGCGAAGGAAACATTTTCAGCAATATATAATCCTTCTACCTGATGAAAGAAACAATGCGCCCTGGCACTGATGGTTTCGTTGCGATACACACGGCCCGGACAAATGATCCTGATGGGCAGTTTCCCTTTTTCCATTTCGCGCACCTGTACACTGGAGGTATGGGTACGCAATAACCAATCAGGATTTTGGGAAATGTAAAAAGTATCCTGCATGTCGCGGGCAGGGTGATTTTCGGGTAGATTCAGCGCAGTAAAATTATGCCAGTCATCTTCCAGTTCGGGGCCCTCAGCAACGGCAAAGCCTAAACGCTGAAAGATCCGTTCAATTTTATTGCGTACCAGACTGATGGGATGACGAGAACCCAGCGGTAATGGGTCTGCCGGTAAGCTCAGGTCTATTTCCGCTGTGGCAGTTATGCCCGTATCGGTAGCACTGGCTTTTAATGCCAGATATTTCTCTTCAGCAAAAACCTTAAAATCGTTCAGTAATTGTCCGGCTTCCTTTTTCTGTTCGGGGGCCACATTCCGCATTTCTCCCATGATGGTTTTTACCAATCCTTTTGAGCCCAGCCATTTGATTCTGAAAACTTCCGCATCCCCCTCATTAAAAGCGGCTATCTCCTGCTTGTACAAATCAATTTGTTGCAACAACTTTTCCATGCGGCAAAGATAAGGAAACTGCCGTTTGGGTAGTTTGGCTTTGAACAAGATGCCCGATCAGCGGGTTTATACAATCTTTAACAGGTAAAATTTGGAAACCCTTCCTGCTTCATAATACCTTTCCTATTCAAATTATCACACCTCATTTTATGGACCCAGATTCCGACGCCTGCAGTCAATACCAGCAGGCCTGCCATGCCGCATCCCAGGCATTCTCCGTTTCTATTATCGCCGTTGTTTTTACTGCCTGTCAGCAGCATGAACCAAAAATTGTAGTGGTGCCCGGTAACAAAAAGCACCCGGCAGGCGATAGTCCGATCACGGCTATAAAGAAGGTCATCCCGCCTAAGAAAATAGGGAAGACCATCTACCTCAGTTTCGACGATGGCCCCAATAAAGGCACCCGGAATATGATGCATATCATCAAAGAAGAAGCGGTACCGGTTACCCTTTTTATCATTGGCGAACAGGTGTATTATGGAAAGGAACAAAGGGCATTGTTCGACAGTCTATCGCATTCCCCTTATTTTGAAATTGCCAACCATAGCTATACCCATGCATTTCACAACCACTATGCAAGGTTCTATCAGGAACCTGAGGGGGTGATCAATGATTTTAAAAGATGTGCCGACAGCTTGCACCTGAGCAGCCAGATCATTCGCACGCCGGGAAGGAATATCTGGAGGGTAGGCAATATCAACAGCACCGACCTGAAAGCCAGTAAGGCTACCGCCGATAGTTTAGCCGCAGTGGGATATACCGAAATGGGCTGGGACCTGGAATGGCAATTCGACAATCAGAACAAACTGAAATTCGGTGCTGATGAAATGCTCGACAGGATCGATAAATTTTTTATCAATCATCTTAACCGTACCGATGGCCACCTGGTATTGCTGGCGCATGACCAAACATTTGCCGATGCCGCCGACTCCAGCGAATTGAGTCAGCTGATCAAAAAACTGAAAGCAAAAAACTGTTACGAGTTTGAAACCGTTAACAAATACCCAGGGGTGAACCATTAATGGGACAATATGATTTCAATAATTTTTCTTTATTTTTAGCTTCTAAATTTTACTACTATGGCTTTATTTAAATCCGGCAATCCGGCTTTATCAGAAAACAGGTTCAAGGATACTGTACTCGATAATGTAGTTAACACCGACAACGCCATGACGGTGAGGGGAACACTCAACAAGTTTGGGTTCTTGTTCTTAATGGTAATGGGTGCTGCCTTTTATTCCTGGAAAGAATTTGCTGGAGGTGGTAATGTGATGCCACTGATCCTGATCGGTGCCTTCGGCGGACTGGGAGTTGCCATTGTATTGATCTTTAAAAAAGAATGGTCCCCTTACCTGGCCCCCGCCTATGCCTTGTTAGAAGGTTTGTTTGTGGGTGCTATTTCGGCACAATATAATTATGCGTTCGCGGCTAAAGCACCAAATTTGATCATCAACGCAGTTGGTCTCACCTTTGGAACAGCCATTGCCATGTACCTGCTGTATAGTTTCGGGATCATTAAGGCCACTCAAAAATTCAAAGCCATTGTGATGACGGCAACCATGGGTATTGCAGTGTTTTACCTACTTACCTGGGTCATCAGTTTCTTTGGTATTGATATCGCCTTTTTACATGAGGGTAGTTTGATGGGCATTGGTTTCTCTTTATTTGTAGTAGCCATTGCAGCCCTGAACCTGATACTTGATTTCGATATGATCGAGAACGGTGCACAATTAGGTGCTCCAAAATATATGGAATGGTATGGCGCCTTTGGCTTAATGGTTACTATTATTTGGTTGTATCTGGAAATACTGCGACTGCTTTCCAAATTATCGAGCAGAAATTAATTCATTGCATAAAAAAAAGATCCCGCAAATTGCGGGATCTTTTTTTTATAATGCTTTCAACAGGGATTTTACTTTGTCTGCTATCAGATCACGTACTTCATTAAAAGCAGTTGGTTCCATATGTTTTGGATCAGGGATCTGCCAATCGATGAATTGTTTGGCGGGCATCCAGGGACAGGCATCGCCGCATCCCATGGTAACCACCGCATCAAAGGGCGCAAATGCTTTTACTTCATCCAATGATTTAGAATCATGTGCTGCCAGATCATAACCCAGTTCTTTCATGGCCGCAATGGCCTTGGGATTTACGATACCACTGGGTTTGCTACCCGCGCTATAAGCTTCCACTTCTTCTCCACCATACATTGTTGCAAAGGCCTGACTCATTTGTGAGCGATTGCTGTTTTCAATACATACAAACAGGATCTTCTTTTTCATGCATTATACTTTCGCGGGTGTTGAATAATATTTCTTCCGCAACCAGAAGGCTACATTCACGAGGGCGATTAGGGCGGGTACTTCTACCAGCGGACCAATTACGCCTGCAAAAGCTTCTCCGCTGTTGATGCCAAATACACCGATTGAAACGGCAATGGCCAATTCAAAATTATTTCCGGCAGCGGTAAAAGACAGGGCAGCATTTTGTGAATAGTCGGCCCCCAATGATTTCCCCATAAAAAAAGTAACCAGGAACATAATGGCAAAATAGATCAGCAAGGGAATTGCAATGCGCAATACATCAAATGGAATATGTACGATCATTTCTCCTTTTAATCCAAACATGGCCAGAATGGTGAACAACAGGGCAATTAAGGTGATGGGACTGATCCTCGGAATGAATTTTTGTTCATACCAGTCCTTCCCCTTCCAGCGTATCAGGAAGTAACGACTCAGGAAGCCGGCCAGAAAAGGAATGCCCAGGTAGATGAATACACTGTAGGCGATCTGTCGGATGCTGATATCTACTTTTAATCCTTTCAATCCAAAATATCCGGGAAGCACGGTAACAAATATCCAGGCAAACAAGGAATAGAACAATACCTGAAAGATGCTGTTGAAGGCTACTAACCCTGCCGCATACTCTCTGTTTCCGTCGGCCAGTTCATTCCATACAATTACCATGGCGATGCAACGGGCCAGACCGATCATGATCAGTCCTACCATATACTCAGGATAACCATGCAAAAAAATGATGGCCAGCAGGAACATTAATATTGGACCAATAACCCAGTTCATCAGCAGCGACAAAGACAGTATCTTGATATTGGAAAACACTTTTCCCAGTTCTTCATACTTCACTTTTGCCAGTGGCGGATACATCATCAGTATCAATCCAATGGCAATAGGAATATTGGTAGTACCCGATTGAAATGAATTAATAAATGTGGCCGTACCCGGGATAAAATATCCCAACGCAACACCGATGCCCATGGCGATAAAGATCCAAAGGGTGAGGTATCGGTCAAGAAAACTCAGTTGTTTTCTGTTGGATGCAGGGGCGCATTGGTTTGCACTCATGTAGCAGTAGTTTCGGTAAATAATTAATTACAACATCCTGTTCCACCGCAGCAGGCTTCTTTTTCAGCAGGGGCTGTTAAAGGCTTTTCGGCATATACAGTGATAGAATAAATAGTGGTATTGCTTTTTTTATAGAGCTCCATTTTTTCTTCATCCAAATATTCTTTTAAGATACCGTCCGGAATGACGATTGCTTTTTCTTTTTGTAGTTTGATATTAGTAAAACCTGTAGATGCAATGATTTCGAGATATACTTCTTTTTGAATGGCGCCCGCTACACAACCTGCATACATTTCGGCAGCCTGTTGTAATTCGGCGGGTATTTGTCCTTGCAATACGATATCAGAAATGCTGAAATGTCCGCCGGGTTTCAGTACGCGATATACTTCTTTCAACACATTGAATTTATTGGGCACCAGGTTCAATACACAATTGCTTACCACCACATCAGCGGTATTGGCGGTAACGGGCATATGTTCAATATCGCCTTCGCGGAATTCTACATTATTGAATCCCAGTTTTTCAACATTGGCCCTGGCTTTTTCGATCATTTTATCGGTGAAGTCGATCCCGATCACCCTGCCTGTTTCACCCACGATCCTGCGGGCGATGAAGGCATCGTTGCCGGCACCGCTACCCAGGTCGATCACGGTATCGCCGGATTTTATTTTTGCGTGTTCGGTGGGCAATCCGCATCCCAGTCCGAGATCAGCATCCGGATTATACCCTTCCATTTTTGTATAATCATCCGACATGATGGTATATACCTCGGTGCCGCAACAAGAGCTGGTGGCGCCGCAGCAGGATGATTCGTTTTGTTCTTTTTCCTGAGAAGCGATGGCTGCATATTTTTCTTTAACCATGGCTTTGATCTGTGATTCTGTTTGCATAGTATTTGTTTTAGCTCCAATAATATTCTTGCATTGGAGTGATGATCAATTAACTTTATAAACCCTAAACACCTAAACACCTAAACTTCTCAACCCCTCAACAAGTTCCTAACAACACGCCTTCGCATTCTGCCCCTTCAATTTATTGAACAGAAAACTGAATTCGCCCATGAACTTTTCAAAAGCCTTCCAGTTGATGCAATAGCATGAGCGGGGTCCGTCTACGGTGCCGTTGATCAGTCCTGCCTGTTTTAATTCTTTTAAATGCTGCGAAACGGTGGATTGTGCCAATGGCAATATATCTACGATCTCGCCGCAGATACATTCATTCCTTAGCGCCAGTACTTTTAATATGGAAATACGGGCCGGGTGTGCCAATGCTTTGGCAAAGGCTGCCAGGTCCTGTTCCTTCTGGGTAAATGCTTCTTTTTTATGAACGGCCATAGTTTTTAAAATCTTATATCGCAAATATACGATTAAAGGAAATTACCGTCCAAATTTATTTTATAAAAAAGCCGGAAAATATTTTCCGGCTTATATTTTTTAATACTGATTTGCTTCTATTCTCTTCCGTCGAGTAAATTACCCAGTCCACCCAGGATGCTTCCCTCTTCCTTGCGGGTAGTGGTACTATACTGCATTATCCTTCCTGCCAGTCGGCTGATGGGTAAAGACTGCAGCCAAACCTTTCCGGGGCCTTTTAATATCGCAAAGAACAAACCTTCACCGCCAAACATCCAGTTCTTGATACCACTGATGAATTCCACATCAAAATCAACCGAAGGAGTATAGGCCACTACGCAGCCAGTATCTACTTTCAGTATTTCGCCTGCCTGTAATTCGCGTTCGATCACATAACCACCGGCATGGGCAAAGGCCAATCCATCGCCTTCCAGTTTTTCCATGATGAAACCTTCACCGCCAAAAATGCCGGTTCCTAATTTTTTCTGAAACTCAATGCCAATGCTCACGCCCTTGGCGGCACATAAAAAAGCATCTTTCTGGGCAATCACCTTTCCACCCAGTTGTTGCAGGTCGAAGGCAATGATCTTTCCGGTATAGGGTGCAGCAAAGCTTACTCTTTTCTTTCCGGCACTGGTATTGGTAAAGGCGGTCATGAACAGGCTCTCTCCCACCAGCAGCCTTTTGCCCGCACTGAAGAGTTTGCCCAGCAGGCTATTGTCTTGTTGCTGGCTGCCATCGCCAAACATGGTTTGCATTTCAATGCCATTGTCCATCATCATAAAAGCCCCGCTTTCGGCAATGGCGCTTTCATTGGGATCGAGTTCAATTTCAACGAATTGAAGCTCTTCGCCGTAAATTTTGTAGTCTATTTCGTGGTTGTTGCGCATGGTGATTTAGTTTCTCCAAAATTAACGAAGAATAGTTTGTTCAGGGGGCAAAAATTTGATGAAAGGCAGTGATCGGTGTGCTTTTTTGCGTTTACCTTTAACCTTCTAAAACAATTGCTATGCGTATGAAAATCTTTATCTCCGCCATCTTGTTATTTTTATTCCAGACTGCCGCCATGAGCCAGGCCAGACTGATCGAAAAAGTGGATATGAATGGCAAGGACCTCATCATCCCCTATTCAAAATATGTATTACCCAACGGACTCACTTTAGTGATCCATGAAGATCATAGTGATCCCATTGTGCATGTAGATGTTACGTATCATGTGGGCAGTGCCCGGGAAGAGATCGGCAAGAGTGGTTTTGCGCATTTTTTTGAACATATGATGTTTGAAGGCAGTGACCATGTTGGAAAAGGTATTCATTTTAAGATCGTGACCGAATCCGGTGGAACATTGAATGGCAGTACCAATACAGATCGTACCAATTATTATGAGACGGCGCCCAGCAATCAACTGGAAAAAATGCTTTGGCTGGAAGCAGACCGCATGGGCTTCTTGCTGGATGCAGTTACTCAGGAAAAATTTGAAAATCAACGCAGCACGGTAAAGAATGAACGCGGACAAAACTATGATAACCGCCCCTATGGCTTAACAGGAGAATTTGCGTCAAAGAATTTATATCCTTACGGACATCCGCTTAGCTGGCTTACCATTGGTTATATTGAAGACCTAAACCGCGTGAATGTAAATGACCTGAAGAATTTCTTCCTCCGCTGGTACGGACCTAATAATGCCACGCTTACCATTGGTGGCGATGTGAATACAGCCGAGGTGGTGAAACTGGCCGAGAAATATTTCAGTGCTATTCCTAAAGGACCCGATGTACAAAAAACAGTTTTACCCAAGGTCAATATTGAATCTAACCGATATGTTTCTTATACCGATAACTATGCACGGCTTCCACAATTATCAAAAGTATTTCCTAGTGTAGCCGATTATAATAAAGATATGGCTGCACTGGCTTGTCTGGCCCAAATACTAGGACAAGGAAAAACATCCATCCTGTACCAGCAACTGGTGAAACCCAAAAAAGCCCTGCAGGCAAGCGCTTCCAGTCAGCTCAGTGAACTGGCCGGTGAATTTGCTTTCCGCATTACGCCCTTCCCGGGCAAATCACTTGCTGCCATGGATTCCATGCTTACCGATG
>Ga0194037_1002263_pt1 | contig 12976 bp, 12 predicted proteins | sample JunL306m_MetaG_FD_148653 | JGI IMG/M metagenome (GOLD analysis project Ga0194037, IMG submission 148653) | Anoxic zone freshwater microbial communities from boreal shield lake in IISD Experimental Lakes Area, Ontario, Canada - Jun2016-L304-6m | ecosystem: Environmental > Aquatic > Freshwater >...
CATGCATGCCTCGCACCATTATCTGGCGCGTAGGATCAGTAGCGCCCCACTGCTTACACAAAGCATAGTATTGCTGATCGAGTTGCTCATGGTCCTCAAAAGCCAGATAGCCTTTGGTAAAGATGCCATACTGCTGAGCGTTTTTCGAAGAGACTTTTTTACCGTCTTCCGTTTTTGGACCAGTCTGTACTACAGTGTTCTGCCGGGTTTGAGTGCTGCTATTTGCGGTCTTTTGCATGATTTAATCCTTTAAAAAGTATTGATATAGATGTGCCAAAGCACCCCTTCAATATCCTCTTAGGAAAGCAAACTACTCACCCAATAATTCGCCCGTTTTACTCAGCGGAAATTTTCTTAACTCACGCCGCTTCTCACCCTTCTTGTCACGCTCCTGGATCCAGCCATCATAGGCGAGTCCTCGATCCACTGCATCTTCGTAAGAGCGATATAAGCTCAAGTGATCTTCTGGCTTGCCAATCTTAGCCATGGCTAAAATCTCTGCAGCAAAGATAACAAAAGGCGATCTCATCGTAGTACTGTCTTTTGCTGTGATTTTTCGACTAATCGTTGGCTCGTCGCCAAAGGCATTTCGCCATACCCAAAACAGCGTATGAACCACATGCAGCCGAATCAACTCCTTCTGATGCGCTCCCCTTGATCTAGTTGTGCCAAAGGTAATTTTGGTCAATTTTTTATAAGGGTATGGCTTATATGGATTTTTAGTGTATTCCATTGCATTAGATAGGGCAGTGGTAAGTCTTTGCTCAATCTGATGTCGATTTTTATAAATATCTGCACTGTCTAGTACATCTTTAATCTGCTGCTGTTGATCTGCGGATAGTGGACACTCCATAATTGGATCACGCAAGCGCTGCATTGCTATATCGCCAGCCACATATTGGCGCACATCATTTCTAATTTCCACCAATACAACACCGCACACTTGATGTGAACAATTTGTGTATTTTGCAGATGTTTCATAATTTGGTATTTGCTTCATTTATAGATCCTTCCCCTTGGCTTTTTCTTACATTTTTGGTCGTGGAATTTCAATGTCTACATTCAATGTCATGTGCTGATGACGCTGTATAGCTTTCAAAATCTGAAATAAATTTTTACTGGTGGGATTGCCACACGCCGAGAACATTCTTAATAAGCTTTTACTAGGCATATTTAATTCTTTAGATAACTGCTCAAACCCTATCGTTCCATGTATAAGTGTTCGCAATAAATGGTGGGCTAGATCAAAGTCAGCGCTAAAAAGTGCTCTAAGAGCCTCAAGGTATAGGGCCTGCCTCATCGTAGGCTCTTGATCAAGTAGCAGCTTGGCTTCACGAAGAAAAGCCCTACTCGGCTTTCTCTCGCTAGCGATGGAATTAAAAAATAGATTGGGAGCTTTTGTCATAATTTAATAGTAACATATAAGTTACTATATAGATTAAAAAAAAATTTAAATCTATTGCAAAGTTAGGGCTTACTCTTCCAGCGGACCCCCGCTCCATCTTCTGCTGTGCCAATGAATTCGATCCCCGCTTCCTCTAGAGTTTTTTGAACTGCATCTAGTGTTCTAACGGTGCCCGAGGGTATGCCATCTGCAGCCTCGAGCCTGACCATGGTTGTAAAACCAATGCCAGCTTTTTTTGCCAATTCCGCCACCGTTAAACCAACCAGTGCACGTGCAGCTTTAATTTGACCGCTTGTAATCAATCTCAGATTACCCTATAATGATATTAAATATATCATTTACGTTATATTTAATATTTAGATGGAGATAAAAAATGCTTAATAATCAAGATTTTACACGCGAACGTACCAAATACCTAGGTGGCTCTGACATTGGGGCCATTCTGGGTTTTTCTAAATACCGCACTGCACTCGATATCTGGCTTGAGAAAACCGGTCGCATCGTCAACACCGTAGATAACCTACCCGTGCGCTTTGGCACCTTTGCCGAGGAGTTTGTCGCTAGTGAATACGCCACGCAAACTGGCTATTCCCTAGTTCACAGTGAAGAAGGTATTACACACCCCCAGTACCCATTTATGGTCGGGCATATTGATCGCTTTGTTTTTAAGTCTAGCGATGAACTTACGGATAAAATCATCAAGAGCGATTGCTCCTGCGCAGCCGCCCATTTACTGGAGTGCAAAACCGCCAGCCCCTTTAATCAATCCGATTGGGGAGAGCTCGGCACCGATGAAGTGCCAATGAGCTATCTAGTGCAATGTCTTTGGTATTTGGCGATCACCAATTTAGAGCGCTGTGATGTAGCAGTCCTTTTTGGTAATAGTGATTTTCGAATCTATGAAGTCTATCGAGACAAAGAGTTAGAAGATCTGATCATCAGTAAAGCTGCTGCCTTTTGGAATGACTATGTACAACTAGACACTCCACCACCAGCCCAATGCGAGTCCGACTATCAACATCTTTTTAAGAGGGAAGTAACTGGTAAAGCAGTAGAAGCTGATCCCGCTGTTTGTGAATTGACCAGCAAGCTTCAGCTACTCAATAGTGAGATCAAATCCAGAGAGCTCAAGATCTCACAAATCAAGCAAATCATCATGGGGCAAATGGGAGAAGCAGAACTGCTCACTTATCAAGGTCAGGTGTTAGCCACTTGGAAAAGCCCTAAGCAAAGCTATCGCTTAGATAGCAAGAAATTAGAGATAGAGCATCCCGAGCTAATCCCTCAATATCAAGTACCCATCCAAAACTCACGAAGACTCGTCATCAAGGAGTTGATCAACAAAAGCAACAAAGAAGTCAACACAGGAGAGCGGGCATGAGACAGGCACATACAAACCAAACAGCAAACAAAAAGATGGGTAAACGCATCTACACCCTCAAGGAGTTGGCTCAACGAAACTTTGCGACTCTTCCGAAGACAAAAGATGCTGCCCAAAAATTTAATCGTGTAAACATCCAAGAGGATTTATTGGATGGCCAAGAGAGCATGTCTGTAAGTTCATCCCCATTGGAGGCTGGGAATAGTCCAGAAAAGAATCAACAATCACCGCCAACAAATGACCAAAACCTAGTCCTGCCAATCAAGCTAATCGATCAACTCATCACTAAAGAGATTGTCAAAGCTGCTGATGCCCTAGAGCTTGATGTGGAAGAATTGAAAGCCTGGATTGCCTTGCAAGTCATGACACCTAGCCCTACACTCTTGGCATTACTGCGTATAGCTAGGCAGCATCACTTAGACCCTCTAAAAGAAGAAGTGGCGCTAGCTTTATATGATGATTGTCATTGGCAGGCTTTTATTACTGTAGAGGGTTACAGCAAACTTTTAAACAATCACCCCGCTTTTGATGGGATCCTCTTTACCGAATCACCAGAACATACTAATGGTATCCCCGTTTGGATGGAATGCACCATTTATCGTAAAGATCGAAGTTGCCCGATTTCGGTCAGGGAGTACTTTGAAGAAGTCAGTGGAGATCAGACTATTTGGCAAAAGATGCCCAGAAGGATGCTGCGGCACCGAGTGATGCAGCAGTGTGCCAGGCTGGCGGTAGGGTAGCGCAACGATCTACAATAAACAACACACGAAATTTTTGTAACCCTATATGAATACAATTAATTCTTAGGGCTAGATAACAGCATATTCATACTTTAAAAATTAAACATATGGCATCTATAGATCCGATATTACGCCTAGATGAAAATGCAGTCTATTCAAGCTTTGCACAAAACCCCTTGGTTTTATTCCACCATCTTTTTGACATAACGCTACTTTTATCAAGTGTTTTACTTATTTATGTAACTTGCTTTGGGTGGGGTGCTCTCGCCATAAAGTATTTTTTTAAAAACGAAAGGGGGGTTGGTCTTGCAATTACAACCTGGTCTGGAGTATTAATAATTGCCAGCCTTACGGAACTAAGCAATTTTTTCTGGCCAATTGATTGGAGGATAGGCGTACTAACGATATTAATTGGATCAATTGGGGCATTTTTAAATCTCAAGAGTACCGGAGAACATACAGCTAAAACAGTATTGGTCAATCTAGCTGGAATTGGAGGAATTTGGAAATTTCTAATACTTATCGCAATATTTACTTATTGCTCTAAAACACTTTACGTCCCTTTGGCTGGGGATAACATGTTGTATCACTTCAACACCATAAAGTGGATAAATGAATATCCAATTATCCCTGGGCTTGGCAATCTTCATGGCCGACTAGCGTTTAACCAAATTTATTTTGAGATTATTGCATTAGCAAATTTTTATCCCTATTGGATGCACGGTACAGGCACCATTAATTTTTTCATCCTAACGCTAACAATATTAACAATTCTCCAGATTAGTAAAACTGAGGTACCTAACGCGCAAATTTATACGATTGGGTTCTTGTGGGCAGCCTTAAGATATTCGGACTCACTCCCAACGTCAAATTCAAATTACTTTATCAGCCTACTGCAAGTATCAATATCAGCACTGACACTCTTAGTTCTATACAGTAGTAACGAAAAATTTAAGCCTCTTTATTTTATTTTCTTATGGGTGTGCGCCTTTAGCGTTATGGCAAAATTTAGTTCTGTGGTATTTGCATCCTTATCAGTTCTCATTACGTTACCTACAGCATATTCAAAATTAAAAAAGGAGAGGTTGTGGTTGCTGTATGCTTTAGTGTTATCGGCTTCAATTTATTTAATCCACGCACTAAGAGGTTATATCCTCTCAGGATACCCACTCTATCCAAGCACATTAGGGGGAGTAGATTCCTTCGAGTGGTCAATGCCAATCCGGGAGGTAATAGCTGAATATCAATGGGTATTGAGCTGGTCAAGAGCACCGGGACTCAATCCTGAACAAGTCCTCAAAAACTATGATTGGATTAATACCTGGTTAATTAATTTTCCACTTTATTATTGGGTAATATTTGGCTTATCTGCAGCTTGCATTACTGCACTTGCGATTAAGTGGTTGACCAAAAAATCTCCGGAATATAAAAATATTCTGCTCATTATTCCCCCCATCGGATCTGTAGTTTTCTGGTTTTTCACCGCTCCTTCCGTGGGATTTATCGGGGTTGTTCCCGAATTACTCTTAACCCAGTTGATATGGTTACTCTTCCCCCCGTATGCACCCAAGATCGCAATTAAAAAAGGGGGGGCTATATCAATTATTTTGGTATTAATGCTTTGGGGGTATGCAATTAAAACTGTTGGGATCAAGAAAATATCTCTATCAGGATGGCAGATGCTTGATGAAAGTCCGCTCGCAATTCATGAGACTAGAAGTGGATTGAAAATTCTGCAGCCCTTAACAGGCGATCAGTGCGGCGATAGTGATATTCCCTGCACCCCTTACTTAAATCCAAATCTACGCCTGATTAAAAAAGATGAAATAAGAGCTGGGTTTTCTCAACAATGATTGCCAATACTTTATTGAAAAATGTATCTTCAGCTTTAATTAGGCATAATGAACGAGCGCTAATCATAGAGCAATCAAGCAAGATCTCCTTCAAACGATAGCTTTAATCAATCGTTCAATTACACTGTCATCTTAGATCTTAGAAAAATACTTACTATTAAGACTTATACGCCATTAAATAACAATATGATTCGTAAAATTATTCAGAAAATTAAAAGTGCTTTTTATGTTGTTGAAAACCTTCCACAACAGCTTGATGAGATAAAAATTAATCAAGGAAAAATTTTGTCTTTACTCGGCGAGAGAAAAGAAAATACCTCTCTTAATGTGTATGAATTTAAAGTTTTCTCACAATGGGGTGAGGATGGAATTATTCAACATCTCATTAAATCCTTAGAAATAAAAAATAAGACTTTTATAGAATTTGGTGTTGAAGATTTTATTGAATCAAACTGTAGATTTTTGCTAATGAATGATAATTGGAGGGGATTTGTAGTTGATGGATCCATGAGTAATATTGAGAAAATAAAAAAATCTTATTTTTACTGGCGATACGACTTGAATGCTTTTCATGCATTCATCACCAAAAACAATATCAACGAAATACTTCAACATAGTGCATTTGATCAAGATCTTGGAATCTTATCAATAGATATTGATGGCAACGATTGGTATATCCTAGAGGCCATTTCATTCTATCAACCTAGAATTCTTATTTGCGAATACAACGATGTATTCGGCAAAGATCGGGCAATATCAGTTCCCTACGATCCTCAATTCAATAGAACCGAAAAACACTACTCCAACCTATATTTCGGTGCTTCAATAGCGGCAATGACTTATTTGGCTAACAAGAAGGGCTATGCCCTCGTTGGAGTAAATAGCAATCGAAATAATGCCTTCTATGTCAGAAAAGATTTGCTCTGCGATCAAGTACCTGCGGTGGATTTAGATCAAATATATGAACCCTCGAACATCCGTGAAAGTCGTAATGAAGCAGGCAGACTTACATACTTAGCGGGCGATAATAGGCTAGACTTACTTAAGGGGTTGCCTATATTCAATGTGGAAACTAATGAGTGCGAATTACTGTAATCAGTGAACTATTAGCCCACATCAACATCTCTCAAAGCAGACGCTGATACAGCGCATAAGTTTGATCAGCGCACCGGCTCCAAGAATACGTGCTAGATCGGGCATAGCCCAATAATTGCAATTCCTTTGTCCTGGATGCCGAGTACACCACATTTTCAATGGCCGCAATCATTTCACATCGATCAACTGGATCAAAGTACTCGGCAGCATTCCCGTTCACCTCAGGCAAGGGGCCCGCATTGCTCGAAACGACTGGACAGCCATTTGCCATCGCCTCTAGGGGCGGTAACCCAAAGCCCTCATAAAGAGACGGGTAAATAAAAGCACTTGCCTGTTGATAATAAGCATTGAGAAGGCCTAAGTCAGCGTTGACATGCTTCACCTTCTGCGGAGAAAGATGAAGATCTCGCATCTTTTGCAGCTCATAATTTTTAAAAAAATCACCACCTAATACCAATAAGTCAAAATCATTGGAGAGCCTAGTTGAGTTTGCATATGCCTCCAATAGTCCCATAAAATTTTTATAAGGTGTGCGAGCACCAACAAATAACAAATAGGGTTTATTGGATTGTTGTAAATTGGGTGGGGTATCAAATGTATTTGTTACCGCATCAACGCCTAAATGAATGCAAGATACTTTTTTTTCATCGATTCCCGTAAGATTAATTAGGTCTCGGCGGGTACATTCAGAAATGCAAATGATTTGATCTGCCCTATTAATAGCCTTTAGCTTTAAAAGCGAAGTACGGTCGTTTGCCAAGAATGAATTGGGGAATAATTCGTGAATCATGTCATAGACAGTGATGATTCGCACCTTTTCACCTAAAGATGCTGGCGAGTAATCATAATATGTTTGATGGAGAATATCGGGATGCCAGGCGCCAATCTTAGAAGAAGATAGAATTTGATTTAGCTTCCAAATTATTCTTTTAGACTTATATGGGTATTGTGCTAAGTATTTTCCCTCAACCAACTGGGTCGGCAAGGAATGCACATACCGATTTTGAAAAAAAGGCGCAAAGATACGAGTTTCAGCTAATGAGGATCTGATATTAGAAGCTAACTTCGAAAAATAAAGCGCTACCCCACCATAACGCTGGGAAAAAGCCTGAAAATCATATGCTATTTTCATTGCAGTTTTCTCTTAAATCGATGGATACAAATGCCCATCAAAATCCCAATGTTTTTAGAATTTTTCTAAATATTTTGATGTAGAGTGGCTTATATCCAAATGCTGTTGTTTTTAAAATATCATCGGCTTCAAAGTCCCTTGCTATTATCTCAGGATGCTTCAAGGGAAATGGCATCTCATCACAGGCAAGTGCAGCCAAGGGGTGCTCATCTTCCAGCGTATGGGTTGCGGATTGACCATAGCCAATATTGCTGATTAAATTCACTGAAGGAATGATAGTGAGGCCATTATATTTCCAGCACGCATAGATCCATTGATAATCCCAGAATGTGCAATTTGGATTGTGATTAGCCTCATAGTACGCAAAGTCAAAATTTTTCAGCCAAGACTTAGCATAGCTCTTATTAGCTAGTAATTGGTTTAGCCAAGAAAGCGATCTCAATTGAGGCCAGTCTTTCATATAAAAATCATATCTTTCCCAAGCCCTTCGCCAAGTGGCCCATCCATGGGTTTGGGTGTTAATAGAAAATAAGTAGCTATTGGATATCGGATGTCTACCTAAAAGGTAGTTATCCCCAGAGATCATCATAATACGAGGATCGGCAAGGTAACGCTCCAAAAGTTCGCTGCAATACCTGAAAAAACTGGGATGAGGAATGCAATCATCCTCCAAAATAATGCAGCGATCAACCTGAGAAAAAACCCAGTCCAGACCCTGCGCAGGACTATGTCCGCAACCTACATTGACCTCACGATAAAGCTTGTGAACCTTACAATCCCAAGAGATGGAGTCTACAATCTTACGCGTTTGTCTACATAGAACTTCATCCTCCAAGTTGCCCGGACGAGGGCCATCAGCAACTACAAATAAAGTGGGGATATTTATCCTCTGAAGAATCCCTACAATTTGCTGCGTTATTTCAGGGCGATTAAAAATAAACAGAGCAACTGGAGAAATACCCTCCGCACCAATAGAGGGGGATGGGTTAAGTTCAACTGGCATTGAGTGACCAATAGTACATTGGTGTTTTATGACTCATTTAGATCATCCATAAATTTTAAAAACTCATTCCCAAAAACCTCTTGATTAAAGGCATGGTTATAGACATCAAAATTGACCGAAGGAATATTTTCTGAGGCCAATCTTTCTAGTCCCGAAATTATCATCTGAATATCATCTTCAGGAACAGCAACACCAATCCCAAAATTTTGAACACGCCGCCCCATTAAAAAGCGATCACTTACGATGATGGGCTTATGGAAAAATGAGGCCTTAGTAATCATATTGCTACTATTTTTAAAGTCTTTATATACTGCAAAGACAATATCTGAAATGGAAATGATACTGTTAAATATACCCTCATCTGATATATACGCAGGCATCAACATAAAATTTTCAGGCGGAAGTAGTAGTTTTTTATAAACCCCCAAAAACTCCTTAGCATTTAAGTTTTTAAAATCAATTTCACCTAATTGGACAAAATACCACTTTTTGGGGTCGATAGTATCAATAAGTTCTAACCATAAATTAAGATTCTTGCGCAATCCAATGATGCCCCCAAGGAAAACAATCCTCCTGCCTTTGGCTTGATGTTTAATTAACTCAATAACATCAGGCATCTTCTCGGGAACCTGCAGATTGGCAACATCTGGAAGATATTGAACATGCACGTTAGGTAAAGATTTCGCCATAGAATTGGCCATATCCTCATCCAAAAAGACGATGCCCTTTAGATTTGGGTGCTTGCAATAGGAAGGATAAGCGCCAATCTGATAAGCGAAGCGAATACCTGCCCATTTTAATTTTAAAGATGGTAATGATCTACACAATTTTGAATCAAGAGACTCTAAATTATCAAGATACATATGAAAGACTATATTTGCCTCAAACTTTTGATCTTCAATCTCGCGCTCGATATTGCTAAGAGGAAAAATGAGAAGATTATCTTCAATCTTTTGAGTTTTAAGCCTTTTCTTGACTAATGGAAATAAAAAGTATCTACAAAAATGTAAGGATAGGTAAGAGGCGGCCAAGAATTTTTCATAAAATTTCTTAGGAGTTTTTTGGGTAAACACGCCATCACTAAATACATATGCATGGCCCGTTGCATTTACTTTTCTCCAAAAATCTATAAGAAAAACTTTTTCTGGGCATGCAAGAGTATTAGCGCTAGCGCCACCATTGTTATCTGAGATAGCTTTAAGTCTATTTAGATTTAAGCAATCATTATCTTCAAGAAGGGTAAATAACCTCGCTGGATCAGGCGTAATTGCTAAAACCTCCCAACCAGACTCTAATAAAACCTTAGTAAAGATTGCGCACCAAGAATCTAAGTGGCCATGCCCAGAAATAGGATTATAAATAACAATGGATTTCATTGGGTCCGCCAGGGAAAAGCCACCATACAAGAAAAGTTATTTATCTTATCAATTAGATTTTTTGTCATATTCACTCTATCAATCCTAAAACAATATTGAGTAATTTAATAGCTTTAAGGAATGGATAGCAAACCTGGGTCCAGACATCTATTTGCTTGGAGATGCTACACTTTAGCGATTGATTATCTCTTGGAAATAATTATTTTATTTTTATTAAAATTTCTGCGTGATTTGACAGGATCTTTACGACCTTATAACAAAATGACTCCTTGCAAGCCTTACCATTGTTAGCAACAAATCTTTGGTAGCCCTTTCGCTCTTCCATTTGAGGTGGATATTCCACTGAATCCCTAGGATAATTTGCGCCATTTAAAGTATGATTTTTTCCGAGTACCAATACTTCATCACCCTCATTTCCCCATTGATATGGGCCGGAAAAATCAACTATCTCATACCGATCAGTACTGACAGGTAAAAAAAGTGAAGGTGTATACATCACTCTAATTCTATGATGATTTTCTTGGCTAAATTGCAGTAAGAAATCTTGCGATTCATTAAAAGATTGGAGCTCCAATATATACGACTTCTCATTTGTCCTGCTAGCAGCCTTCTCAAGCTGGTAAATTGTTTGTGGCAAAAAAAATAAAGTTGAAAAAATACATATAACCGAAAGGGCCAGTATGCTGGCAGTCTTTAATATAATATTTTTTGAGTATTGTGGAAAATTTATCCCATTCTCACAAATTCCCACAATGCTGATAATTAACAAAACTGTGCCCGGAAATAGATAAAATCCCCACAGCCTCTGTGCCGATATAAAAATTGAAAAATTTAATGCTAGGCCAGCAAGAAATACGGTCAGAAATACCAGCATATGTTTGGATATTTTGCCTTTTCCAATCCAATTTAAAATTGTCAATAGAACCGGTGTGAATATTATTAAAATAAATGCTACGGAAATATAAGATGGTGCATTTAACCACCCACCAAAGAAATAATTTAACCAACTTAAAAAGTCTATACTTGCTTGGTCACTTCCGTGAGTTGTGCTTAAAAAAGTATTAGAAAACCATCGAATAAGCGGCGTTTTTCCGGACCTGTACATCATTTCCAGGAAAATTAAAAATGCTACAAATAGTACTGGCTTACGATAAGAATTTTTGATTGCGGCATTCAAAGCTAGTAATGCTGTATATGACCCTACTACAATCACAAATGGAAATAAAAAAATTGGAACTGCAAGCGAAAAGCCGCACGCAAACCACATCATGGCATTTAGAATGGAACGGGTCTTCCCACTACTTAAAGAGTGATAATTAATTAAGGTACTAGCCAAGAAAAAAATTACTACTGCAGGTAACGTTGAAATTTTTGCGCCAAAGGCTAGCCCTAAAAAAATCCAATACCAACCAAAATTCATTCTATTTTTGAGGTAGTAGCAAATATATAAAGATAAAAAAAACAACTGAATTGGCTCAGGCTTTGGATTAGTTTGGTAATACGCTGAGAAGGGTAATGTAAAAATAGCCAAGAATATTATGAATCTGGCGTACCAGGTATCCACTACGAAATACGAAAAAAAACAGGCAGCCATAAATAGTAGAAATACCTGCAAACCTCTACTTGCAATAATTTGGCCTGATTCACCAAATATTTTTTCGGGTATGTAAGATACGGCAGCCATTGAATTCCAAAAAATCCTCCCATATCTATGATCAATGCCATCCCGAATCGACCACAAGAAATTTTCCAGGTCAATCGGATGAAGAATTTTTTGAACGCCATTAAACGCAGTGCGCTCATCCATGTCCAGCACAAATCTGCCTAAGGCGAGATCAATATTTGCATAAATATTGAAATATAGAAATGCAATACAAAGGCTTACCGTCAATATAAGGCAAGCATTCTCAAAAATTCTGCTATTTCGAATACCACTGCTTGATGAGTGAATTTGAATATGATTAAAGAGGCTGGTCATAGAATGAAATTTAGCACCTAGTAAGAAATGGAACTCCTATCGAATGCATCACTATACGATTGATTTTTTTAATCACAATGATATATTGAATTCATTTTTCAATTCAATATATATGTTTTTATCTATTAAAATAGTCAGGCTATTTATATTTTATCGTACCAGCGTTCTTTAACCCATAATTATCGTAAATTTTCTATAAATGATTATTGCTTGCAGTAAAGAGGGTCAGCTTTGCAATAGGCTATTTCACCTTTCTCATTTCCTTGCTTTTTCACTTGAAAATACCATAAGGACTTGGTATCCCTTTTTCGATGATTATCTACCTTACTTTCCACATCTATCAGCTTATACATCCAACTCAAAATTAATAAGCGCTTTTGATTATCAGAGGCAATATTCATTCAGTAATTATTGATATGATTTAAAGGTGCGAAAATATTTATAAATAAAGGATTTATCTCTTGCAGAACCCATTCAGAAATAAAAGCTCATTTTATATTATTGCGGGTTGCATGCTGTTTTTAAGCATTTATTGCGTATTTCTACTCAGCCTAGGCTCTTTTGAGCTTAAAAAGCAATTTGCCTTATCTTTGCTATTTCAGAATATGTGGGAGCACCTTACTCACGCAAGCCTTGCGGTCGATAAAGACATTATTGGCATGGAAGGTTTTGAGGTCAATGGCATCACTACTGCTTATTTTCTCCCCTTTCCAAGCCTAATCCGCGGCCTACTATCCATCGTTGGTTACGGGGAAAGTGCCATCCTCTCAGTGCTCTTTGGTACCTTGGTATTTTTAAGCAGCTCACTCTTAATATGGCGCTTAATCTGCAAGGTGATTCTGAAGGCCAATGGTGCAGTCAGCATCTATTACTGGATAGGTGGAGCGTTGGTTTGTACTCTGCTATCACCCATGCTTGGCATGATGTCTTTTCCGACCCCATTTTGGGAGGCAATTGTTTGGGCATCTACTCTCTTCTTATTGGCCTCATATTTATCGATTAGCGTCATACAA
>Ga0194037_1002264_pt1 | contig 12964 bp, 8 predicted proteins | sample JunL306m_MetaG_FD_148653 | JGI IMG/M metagenome (GOLD analysis project Ga0194037, IMG submission 148653) | Anoxic zone freshwater microbial communities from boreal shield lake in IISD Experimental Lakes Area, Ontario, Canada - Jun2016-L304-6m | ecosystem: Environmental > Aquatic > Freshwater >...
GTATTGATCAATAAGGAAAGGATGGCCAGTACGATACCGCCGATAAACCAGATCTTGCTGGCTACCTGATGTGTTTTTCTCCAGTTGTCTTCACTCTCGAGTGTCCAGGGCAATCTAAATCCTGCAAAATAATTTGGTTTGATGCTGTGCAGCAGGTTTCCGATATAGGCAAAGAATAAACTGATGGCACAGAAGAAAATATTAAACCCGTCTACTTTCCCGTGCAGGGTCCAGTATATGATAAAAATGGAAATGGCGGAAAGCAGGATTACTACCATTACAGCGATCTTCGACATCACACCGATATTGTTATTGTTCTTTCTTTTGGGATCGATCTTGTAAATATTGCGCAAGAGGAAGTAAGTGCCAATGGCGATGATGGTATTGATCACGGGCACCAGCAATATCTGGTCCTTGCTGCCAAAGGCATCGGGTTGTCCGCTGATACCAAAATGCGTAGGTATGGTAGCCGGCAATTGATTCCATACCATACCTAGGTAGATCCAGGGTATGGACATGATGATAAAGGGGAACAACAGGTGAAATAATTTCGACTGCTTCATATGATTATTTCTTTTTTTTATTGAATTGGATAAACCATTTTACCACCTCATCCATTACGGTAGTATTGAGTGAGTAATAGATATACTGTCCCTGTTTCAGCGACTCAACCAATCCTGCCTGTTTCAACAGGTCGAGGTGATGCGAGATACTGGGCTTGCTCATGCTGAACTGATCAGCTATCTCTCCCGCTGTAAGGTCCCCTTTCTTCAGCATCTCCAGGATCTCCCGGCGGGTGGCATCATTCAGTGCTTTGAATAAGAGGTTCATGTTTGTAATTATATATTTAGACAAATGTCTAAATATTATTTGAAATGAGCAAATATTTTTGTTGAGGGGTGGGTAAAAACGTTTAAGACGTTTAAGGGTTTAATTCGTTTAAGGGTTGGGGTGAATCAGTTTAAGGTTTAAAGTTTAAGGTTTTAATTTCACCCCTTCGGGGTTGAATGTTGTTCGTAATGGGGACAACATTTCCTCATTGACTGCACCCAACCTTAAACTTTAAACCTTATACCTTATACATGCCCTCCTCACTTCCCCGGCATCGGAACCTCTGCCAAACTTTCATTTCCATATTCATTCACGGATTGCACCGCAAAAAAATAATTGTCTTTAGAATAGGGTAGTCGCATTTCTGTATTGCTGGTAAATATCTTTTTTTGCCAAACCGGACTTGTGGTTTCCCGCACCAACACAAAATAACCCTTGGCCAAACCGTATTTCGGATTTTTCCAGTAGAGATAAGTGGTATTGCTTAGTTTCTTCACATCCATTTTCACAGAATCCGGTGGGGATGCGGCTTTGGCCAGATTGGCCAGGTTAGCCAAATTAACAAGTGTGTTCTTTTTTAAGTAATCAAAATCGATGTACTGAACCAGGTCGCCATAATTAATATTGTTTTCTGTTCTGATATCCTGGTGTTGGCGGGTATAGTTCTCATTCATTTCTGTTAAGCGCACCGCAGCAAATCCGCGTTGAACATACGGCGTATGATCGCCACCCCGTAAAAACCGGTCATTTCGATAGATCATCACTACCTGCAGATTTTCAACATACCGCTCCCCAATTTCTTTTACATACCGGGCAAGTTGGCGCGATTTACCATCATTTTCCAGTCCGAGGCTTCGGATATTACTTGCATTTTTTTCGGTTTCAAAAGCAGGCAACCCTTCACTGAATACACGAAGTTTTGAATTATCAATGATATTGGTTTCGTTGCTGTTATTGCTGCCAATAATATCATTGTTCAACACGGCTTCAATATTCCAGTTTGCTTTTTTAGCTTTTTCACTCATATAGACAGCACCCAGTAAACCTTGTTCTTCGCCACTTACTGTAACAAAAATGATGGTAGCTCCAAAACTATATTTACTCATCACGCGGGCACATTCCAATACAGCCGCTGTTCCGCTGCCATCATCATCGGCACCGGGTGCATCCCCGATGCTATCTACAGGACTTGAACGCATATTATCCAAATGTCCGCTGATGATGAAGATGCGATTGTCTGCCGGATCCGTTCCCTTGAGGGTGGCCACCACATTCCCTAATACAATCGGCCGGTTCACCCGCTTTCCATCAGCTTCAATGATTGTGGTATCCAGCATGGCAGATAGTCGGCCATTGGATTGTTTAGCAAAATCATTGAATCGACTAAGCACCCAGTTGCGGGCTGCGCCGATCCCTCTTTTTACTTGATTGGGATTGCTGAGTGTATTTCTTGTACCAAAGGCAACCAGCGTATTGATGTACTGCTTCAATGAATCGGCAGAAACCTCCGTCAGCATTTTTTCTATCTGCGGATCTCTTTGTATAGTGGTTTGACTAAAACTGTCAATTCCACAAAACAGCAATATGGCCAGCAAAATATTTTTCATAAAAAATAGTTGAACTTAAATATACAAAGAAAGGAGGGCGGAGTTCAAACTAATGGTTAAGATATTGAATGGGAACAGCGGGGAATCAGTTGGCAGTTAGCGGTTGGCAGTTTGCAATGTTTACGTTAATAAAATAATTTACTTTTGCAGCCATAAAACTTTAAACATGAGCCAGGGACCTATTTCAAATTTTATAGAACATCATTACCGCCATTTCAACGCCGCAGCCTTGATGGATGCCGCCAAGGGCTATGTAACCCATCTGGATGAGGGGGGTAAAATGATGATCACCCTGGCCGGTGCAATGAGTACGGCAGAGCTGGGGTTGAGTCTGGCTGAAATGATCCGCCAGGATAAAGTGGCCATCATCAGCTGTACCGGTGCCAATCTGGAAGAAGATATCATGAACCTGGTGGCCCATAGCCATTATAAAAGAGTACCCAACTACCGCGACCTGAGTCCGCAGGAAGAATGGGACCTGCTCGAAAATCATTATAACCGTGTTACCGATACCTGCATTCCCGAGGAAGAAGCATTCCGCCGGCTGCAGCAGCATATCCATAAAATATGGAAGGGGGCAGAAGATGCGGGGGAACGTTATTTTCCGCATGAATACATGTATAAAATGTTGTTGAGCGGAGTACTGGAGCAGTATTATGAAATTGATCCGAAGAATAGCTGGATGCTGGCCGCAGCCCAAAAGAATATTCCTATTGTAGTGCCCGGATGGGAAGACAGCACCATGGGAAATATCTTCGCTTCCTATGTGATCAAGAATGAATTGAAAGCCACTACCATGAAAAGTGGTATTGAATATATGGTATGGCTGGCCGACTGGTACCGCCATAATTCATCCGGCAAAGGCGTAGGCTTTTTCCAGATCGGTGGCGGCATTGCCGGCGATTTTCCGATCTGTGTAGTGCCCATGATGTACCAGGATCTGGAATGGCATGATGTGCCATTCTGGAGTTATTTCTGCCAGATATCCGATTCTACCACTTCATATGGATCTTATTCAGGTGCGGTACCCAATGAAAAGATCACCTGGGGTAAACTGGATATCCATACACCCAAATTCATCGTGGAAAGCGATGCCACCATTGTAGCACCACTCATCTTTGCCTGGGTGCTGGGTTGGTAATAACCTGAACTACTGAAGCGGAATATCTCTTTTCAGCATCTCATCCCTGTTGGCAATTTCCCATGCAGTAAGAAAGATCATGCGCGCCCTTTTTTCATAGAGGCTCCAGTTAATTTTTTCAATGGTATCTGTAGGCTTGTGATAATCGGCTTTCAGCATACCATCGTAGAAAAATAAGATGGGCACTCCTTTGCGGGCAAAATTATAATGATCGCTGCGATAATAGATCCTGTTGGGATCGGTTGGGTCATCAAATTTATAATCGAGTACCAATTTTGTATTGGCATTGTTGGCGGCTTCATTGATCCCTTGTAATTCAGTGCTGAGTTTATTGTGACCGATCACATACACATAGTTTAGGGTATCATCTGTTTTACGTTCGGTATCCAGCCTGCCGATCATATCAGTGTTCAGGTCTACCGAAGTTTTTTCCAGCGGATATATAGGATGATCGGAATAATATTCGCTGCCCCATAACCCTTTTTCCTCTCCACTAACGGTCATGAATACCAGCGTTCTCCTCGGGCGGTAACCATCAGCGACAGCTTTGGTAAATGCCGTTGCCATTTCCAATACAGCACAGGTTCCGCTTCCATCATCATCGGCGCCATAATAGATCTTGCCATCGTGCTTGCCCAGGTGATCGTAATGCCCGGTCAGGAAAACATATTCATCTTTCTTATCGGTGCCTTCAATGATGCCCAGCACATTGCTCGCATTGATGGTGTTCCTGTATTTTTCAAACTGCCCCGCCAGTTTCCAATTCGATTCTGTTTTCCATTGCTGATCGATGGGCAGGTTCTGTTTTATTTGTTTCAGCAGGGTATCAAAATTGTTACCGAGAAGCGTTTTGGCCAGGGTATTTGCCAGTTGAACGGCATGTACCTTTTTGGTATCGGCTCCACCCTTCGGAAAATACACTCCGGTTCTTTTGCCATTGTCTACTATTCTTGGGGTAAAACTTTCCTGATTAGGATTGATGAATAAAGCCGCTACGGCTCCTTTTTCTGCAGCCACAGTTAATTTTTTTGCCAGGCCCGGGAAACTCCATTCCGATCCACGGGCGGCACCTGATATCAAGTATTTTCCGTCCTTCTTGGGTTCGCCCAAAAAGAATACCACGATCTTTCCTTTAACATTCAGTCCGGCATAATCGTTGTACTTAGGATCATCAATCCCATATCCTACAAAAACAATCTTCTTTCCTTTAAAACTTCCGGTTTCGTTACTGTTGAGCGGCATGATAAAATCTGTTCCAAACTGGGCGGGTTTACCATTCACTGAAAATTCAGCCGATTTTAAACTATCCTGAAAAAGCGGGTACAACTGTTGGTATCCCTGCATTCCTGCAGCTTTTAGCAGGCCCATATTTCTGAATTGTGCTTCAATATAAAAAGCCGCCCGGCGTTGCCCTTCAGTGCCTGTTTCACGTCCTTCCATATAATCATTGGCAATGATGCTGAGGTGTTTTTTCAGTTCAGTTCCGGTAATGATGGCAGCATATTTCGATGCCAGGTCCTGTTGTGCAAAAGCGAAACTTAAACTGAATAAGAGTGAGCTGATCAGTACTAATTTTTTCATCGTGCAGATTTATTTGATGGCAAAATAATAAAATAAAAGGGCTGTTGGGGTGATATTATGTAAACGGTTAGGAGAGCGGTTGGAAGTTGGAGGTTGGAGGTTGGGTTGCTCCAGGCAATAGATTGGGAGCTGATAACTATTGGGTTTAGAAGTATAGAAGGGTCTCTGATTCAAATGAACCTCCAACCTCAAACTTCCAACCCCCAACAACTTTTTAGCACGCTATCTTCTTCACCCTATTCTCATGTCTTCCTCCTTCAAAAGCTGTATTCATAAAAATATCCAGCATTTTTTCTGCATCGCCATCCCGAACGAAGCGGGCAGGTATGCATAGGATATTTGCATCGTTATGTTTGCGGGCCAGTTCGGCCAGTTCTTCTCCCCAGCAGATCGCTGCTCTAATACCCTGATGTTTATTGGCTGTGATGGCAACTCCATTGGCACTGCCACACAATAATACCCCGAAAGCGGCTTCTCCTTGCTCAACGGCTATGGCAACCGGATGTGCAAAATCAGGATAGTCTACCGAATCTTTAGAGTAAGTCCCAAAATCCTTGAACACAATATTCTCTCCTTCCAAAAAAGAGATCAGGTCTTCTTTACAGTCGTATCCGGCATGGTCACAACCGATGGCAATGGGTTTGGAGAGGTTGAAGGGGGACATGGTTTAGGTGTTTAGGTGTTTAGGTGTTTAGGTGTTTAGGTGTTTAGGTGTTTAGGTGTTTAGGTGTTTAGGTGTTTAGGTGTGAACTTGATTTAGCAAATTTACTACTATTGCAAACATCTCTGCCCTAAACTCCTCAACCCCTCAACTTCTCAACTCCTAAACGATGCTTAACTCCATTCTTTTTCTTCCTTCGCTTTCTTACGGTCAACGCTGGCTACAAGCATTACGCTGATCTCATAAAGCAGGAGCAGGGGGATGGCAACGATGGTCTGACTGGTCCAGTCGGGCGATGGGGTTATTACTGCCGCCACTATGAGGATGATGACAAATGCATATTTGCGATACTTCTTTAAAAACTTGGCGGTAATGAGGCCGATCTTGGCCAATACATAAGCGAGTATGGGTAATTCAAAAGCAATACCGCAGCCGAGGATAATATTGTTGAGGGTATCGATATAGTCGTCGAGGGTAGGCATATATTTATATGCACCTACCGATCCCAGGGTAAAATTGGCCAGAAAATTAAAGGTGAAAGGAGCCAGCAAAAAATATCCGAATGCCGCACCCAGAAAAAAACAAAGCGATACCCAAAGGATACTTCCCCGGGCATATTTTACTTCTTTAGGCGATAAGGCAGGTTTTATGAACCTCCATAATTCCCAGAACAGATAAGGAAATGCCACGATGACCCCGCCGATCATGGCGATATTAATGGCCGACATAAAGGGTCCGCTTACCGTATTTCCCTGCAGGGGAATAGTAACCGGTGGCATACAAAGCGCTTCTCCTAATCCGAGTTTATGGCTCCAGTTACACAAGGCACTATAGGTAACAAAACTAGGCCGGGCCGGGGCATAAATGATATTGTCAAACACCCAGTCGATATACACGAAAATGGCGATGGCAACGGAGATCCACACCGCTGCTCCCCTCACCAGGTGCCAGCGCAAGGCTTCCAGATGACCGATAAAGGTCATCTCTTCCTGCTGGGGACTATTCTTGTTCCGCAGGCGTTTAAAAAACGATTTTCTATCTGATCCGGTTGTTGCCAATGGTATTATTTGGTTTGCAAAGGTAAAGGACTAATAGATACTTTAAGCCCCCGGCACTTGTTTTACATTTCCGGTGCGTTTTAATGCCCCCCAGCCCTGTAATTCACCTTTTAGTGCCTTATTGAATGATTTGAATAAAATATAGTACATCAACTGCCGGTAGATGAAACGCTGCGGGATCATCCAAAGCAGTTTTTTATAGTCTTCTTTTTCATAAGCAAATGCCAGCGCAGCACCTGCCATATCCACTAACGAAAAGATAAGATAATATAAAAGGATATGCCCTGCACTGATAGGAATGATATTCAATGCAGCCGATAATAAACTCACCAGCAACACCAGGTCGGCGAGTGGTGCAAGAAAAGGTAGGATCATCTGGAAGATCAGAATATGTGGCAGCGCGATCATTCCAAAATTCTTATACCGTGGATTGAAAACAGCATCGCGGTGTTTCCAGAAACATTGGATCACACCAAAGCTCCAACGGAATCGCTGCTTCATGAATTGACGCATGGTTTCCGGCGCTTCGGTATAGGAAATGGCATCATTGCAATTACGAATGATATATCCATTGCGGTGTAAACGCATAGTAAGGTCGCAGTCTTCCGCGAGGGTATCGCTGGTAAAGCCGCCCGACTTCAGCACAGCATCTTTTCTGAAACCACCCAGCGCACCGGGGATCACCGTTATACAGTTCAGATAATCAAATGCCCTTCTGTCGAAATTCTGCGACGTGATGTATTCAATACTCTGCCATTTGGTGATCATGTTGATCTCATTGCCCACTTTTACATTGCCTGCTACAGCACCCACCACCTGATGTTTACCATCCCGCTCGTTCAGCACAAAGAATTTTCTCATCAGCAGCGAGAGGGCATCTTTTTTCAATTGTGTATCTGCGTCTATGCATACGATATAGTCGCCTTCGGCATATTCGATCCCTGTATTTAGCGCTGATGCTTTTCCGCCATTGGCCTTGGTATACACTTTTACTTTTTCATTTCCGGCAAATTGCTGCTGCACAATAGAAAACGTATTGTCTTTGCTTCCGTCATCTACAAAAACAACCTGCATATTCGGATAGTCTTGCTGCAACAGGCTTTCGATGGTTCTGATTGAATTCACTTCTTCATTAAAAGCGGGAACGATGATACTCACCAGTGGGGCAGGACTCACCAATCCCATCGGGAAAGATCGAAGTTCTTTGCTTTCTCTTCGTTTTTGCAACCAAGCCAGAAGGGCCATCAATACCATCCTTCCAATGGAAAGAAAGATACCGACCAGGAAGAGGGAAAAAATGATCTTACCCATCCAGTAAACAACTTCCAGCACACCATATTCAAATATAATCTCCCAATCTTTTTTTACCGGAGGCATTACCTGATCCTTGGTTTTACCCATCAGGTCGGCCACGGTGGTGAACTGGCATCCTTTGTCTTTAAAATATTTAATGATGCGGGGCAGTGCTTCTACAGTGGCTTGCCGGCTTTCTCCTCCGGCATCATGCAGTAAAATAATATTGCCGTTACCCGATTCAGCCAATCGGATCGTTCGGGCTACAATGCTGTCGGCATTGTTGTTTGGATCCCAGTCGTTGGGATCAATACTTTCTCCAACGGTGATATAATTGTCTTTTTTACTTCTGGCCAGTGGCTCTATCTCATCAAAGGTTTGGGGTTCACTATCCGCATTATATGGCGCCCGAAATAAGATGGTAGAATGTCCGGTCACTGCTTCAATCATCAACCGGGTAGCCTTCATTTCAATCTCGGCCCTATCGGGGCCCATCGTAGCAATATTGTGATGCGTAAATGTATGGTTACCGATCTCAAATCCATCTTTGTAAATCCGTTTTAATACCGACAGATTTTTTTCCGATTCCATGCCCACCACAAAAAATGTGGCCGGAACTTTTTCCCGTTCTAAAATGTCGAGGATCTTGGGTGTAAAATATTCACTGGGGCCATCATCAAAAGTGAGGATGATCTTGTGACCGGGGCCGATGGGTGTAGTGTCTTCTCCCGATTTTTCATACACATAACCTGATGGCAATTGGGTATATACCTGTTCGGAGATCAATTGCTCAGCACTGTCGATCTCTAATTTTATTTTTCCTTCCTGCGGACTGCCGAGTATATTCAGGATCTCACCACCTCCTTGTCCAACCCATGATGGTTTCTGGTTGGGGTTGATGGGGATACTCGTCAGCAGATTAAAATCGAAAGGAGTTTTTCCAACTGAGATATTATTGAGGTCGAGACTATAATATGTCCAGATGCGGGGATCCTCACTACCCAGGCGCCATAAGGCCGAGCCCGCCAGTCCATATTCATCCGCAAACCGCATCACATTAAATGTAGTGGCCGCATCGGTGAACCATACATCGTGTTTAATGGTGGGACTGCTACTACCGTACATTTTTTCGGTGAAACTATAATGCAGATTGTAATTGTCGTTGTCGAAATCAATACTGGCCCTTGCGATCCTGGCCTGATCGATCGCTTCAGCATAAGTACGGTCGTACACTTCTTTTTCAGTGGTGCCATCTTTATTGGTCCAACTGGTCCAGTCGTATCCATAACCCGCCAGTCCGAGAATGATCTTCCTGCTGTCCATTTTTTTTGCGGCCTGATCAACTGCTTCTTCCACCCATTTCTGATCACAAATAGGACCGGGCCCGCTGCTGTTACTGTACTGATCATAAGCCATCAGGATCACATAATCATTGTAAGCCGATAGTTTTTCAAAATCATAATCATCATTCATAGCACTTACATCCTGTGTTACGATCAGGTTTTGTGCATGCAAGGCCGTGTACAGTTTTTTCTGAAAACGGGTAAGGGGCAGGTTGGTAGGTTCTGTTATTTCTTCAAAATCAACATTGATGCCCTGAAAATGATAAGCCAGCAGGGTGTCTATAATTTGCTGAATGAATTTTTGTTGCTTGGTTGTATCATTCAGGATAGTATGTATCAAACTACCGTCGAAGTCGGGTCGCAGTTCACCATTCTTATCTTTTTTGAACGAGTTGAAATTGGTGAGCATGGGCATGATGCGCAGGTTCTTCTTCCGCATCTGTGATAGTCCGGCACTGTCGATCCTGGTTTCTATGCTACTATTTTTTGCATCAATAAAAAACCATTCCGGAAAGATCACATTGATTTTGTCTCCGTATCGCTCCAGCGAGGGTACCGATTTGCTGCCCGACCATGGCGTATAAAAAGCTGCCCGGATAAAGGCACCGGAGGTTTTATTGAAAATGGCAGAATCCCTTTTCTTGTTTTCTTCTTTCTCCCTTGTTAATAAAAAATCTTTGAAGCCTTTGATCTTTTTATTGTGATAAGTGGAGAGGGTCACACTGTCGTTATTGCCGCTATAAATTCCTGGGGATAATGTGGCGGTAGGATTCCGGGCAAGCATAATGGCCAATACCACTACCAGCACGGCAAATAATACAATAACGATAATGACCCTGCTGGTCCATTTTACTCTTTTCCAGCGGGAGGGACTATTGGTATGAAATATTTGAGAAGAAGGCTGCATAAGTGCAGGGCAAATATAGACTATGGTGAGCGGGGAATTTTTTAATGGGATGTTATTTTCAGTTGGCAGTTGGCAGTAAGCAGTTGGCTGAGATTTCGTTAGCGATGGTGGTCATCAACTTGAATGTATTGCCAACTGCCGACTGGTAACTGCCAACTGTTCGCTGCCAACTGATTTTCCGTTCCAAAAAAGAAGCCCCTGTAGAAACAGGGGCCGTTACCAAAACTAACTGCTTATGAGAAAATTTAAATTTTTTAGGTTGTCTGTATAGTATAACGCAAATCAAGTGCCAAATCTTGTGTGGCCAGTGTTAACAATTTCCCAAATGGAAGAACATTCACCCTGCTAATGGCTAGACTTGAAAAGAACTCTTTGATTTTGGGTTACTTATGATAAAAACCGATTTCCAGAATTTATTGAGATTTGACCGCTAAGGAGCTAGGGGGTTTAATTCATTTTTGCGGAAAGGCTAATCTTGGCAAAGCCTTAACAGTTGCCGGATGAATTGGCAGATTGCATTGCCATTATTGCCAAACTATGTGATGAAAACGGGGGTTGCTGTTTAATTCTGGGTAGCCATTTTTTCGGCATTTTCCTCGAACTGGAGTTTATCGATAAACTCCTGTACCTCGCCGTTGAGTACACTGTCGAGGTTATATACAGTAAGGCCGATACGGTGGTCGGTTACCCTTCCCTGCGGATAATTATAGGTGCGGATCTTGGCACTCCTGTCGCCGGTACTTACCAGGCTTTTTCTTTTATGGGCAATGGCCTCTTCTGCCTTGCGTACTTCTTCGTCGTATAATTTCGTGCGCAACATATCCATTGCTTTTTCGCGGTTGCCCAGCTGGCTCCGTTCTGTTTGGCAAACCACCACAATGCCCGTGGGCTTATGGGTAAGGAATACCTTGGTCTCTACCTTGTTCACGTTTTGTCCGCCCGCACCACCACTTCGGGCGGTCTCCATCTTCACATCACTTTCTTTTAGTTCAAAATCCACTTCCTCAGCTTCGGGCATCACAGCTACGGTAGCGGCGCTGGTGTGCACACGCCCACTGCTTTCGGTATCGGGTACACGCTGTACACGGTGCACGCCACTTTCAAATTTCAGGGTGCCATACACATCGTCGCCTACTACTTCTACCTGTACCTCTTTGTATCCGCCCACGGTGCCTTCGCTTTCGCTGAGCAGGGCTGTTTTCCATCCTTTTTTCTCACAGTATTTCAGGTACATCCTCAGCAGGTCGCCGGCAAACAGGGAAGCTTCATCGCCTCCGGTTCCGGCCCTGATCTCGAGGATGGCATTTTTTTCATCATAAGGATCCTTAGGGATCAGCATATTCCGGAGTTTGGCCTCCAATTCAGTCTTCTTTTCTTCCATTGCGGGTAGCTCTTGTTTGGCCATTTCGCGCATTTCCTCATCGGTGCTGCTCAGTACTTCCTTGTTGAATTCAATATCATCCAGCAGTTTTACATATTCATTGCGGGCATTCACGATCTTCTCCAGACTTCGGTATTCTTTGCTGATGGCTGCAAATTTCTTGTTGTCGCTCACGATCTCCGGATTGGTGAGCGAAACCCCCAGGTTATCAAATCTTCCCTTTATGGCATCTAGTTTATCTAACATATTGCAGTCCTTATTCCCGGAGGATGATTGTGTTTGATTATAAATATCTTTGTGCTGCTGCCTCCGTGCGGGCTTGGCAGGCGGCAAATTTACAATTTATCAACCAATCCTCTTGTACAGAAAATTTACAGCCGATCATATTTTTACAGGGCACCAGATATTGTCGGGCAATGAAGTCCTGATCACCGATCAATCGGGAAAGGTATTGGATATGGTGCCTACTGAACTGGGTGGCGATGGTATTCAGTATTTCAAGGGGATGCTGAGTCCGGGTTTCATCAATAGCCATTGTCATCTTGAACTCAGCCATATGCGGGGCGTTATTCCCCGGCATACCGGGTTGGTTGAATTTGTACAACAGGTTATGGGTAAGCGCACGGCTTCTATGGAGGAACGGCTTTCGGCTATGCAGGCTGCCGAGAAGGAATTATACCAAACCGGTACAGTAGCCGTGGGCGATATCTGCAATACTGCCGATAGCATTGAAGTAAAAAACAGCAGTTCTCTTCGCTGGCATAATTTTATTGAGGTGAGCGGATTTGTGGGGGCGGTGGCTCAAAAAAGACTGGATGCTATCAAGGAGGTAGCGCAGGCATTTTTACAATCCGGATCAGCGCAAGGGGTTAGCCTGGTTCCGCATGCACCTTATAGTGTGTCTGAAAAATTATTTCAGTTGTTGAATGAAGAAACAGCCCATCAGCTGATCAGCATCCATAACCAGGAGGCCGAAGCCGAGAATGAATTATATAAAACCAAGAGCGGTGATTTTTTAAAGCTCTATCAAAACCTGGGCATCGATATTTCCGCATTTCAACCCACCGGAAAAAGCAGTCTGCAATCCTGGTTACCTTATTTTACCCAACAGCAATCGATCATTCTTGTACACAATAGTTTTACCAGCGAAGACGATCTTGT
>Ga0194037_1002265_pt1 | contig 12959 bp, 8 predicted proteins | sample JunL306m_MetaG_FD_148653 | JGI IMG/M metagenome (GOLD analysis project Ga0194037, IMG submission 148653) | Anoxic zone freshwater microbial communities from boreal shield lake in IISD Experimental Lakes Area, Ontario, Canada - Jun2016-L304-6m | ecosystem: Environmental > Aquatic > Freshwater >...
CGGGAGCCGCGGCTCCCGTTTTGCTGCAAGAGTCGGCGCTGGCAAGACGCCGAGCAAGTCACGGGTGGAAGCAGCGGCAGACTGCTCCGTGCCCTTATGCGACATAAGGCTTCCGCATATTGATTGACCGCACCACTTCGCATAACAGTCGTTAGACAAAGGGCTCGCCAGCCCCTAGCGGCAGCGGAAACCGCCAGACGGCCCACTCCTACACTGTCATCGCCGCCGATCAGAAGCGCTAGCGGCATCGATTACAAAACTGTAATGCAGTCGCCGGCGGCGCCGCAGTAATATGTCGGCAATCGCGTGAAGCGGTCGGGCGGATAGGGGCCAAACCGCAATCCGCAGCGAGAAATCATTTATGACAATGCCATCCTCCGTCATCGAGAAGTTCCGCCGCCTGGTGTTGGCGTTGGCGCGCTTTGCGGCACCGCTGTGCGCCGCCGTCCTTGTGCTCGCCTCCCTGCCGGCGGGAGCGGCGGCGATTTCCTATCCGCTATCGTTCAATACCGGCTGGACCCTTTCTGGCAACAGCCTGACGGCGCCGATTGACGTGAAGACCGTCTTCGGTGGGCAGAGCGCCATCCGCAGCGTCTGGCGCTGGGACACCGCGACGGGCAATTGGGCTTTCTACGCGCCTTCGCTAGACGCCGCGGGGTCGCTAGCAAGCTATGCGGCGTCGAAAGGTTATAGTGTGCTGGCAACGATCAGTCAGGGCCAGGGCTATTGGGTCAATGCCTCGGCCCCGGTGACGCTGGCGACCCAGAGCGGAACCGCCTTGTCGCTTGCCGCCACGAACCTCGTCACCGGCTGGAACCTGGCTGCGACGGGTGACGAGGTCACGGCGAGCACTCTAGCCGGCAGCCTCGGCAATGTGACGACCTTGTGGGCCTGGGACAATGCGACGGACGCCTGGTATTTCCACGCGCCCGTGCTGGCGGCGGACAACTCCCAGGCCGGCTACATCCAGAGCAAGGGCTACAAGGACTTCGGCTCGTTGAGCCTGGGCAAGGGCCGCGGCTTCTGGATCAACTACGCCGGCGCCACCGCGACGACGTTCACGCCGTCCTTCGTGCGCATTCCCGGCGGAAGCTTCTCGATGGGCGACCACTTCAACTTCGTCGATCCGGACCATCCCAGCGACGAGATCCCGTTGCACAACGTGACCATCTCTGCGTTCTATATGTCCGCCACACTGGTCACCAACGCCGAATACGCGGCGTATCTGAACACGGCCATCAAGAGCGGGTTGATCGAGGTGCGGTCGGGCATTGTGTATGCCGTCGGCGGCACGAATGCGTTCTTCTACACCACCTCGTCAGTCCCGCTATCCACCATCAGCTACGCCAACAACAGCTTCACCGTTCGTTCGGGACGCGAACTTCACCCGGTCACGGGCGTACGGTGGTTCGGCGCGGCGGCTTTTGCCAACTGGTTGAGCACGCGCGACGGCTACACCCCCTGTTATGACCTGACGACCGGCGCCTGCGACCTTACCGGGAACGGCTACCGGCTGCCGACGGAAGCCGAATGGGAGTACGCGGCGCGCGGCGGACAGACCAATCCCTACTACCAGTTTCCGTGGGGCAATGACACCAACGCCGACGGGCGCCTTGCCAACTGGCAGAACTCGGGAGACCCATGGGAAGCTGGTGACTATCCGCACACCACACCGGTGGGGTTCTACAACGGTTCCTTGCGCAACAAATCCGACTACAACTGGCCGGCCGCCGATGCCACGTACCAGACCCGCGACTCGACGAACGGTTTCGGCCTCACCGACATGGCAGGCAACGTCTGGGAGTGGGTTAACGATTGGTATTCCAATACCTACTACCAGTACTGCGTCACCAACAACATCACGACGAATCCACCCGGGCCGGCGACCGGAGACATCATGCAGGGCAACCTGCCGTGGCGCGCCTTGCGCGGTGGCACCTGGTGGAACGGCGGCGGTCAGCAGTTCCTCGGTTTCAGCCGGGTCTCCAACCGCGATCCATCGTGGTCGCTGGGCGGTTCGCCTGATACCAATGCGAATTCCGCCTGGCTGCAGGTCGGCTTCCGCGTCATGCGCCCCGACGCCACGAGCAGTCCGGTCACCAACACCATCGGCCTGATGCTGAACAACACCGCCAAGACGTATGCCGGCTACACGCTCATGTCGCCGCTTCACAGCACTGCTACCTACCTGCTCGACAACGCCGGCAACTACGTCCACAAATGGACCAGCACCGGTGAGCCGGGGCGTTCATCCTACCTGCTGGAGAATGGACACATGATCCGCGCCAGCGCGATGCCGAACGTCGGCCCCTCGACCGGCGGCGGCGAAGGCGGGCGCATTGAGGAGTACGACTGGAATGGAACGCTGGTGTGGGGATACAACTATTACAGTTCCACCTACATAGCGCACCACGACTTCAAGGTGCTGCCCAGCGGCAATGTTCTGATCCTTGCCAGCGAGAAGAAAAGCTATGCCGAAGTCATTGCAACGGGCTTCAATCCCGCCCTGCTGGACGCCAGCATCGTCAGCCAAGGGTACATGCTGCCGGACTACCTAGTCGAGGTGAAGCCGACCGGCACGACGACAGGCTCGATTGTCTGGGAATGGCACATCTGGGACCACCTGATCCAGGATTTCGATGCCACCAAGAACAACTACGGCGTCGTAGCCAACCATCCGGAACTGATCGACGTCAACGGCGTCGGCGGCAAGGTCCAGCAGTTCTGGAACCATGCAAATGGAATCGACTACAACGCCCAGCTTGACCAGATCATGATCAGCATCCGCGGCAACAGCGAGTTGATGGTGATCGACCACGGCACGACGACCGCGCAATCCGGCAGCCACGCCGGCGGTCGCTACAACCGCGGCGGCGACTTCCTCTACCGCTGGGGCTACGCGCAGCAATACGATCGCGGTACCGCCGCGCAGCGCAAGCTCTACCAGCAGCATCACACGCACTGGATCGAGCCCGGGCTTCCCGGCGCCGGGAACATGCTGATCTTCAACAACGGCATCGGCCGCGGCTACTCCACGGTCGATGAGATCGTTCCGCCGGTCGATGCCGCCGGCAACTACAGCATCACGACAGGTGCTGCCTTCGGGCCGAGTGCGCAGACGTGGACCTACACCGGCACGCCCGCCGCAAGTTTCTACTCCGCCGAAATCTCCGGCGCGCAGCGCCTGCCCAACGGCAATACCCTCATTACCGAGGGAGTCAAGGGCAACCTGTTCGAGGTCACGTCCGCCGGCGAGATGGTCTGGCGCTACATCAACCCGGTGACCACGACACCCCTGACACAGGGAAGCATCGCTCCTGCCGATCCGAACAGGACCGACCAGTTCATGAACGCCGTGTTCAGGGTTTCCCGCTACGGTCTCGATTTCCCCGGCCTGAAAGGGATGGACCTGACGCCCATTGGGACTATTGAAACTTACTGACGGACCGACAGATCAGGGCCGCTAGGCGGTGTATCGCAGTGCTTGAAGACGAGAGGAACGGTTGCTTTTCTCGGCTTCAAGGAGCAGGCAAGCTCCAAACATCGGCCACCTGGCCGTTAGCCTGTTGAGCCGTTTCGTTCGCCGGCAGCCAGGCCCGGACATACTGAGTTGTCACCCCGGTTGGGCTGACTGTCACACGGAGGTGGCCTGAACTGCTCAGTATCGTGCCGGATGCGTAGTGGTACTGCGCCGCCAAGGTTGCGCCACTTGAAAAGTTTCTGGCGCTTGGCTGCGGAACCTCCTGATATACGATGCCATCGAGTTCCTGCTTGGCGTACAGGTGGTCATGCCCGTGAAACACGGCGGTCACTCCATAGCGGACCAGCATTTGATGAATCGGCGTAGGCCACCCGATTCTGTTCTGAGCAAAACCGCTGAACCCATCCAGATTCTTGCCACCCCACTCGAAGAAAGGCGCCGCTTCGATTCCTCCGCGCATTTGCCCGTCGAGTCCGCCAACCAGGTTGTGTATGAACACGAATTTGAATGTCGCTTTGCTCGCGGCCAAGGTTTGCTCAAGCCATTGATACTGCCGGTCGCCTAGTGTCAATGCCCATGCGTTCTTGCTGGCTTGGGTCTTGCTGTTCCAGAATGGATCGAGCACAACGAAAAGCGCATCTCCCCATTGCCATGCGTACCAGGACGCGCGTTTGCCGACAAAGGGTTCTTCGCTTGAGTCCCCGCTGTAGAAACCGTCGGGAACAGGATTTACGTAATACTTCAGGCGTGCTAGTGCGGTCCAAATCGCGATGTTCTGCGCGGTTCCGTCGGCGAGCCAACCTGACTCTCCTTCGTGATTCCCATTCACCAGATAAAGCGGCGCGGAGTGGGACACAATGCCGAAGTTCGTCCGTTCGTATTTGTAGCGAGCGATCACAGTGGGCAAGTCAGGCGCCATCTGCAGGGTTGCCGTGAACGGCTCGGAGTGCTTTTCACACATGAAGGTGTCGCCCAGGTCGACATGAAAGTCCGGGGCGTCGGTTCGCACATTGGTCAGGGTTCTCAGGTATTGCGCCAGGATCGAGTTTTCGTCAAGGTGCGAGTCCGCCTGAACGGTGAAAGTGAAGGTGCTCCCGGGAGGTCTGGCGGTATGGAAGGAGTATTCGTTCGTCGGGCCTGAGCCTGTTCCATCGGCAGCCTGGTAGTAAAGGCGGTAGTAATACTGTGTATTTGCGCTGAGCCCGTTCAATGTCAGTTCCAGCGGTGTTCCGGCAGTTAGAGTTTGCGTAGAGGATTGCTTGGCATATGTGCCCGACGACGTGCCGTAGGCGATATAGACCGTACCGCTCTGGTCTTGCGAAAAGACATTAGCCTTGATCGAGGTGTCAGTCGGCGCTCCCAGTATGATGTTGCCATTGAAGGAACCCAGTACTCCGGCATAATTTATCCAGAAGCCCATCCCTTTGCCCAAGGTAAGCGTACCGAAATCCTTGTAGCCTTTGTTTTGCAGGTAGCTTGCGAGCGTGTTATTCGCAGCCAGCGATGGCGCGTAGAAGTACCAGGCGCTGTTGGCGTTGTCCCAGGCCCAGAGGCTGGTGACATTACCAAGAGTCGAGCTAAGTGTGCTCGGCGTCATGTCCGTCGCCGTGGCAACAAGATTCCAACCTCCAACAAGGTTTGAAGCTGCCAGCGAGAAGCCAGTTCCACTTTGAGTTCCAAGGGAGACGGGGGCCAAAGCATTGACCCAGAATCCCTCGCCGGGACTGATGGTAGTCAACACGCTGTAGCCGTTCGTGGCCGCATACGGTGCAAGCGTTCCTGCAGCATCGAGAGCGGGTGCATAGAAGGCCCACTTGGATCCGGCGGCATCCCATTTCCAGACGGTCTGGATATTGGTTTGCGTGCCGAAGATTGTCTTGACGCTAATCGGCGTAGCCAGAACGTTTCCAGCCAAATTCCAGCCCGCGGTGAACGACAGAGGATAAGAAGTCGTCTGAGCAAGGGACGGCCTGGAAGCATGGAAAATCAAACTGGCAAGCAAGACAGCCGCCAACTGAGCGCTGAGCCTCATTGCGTTTCTCCTTGGACATAGCTTAGCGCTTGAGGGGCAGACCTTTCATTACAAAAATGTAATCGAAGTGTGGGGGCTGGCGTAATCGTTGAAGCATACGATTGAATCATTCGGAAGCTAGCAACAGTTACCTGCTCTTCGAATCGTGAAGCAAGCTTGTCGGTTTGGAAACCATGCCAAGCAATATCCCGACTTTAATTTAGGAGATGAGATCATGAAAGCGAAGATACTGACTTCCATGCTGGTCATGAACCTACTTGTAGGAGTAGCACTAGCACAGAATCAAACGCAGTCAATGCAGGTCCAGCCAACGACTTCTGGCGGCCACACGCCTCCTCCGCAAGCCTATGAGGACTGCAAGGGCAAGAAGGCCGGCGAAGCCGTTCAGCACACGACCCGCGAGGGCAAGGTTGCCGCTGTTTGCGCGGAATCGCCGCAAGGTCTGGTGGCAAGACCCAACCGGACGCAAGGCACCACCGCTGCTCCGTTGGGCAAATGACCAAGTTGTCGCCGAGTGTCGTCCGGCGACGCACATAAAGCGTTTTTCAGGAGTACTGCAATGAGCCAAAATCTGAAGGGTCAAACGATGAAAAGACAAGGCTGGTTCCGGCGCCTGAGCCTGGCCGCGCTGCTGACCGTCTCGACACTTGTTGCTACCAGCGCTTTTGCCGTAGACACGGCAAAGTTCAACCTCGACCAGGCTATATCGGACGGCGCCCAGAGCACCACCCTGGCCTTCTCTGGGTTCGGCATGCTGACCGGCAACCTCGGCGCCCAGACCTTCTTCCCGCCCGGGAAAGTCGCCGACTACTGGGGCTTCCAGTACCTGCGCGACAATGACTCGAGTGACATGGGTCACAACACCAGTTTCCTGACGCGCATCTCCAGCAACGTGCTGTACATCCTCGATGATACTCAACTCGCCCAGCTGAAGACCCTGGCCAAAAACCAGGTGAGCAACATCAATCTGTACGGGTGGAAGCGCTACCCCCTGATGAAGGCCTTCCGCCGTCTGATGGACGGCAATATGCCGGCGGGTGCCACGGGATTGAGCCTGAGCGCGGTGAAGGCCGCCTCCAAGGACATGTACGTGCTCGACGGACAGATCAGCTACGAACGGGCGGTGGTCTACGCGAACATCTACCGGTCGCTCAGCACCAGCCAGAAGAGCTACCTCGACGCCATGGTCGGCAAGGGCTACAACGACTGGCCCGACAAGAGCGAGAAGGACGTCGCCAGCAAGACCCAGGGACTGACTAACGACGAGGTCGTGGCCATCATGTCCTACGCCGGCGACATCTACTCCTGGTACGCCGGAACCATCACGTCGGACGTCTACTTCTGTCCCGAGCGCCACGGCACCTACTTCGGCTCCTTCTTCATCAAGGATGCACCGGCCGTCGGGCATCCGGGCTACAGCATTGACGAGACGATGACCGCGACCGTCGGCTCGGCCCTGGTCGACAGCACGCTAGGCTATATCTCGGCCGACGGCGCTGCAAAGATGAACGCCCTGGTGACCACGCAGAAGCAGAACCTGTATGCCAATACCAGTTCGAACATCGTGCTGGCACGAACCAAGATTTCCGAGGCCCTGAGAAGTCTGATTTCTTCCAGTTCATGATATCTCCTTGGCTTGATGAAGTTATTTCGACTTTCCCGTACTGACCAAATGCACTTTATCGCCGCGCGCCGAAGAAGGCATCCGTGTTGTCGATCCTCGGCATGCTTATCGGGGATGAGTAAACGAACGGCCCTTTTGGATCGCTAGGATTGGACGCGCGCATTGAAACCAGAGTTTGCTTCTGCTGCACGGTCAGGGTTTGTCCGACCTTGGCGAAGGCGTTGGCGTACAGGTACGACATCTCGCCGTCCAGTTCGCCATAGCGCTTGGACAAGGCGAGCACCTTGTTCCTGTCGGCGGTGTCGCCCTTCAGAAATCGCCTCAGCTCGGTAGCAATCGCCTGGCGAACGCGGACAATCTCGTTGAGATTCTGCCTCTGCAAGTCGATCAGCGACGTTACCTGCTTGCGCTGGGCCTCGGTCAGCGTAGCGAGGAAGTTCTCGCCACTGTCACCGGTCAGTGTCGTGCTGATGGAGTAGTTCTGCTTACCCATGGCCGGCGCGGTCTTCATGCCGAAACCGCCAAAGTACATGCCGTGTCGCTCGGGACAGAAGTAGGTGTCTGCCTCCAGTGAGCCGGCGTACCAGGAGAACATCTCGCTGGCGTAGGTCATTACGGCGACACTGGCCTCGTGGGACATGCTTCTTCGGTCGAATGGTTCGGGCACATCCGGCCAAGTACTTGAGTCGCCAAACTTCAGCCGGGCCAGGGCAGCCCTCTGCTGGTCATTCAGGCCGCGCAGGACGCTGCCCATAACCTTCGCCCGCTGATACGACAGTTGGCCATCGAGGACATAGAGATCGGCCGAGTACTTCATCACGGCCTGCCGGTCTAGCCCGAGGCTACCGGGCGGGACCTTGCCTTCGAGATTCAGCCGAAATGCCTTGATCAGCGGCAGGCGCATTTCGGCAAACCGCCGGATGTCGCTTTCCTGCTCTTTCGCCAGGGCCAGCAGCTGGGCCTTCTGGCTGTCGTTGAGAATGGTCAGCATGTTGTGGGCGATCCGCGTCAGGAACGAGGTGTTGTGTCCCCCTTCTCGCGCATCGATGTCCCGCATGTACTGAAAGCCAAAGTAGTCGGACACCTTGCCGGGCGGCAGGAACGTGTCGTAGCCGAAGTCGCCGGTCAGAAAGGCCAAGCCATCGAACGCAATGGTGTGCAATTGCGCTCGGTCCGAGATGGCCTGTTCGATCGAGTAGCGCCTTCCGCTTTCACGAGGCTGCTGGTTGCGCTGCTGCGGCTGGGACCACTCCCGCCCTTCTCGTGGCGGCGGATCCCGCGGCGGGCGGGCTTGTGCCATTGCTGCGGAGGCGACAAGACCGAGCGCGACGGATAAAACTTTCAAGTTCGTTTTCATGGCTGGCTTTCCCATTCAGAATGAGTTGAGGACATCGGATTGCCCGAGTTGATGACGTTTCTGCTTTTCACGGCTCGAAAAACAGGCTGTTGGTGGCGCTGTCGGAGATATACGCTGTGATCTGCGCGTCTGTCACCACTGTCGAGTAGAGGAAAGGCGTGGTGGCGACGGAGAAGTCAAACGCGGTTCCATCGGCATACTTGCCGGACATCATGGACTTGCGCAAGGTCGCGAGCTTGGTCTTCTGATCAGTGGTCAGGGTCTTGTAGACCTGGGCGAAGGTTGTTGCGTAGTAGTAGTTGTTGGCGCCATCCAGATCGCCATAGGTACCCGACAAGGCCAACACCTGGGTCTTGACCGAGTCTGCCGAAGTTGATGCGTTCAGCAGGCTGCGCAACAGCGTGGCGATCTGGGTCCGTGTCGAGACGATTGAATTCAGATTGTCCTTCTGCGTGGCGACCAGGCTGTACATCACGGTGGCCTGACTCTGGGTGACGTAACCCTTCGAGGTGTCGATCAGCGCCGAACCTGCGGTGGCGGTCATCTGTTCGTCGATGCTGTAGCCTTCGTGGCCGACGGCGGGAGCATCCTTAATGTAGAACCCGCCGTAGTACGTGCCGTGACGCTCGGGGCAGAAATAGATGTCCGCCTCCAGCGAGCCGGCATACCAACTGTAGATATCGCTGGCATAGGTCATCACGGCAACCGCGGAGCCCTGGGCCAGTTTGGACATCTTGCTGTTGATCTGCGCATCGGTGATGTCTGACCAGGAACTCCAGCCCTTGTCCTTCATGTTGGCCAGATAGGCCTTCTGCGTCGAATCCAGCGAATCGATAATGCTGGCATAGAGCACGGCACGGTCGAAGCTGATCTGGCCGTCGATCAGATAGAGTTCCCGCGAGGCCTTCTTCACGGCGTTCAGGTTGAGCCCCGCGCTGCCTGAGGGAATCGTGCCGTCGATCAGGCGGCGGAAGGCCTGCATCAGCGGGTAGCGCTTGTAGCCGTAGAGATCGATCTGGGTCTGCTGGGCCGCGGCTAGCGCCGACAACTGGGCGAGTTGGCTGTCATTCAGGATGTAGATGACGTTATTGGCGACCCGCGTCAGGAAACTGGTGTTGTGGCCCATGTTGTCAGGATCGTTGTCGCGCAGATACTGGAAGCCGGTGTAGTCCGCGACCTTGCCCGGGGGAAAGAAGGACTGGGCATCCAGATTGCCAGTCATCAAGGCCAGGCCGGAAAAGGCCATGGTTGTACTCTGGGCCACGTCCGAAATGGTGTCGATCATGGTGAAAGCTGGAGTAGGCGAAGAAGAACTAGTGGAGCCGGACCCACCAGGAGTTGGAGGAGTGGCTGTCAACGAACCGGAAGTCGAAGAGTTGAAAGGCGAAGGCGTCGAAGACGAATCGGACGATGCCGAACCAACGCTACTTCCTCCGCCACAGCCGAGCAAGACACAACTTGACGTTACGACTAGCAAAGATGATATGAATTGTTGAATTGACATGATAGGCCTCATAGAGAAGTTGAACTGATGCTCACTGCTTTCCGGGTGGCTCAGCGCTGTTGCTGAAACCCCTGATATGACTCGTACTTGAAGACGCCATCGCTGCGATGGCCACTTCCAAGCTATCGTGATTCACGCCCGCATAAGCTCAGACGCGATTGGCCTGACGGCAGCCGAACAAGATGAAGTATTCGATAGGCCATCCCATCGATGAACAAGGTGTGCCGATAGAGCGAAAGTTCCTGAGCTCGAATCTGGATCGTCGCTCTCGTTGAAAGATCGCGAACAAGAAGGGCTTCATTGTCTTCAATCGTTCTTATGCATGATGGATCAGCAGAGTCCTCCGCCTTGATCAGTACTTGATATTGAGTGCCCATGTTGTGCTCCTTTGATATTGATATTGCCTGCACGGTTCGTATCCTCGCCTCAGCGAATTACGCGAAGCCCTGCTTCTTGATTACAGTTTTGTAATGGAAACAACTGCTCTGCCGCGCTATGCTCTAGGCGGGGAGAACAGCCATGAAAGTGTTATTGGTCGAAGACGAAAAGAAGATTGCCGACTTCGTGTGCGCCGGTTTCAAGGAGCAGGGGTTCGTCGTCGACTACTGCGCCGACGGAGTGGAGGGCTTTGCGCGCGCCAGCAGCGGCGGCTACGACGTTATCGTGCTCGACATCATGTTGCCCGGACGCGACGGCCTGTCGATACTGAAGGGTCTGCGCAAGGCCGGTGATGCGACGCCGATTATCCTGCTCACTGCCCGCAACGAACTGGACGACCGCATCGAGGGGTTGTCCCTCGGTGCCGACGACTATCTGGCCAAGCCGTTTTTTGTCGAGGAGTTGATTGCACGCGTCCAGGCGCTCGTGCGACGGGTATCGGGTGAGAGACAGAACGTCCTCGCCGTTGGCGATTTGCATCTCGACCGCATTTCTCGCGAAGTGACGTGGTGCGGTGATACCGTTGATCTAACCGGCCGTGAATTCAACCTGATCGAATACCTCATGCGCTCTCCGGGCCGCGTGTTTACCCGCACCCAAATACTGGAACACGTCTGGGGCTACGATTTTGATCCCAGCACCAATGTTGTTGACGTCTGCATCCAGCGCATTCGCAAGAAGATCGCGTCCATCGGCGTCATCACCGAGGGGGAATCTCTTATCGAAAGCGTACGCGGCGTTGGATACCGATTCCGTAAACTCGCATGATCAATTCCTTCCGACTTCGCCTGGCTCTGCTTTCGGCCCTGCTTACTGGACTCAGCCTGGTGGCGTTTGGTCTGGGTACCTGGTGGTTGATCCGCGACATCAAGATCGAGCGGATCGACGCCGAAGTCCGCACCAATGCTGAACGTGAAGTCAGCCGCGTGCGCAGCGCCGCCGAATGGAGCCACATCGAGTCCAAACTGGTTTCCAGCCTCGGCGTACGCGATAGCAGCGATCTGTTGCTCCTCGTTCAGGACGGTGGCGGTCAAACTCTTTACCGCTCACCGCATTGGCCTGCAAGCCTTGATGCCGCGAGCCTGCCTTGGCCCGAGCGACAGGCCGCCAGAACGACCAGCCGAATTGGTTGGCTCGCGATTTCAGAAGCACGCGCTACGAATGTCGCGTCCGACATGCCTTTGCTTCGGGTGCAGGCCGGTCGTCTTCCCGAGCAGCGTCAACCCGGCACGCCAGGTAACGATCCTCCCGATCGAGAGCCGCCACCCAGTGAGGGAACTCAACCAGCTGAATTGCAGCAGCAGCCTGATCCTCCGCGTCGAGAGTCACGGCCCCCGGGTCCGCCGCCCGGATCAAAGGCCAGTTCTCTGACTGCAGACGGGCGCACCTGGAGAATAGGACTGGCCAGCACCGGCAGCGCTCGCATCGCAGTCGCAGTTGATACCCAGGTGATCGATGCCGACATGAAGGGCATTCGTAACGCCTTTCTTGTCGCCCTGCCGATGGCACTCATCCTGATTGGCCTTGGTGGCTGGGCATTCTCTAGTCGAGCACTGCGCCCTTTGCAGAAACTCACAACCACTACCCGCAAGGTCACCGCGGAAGGACTCGACCAGCGCATTTTGGTCCAAGGGGAAGACAAGGAGTTTGTTGAACTGATAGAACTCTTCAACAGCATGCTGGCGCGCCTAGAACGAAGCTTCAAGCAGGCCCACCGTTTTTCGGCCGATGCCGCCCATGAATTGAAGACTCCCCTGGCTATCCTGCAAGGACAGCTTGAACGCGCTATCCATTCGGCGGAGGACGGTTCCTCGATGCAAGCCGAACTGTCGGGTATCCTCGACGAGGTAAGGCGACTATCCACCATTTCGCGCAAACTGCTGCTGCTATCCCAAGCCGATGCCGGCCGCCTGAAAGTCCATTGCGAGCCGTTTGATCTCTCCAAGGCTCTTGCTGAACTTGTCGAGGATACCCGCATGCTGGCCCCCCACTTTAAGGTCACCAGCGAAGTTCATCCAGACCTGATTGTCGGTGCGGATGGAAGTCTGTTGCGGCAAGTTTTTCATAACCTGATCAGCAACGCGATCAAGTACAACGTGAAGAACGGCTGGATCAGTATCTCAACCGTCCTTTGGCCCCAAAAGATAGAAGTGCTTGTCGCTAATTCATCGCCGGGTATCCCGATTGGCGATCGAGACAAGATATTCGAGCGTTTTTTTAGAGCAGACCCGGCTCATAGTCGAGAAGTCGAGGGCGTTGGCCTTGGTCTCAGCGTATCAAGAGAAATTGCTCGTGCACATGGGGGGGATATCAGCTTCAAAGTGGAAACTGAGGGCGCTGTACGGTTTTCTCTGTTCTTGCCATTAGCAGCTTCAGCATAGAGGCTAAATCTGCATAGTCGTGTCAAGAGGTTGAGTTAGATTTATTCAATAGCAATGACTGCAATAAGGTCGACACCGGCGGTTAGGAATGATGCGTTTTTAGGGGTTCGACTGACTGTTTCTGGCGTGCGCCGTGATAAGG
>Ga0194037_1002266_pt1 | contig 12951 bp, 10 predicted proteins | sample JunL306m_MetaG_FD_148653 | JGI IMG/M metagenome (GOLD analysis project Ga0194037, IMG submission 148653) | Anoxic zone freshwater microbial communities from boreal shield lake in IISD Experimental Lakes Area, Ontario, Canada - Jun2016-L304-6m | ecosystem: Environmental > Aquatic > Freshwater >...
TTCTTTATCTTTAATGCCTTGCGGATTGCCTCCTTTTCATGAAAAACCAGGCTTGCAAGATCTTCCGTTTCAGTGTTATTGTTATTACCGGAAAAAGTGATGTGGGCACTCTCTATCAGCCCTCCGTCTGAGTGTGTGACAGCACTTCTGATGACATTTTCCACTTCACGGATGTTGCCAGGCCAATCATAAGCACATAAAGCAGAAATTGCGCTTTTGGTAAGTTGTTTTTTGGGGTATCCCTCGTAAAAAAGCTTGTTGATAAAGTAGGTGCACAGAAGAGGGATATCGGTACGATGTTCCCGTAAAGCTGGAGCATAGAGCGTGATGGCATTCAGATGGTCATAGAGATCCTGGTAGAACGCTCCGTTTTTCACCGCCTTGGCGAGGTCGCAGCTTGAGGTGGCAATAATTCTGATATCGACGGGATATTTTTTTGATGAGCCGACAGGTTGAACAGCCCGATTCTGGATTGTAAGCAAAATTTTTTCCTGAACGGCTATTGGCAGTTCAGCAATTTCGTCGAGGAAAAGAGTTCCGTTATCAGCCGCTCGGATGAGGCCGAGCGTGTCACTGTCAGATTCGGAAAACTCCCCTTTGCTATAGCCGAACAGTTCACGTTCAATACTCTCTGCATTCATTGCGGCACAATCGACAGGTATGAATACCCCGTTTTTTCTTGAACTGTGGTTGTGTATGGTCCGGGCAATAATCTCCTTGCCGGTTCCGCTCTCACCCTGAATCATGATCGTGGTGCCGGTAGGTGCTATTTTAAGCATAAGCACCTTGAGTTTCTCCATTTCAGGCGAGTTTCCAACAAGTTCATTTTCGGTGAACAAGCCGACAGTTTCCTGGGATGAAGCATCTCCGGGACTCTTTTGATGGGCAAACGGTAACGATTTCGCTGTGCCGGAAGCCGCATTGGGTGAGAGCAGCGTTTTGAGCTGTTCGGGTTGCAGCTTTGCAAGAGCGTTCAAGGTAGTGGTTAGTTCCTTGTCATTAGCAAAGAACATGACTCTTGTTTCCTGATTGTTCTCAAGCGATTGCCGGACAAGGGCAAATGTCTCATCATGCTGACCCTTCAGGGCGATAAGGGTCAGGTCAACAGCTTCTCCAGCAATCCATTCTCGTGCTTCAGCAAGGGAGCCTGCAAAGAGCATTTTTACATTACCCTTCTCTTTGCTCACTTTTCTGGATGGTACCCTTCGCTGTTTATCGCTGATAATTAATATGGTAGAGCACATGATCGTGATAAGTTAGCTGAATGAGACGGCTCTTTATTTCATGATATTGCATCTTTTTCAACCGCCAGGTGTACAAGATTAGTTTCCGGAATCTGCTGGTGCTCATTTTACTACAGTTCCCGGTGAGCCAATTCGGATAACAATGCAGGTTGCATCATCATCGAAGGTACGCCGGCCAGTAAACTCATAAACATGAGCGCTGATTTTTTCTATCAAGGCATCAGGTTGTAGTTCATGATACTGAACGATCAAATCGCTAAGCCGTTCTGTACCGAACATCGTATTATCAGGCAAGAGACTTTCCGTAATGCCATCCGAGTACATCACAAGAATATCGTCCTGCTTGAGCGGGAAGGAAATCGTAAGGTAATCCTGTTTTTCAATCATTCCGACAGGCAGGTTTTCTCCCTTGAGCAGTGTACATAATTCCCTGTCAGCGTGAAAATGAATTGTCGGGGTATGGCCGCAGTCGATCATGGAAAACTCACCATTTTCCAGATCAAGGCGTATAAACAACAGTGTGGCATAAATGCCGATATCGAGAAGCTCACTGATGCATTGCTCATGCAGGTGGGTAACAATATCCTGCAATCCAGGAAGTTGATTGTGCTGGTGTTTTTTTTGTGCAATTGTTTTGAGAAAAAGAGACTTTAATCCGGCACCGACAAGAGCAGACAGTATGCCGTGTCCCATGACATCGCCAATGAGAATATCGGTATGCTTGTTGTCATAAAGAATAAACTCTGCAAAGTCACCGTTAAGATGACCTGAAGAGACCATAAACTGTCCCATTGACGCCCCTTCAAGAGCTTTGGGAATGTTACTTTGCAAGAGTTGCTGTTCAATTTGTGTCTCAAGTTCCTGCTGCAGGTGCTCATAACGTGCCCGGCTCTTTTCTTCTTCAATCCGTGAAGTTATATCCCTTGCAATGACGACGGTATGAAGAACGGAATCAAGCATAAGTGGTGTTCCTGTCGTGACCTCAAGAGGTATATGAGTTCCATCTTTTTTAATTCCCTCTATTTGACGCACATTGCCATCTCTCAGCAATGAAAGGTTGTGTGCAGGGTTTTTACAGCCATTATAAATAGCACACGAATTACTTTGCGGAAGTATAATATCCGTAAATTTCTTCAGGTGGAACGCCCGCTCCGTTATACCGAAAATGGTTTCAGCGGCCAGGTTGACATAGACAATAAAACCTTGTTCATTGAGCAGAAAAATAGGGTCAAATGCGGAATCATTCATTGTCCGGAATTGTGTCTCACTCTGTCGTAATTCTGCAGACATGATACGAAGCGCATCATTTACCTTCGACATCTCCTTGTTTTTCGTTTCAAGCTGGTCAACCAGCATTTCCCGTTCAGCTTTCAGTTGGTAATAGTCAATGGCATCAAGTATGATTTTTTTGAACCCCTGTGGCTCGATAGGTTTTGGAATAAAACGGAAGACTTCACCAGTATTGATAGACTCAATAATCTGGTCGATATCATGAATGCCGCTGAGAATGACGCGCACAATATCCGGATGAGTTATTTTTACCTGATTAATCAGTTCCATGCCTGTCATCTCCGGCATGCGCAGGTCGGTTAACAGAATTGTAATATCGTGGGCTTCAAGCAGTTCAAGAGCCTCTTTTCCACTTGATGCGAAGTATTTTTTATATGGCTCCTTGCGCAAAAAACGATTTAATGAGCCGAGCGTATCCTGCTCATCATCGACAAAAAGAATTGAAATATCAGAAAAGTCTTTCATTTTTTAAAGTCTTTATTATCAAGCAGTTAAGGTTTTGTGCCTCTTTAAGTGGAGCTGTTTATTCTTCAAACTTGTCCTCGCTTTCGCTCAAAGCCACCTTATTCATATGCTTATTGTATCAAATTCTTCCATATGGAATGTTCTCACAAAACACCTGATAAAAAGTATTTGCAATGTTTTTCAACGTTAAAAGTTCTTAAATAAATGATTTAGCTCTTCCTTTCCCTGCTATATTGTAGTCGTTGAAAACACCGTAATGTCTTCTTCAATATAATCAAAATCCCGTTGCATGTCAGTCATGAGTATTGCTCCTAATGGTTAATCCTTTGTGATTTTATGGGAGCACTTGATGCCTCGCCACCTTGCTACACGAGCTGCCAAGGCTCAAAAAGCTTTTTCAGGAGTAAAGTATTTTTCGGGAAGTAACGCCTCATGTCAACGCGCGTCTCCCCTGACCAGCTACGCAGTGATCATCATAAAGCTCCTTCCGTTCTGAATTATTGGCCTTTCCAAAATGAGCATCAGGCTGTGTTGATTACCTGAACAACCTTGCATCATTGCTACATGAGCGGAAGAAGTTTACAGAAGCGAAGCAGCTTTACAGTCGAGCCCTGAGAATGATGGAGAAAACATTGGGGAAAAATCCCTGTTTTTTTGATTTCCAGGGCTTTAGGATGGAAACAAAGATGGTGATGATCAGTACCAGAACCTGCAAAGAGCCAAACATCAGGTTCATTTTCTGATTGTAGAGATAAGCGGAATCAGTTAACGATGCCAGGCCGATTTTGCCGGAGATATCCATCATTGCGGTTTCCCAGGGGCCAAGAAAAAATGTTCCGAACACAATGGCGGTGACGGTCACAATCCATTTGAAGGTGAGCCAGTTGTGCTTGAAGAATCCCCAGTGACTGAATATGGAGTAGAATAACCCGGTCAGCAGGCTCCCGATAGCGCCGGGAATGACCACGATGTTCATGTCAACATGATGAATGCTCCTGTTTATTCCGTACAAGACGCCGCCGTCAGTAATGCCCTCTTTCAGGAAGTAAAGCGCCAGCAGGGAAACGGCGCCGCCGATCCAGGAGGCAACAGCAATGAGATGAAACCCTTTCAGCCACTTCAATCCTTTTGGTGATAACTTTTTCATCTGTCTGTCATTGTCATTGAGGCATCTGCTGTTACTTGTCATTTTTCCAGACTGAAAAATACAAAGTATTCCGGAAAGAGAGATCTTTTTTGCTTTTGAAGCAATCAGTTATCAGTTTCCCTAACTGATAGACACTTGTTCTTTCTTGCTTGAGTATCTGGTTGGTAAAGGCTGCTATGGAAAATTTTGGTGTGGGTTAAGTTCTCCAAACTCTTTATCTTTTACCCCATACAACATCTGAGGCTGTCCGATTGATTCAGGGCAAATCGAAAAATGACCAAATATGCTGTCATTTGAGTGGGATAACCAGAAAGTGCTCAGCAATGAACAAAAGCATGGAATTTCTTTCGATGAAGCCAGTACGGTTTTTGGAGATTCTTTGTCGCTGATGCTTCATGGCCCCCTGCATTCTGACAATGAGGAACGATTTGTTATCGTTGGAACCCCTCATAAAAACCTTATGATTAATCCTGGTTCATACGGAAAGGGGCAATAATATTCGAATAATCAGTGCCAGACAGGCAAATAAAAATGAGAGGTCACAGTATGAAAGTAATGCCTGATGATCCTGACATGCTGGAGGAATATGATTTCAGCAAAAGCGTAAGGGGTAAGTATACCGCGAGATATTCCGATGGAACGAATGTCGTTGTTATTGATCCTGATGTGACGAAATATTTTCCTGACCACGACTCTGTCAACGAGGCCTTGCGCTCTTTGCTACCTGTCGTGAAAAGGTATGAAAAGAAGATTGCCGGATTACTCTGACCTTATTTTGCCTGCTTTATTTCCCGCCTTCTTCCGCCGTTGCAATCCTCAAAATCATACTGAAGACCGAGCCGTGGTTGACGCGCGAGCGTACTTCGACGTTTCCTTTGTGGGCCAGAACAATGTGCTTGACAATGGCAAGCCCGAGACCTGTTCCTCCGCGCTGGCGTGAACGGGCTTTGTCTACCCGGTAGAAGCGCTCAAAGATGCGTCCAAGATCGGATTTCGATATGCCTATACCGTTATCTTCAACTTCAAGCCGGATATCATCGTCACTTCTGAAGGCCGAAATCCTGATCTTTCCGTTGCGGTCGTCAACATATTTGATGGCGTTGTCGAGGAGGTTGCGGATGGCAATATCAAGATAACGAGCGTCGGCATAAACCGGCGGCAGATTATCGGCAATAGTGATATTGAGCCTGATCTGCTTTTTGTCGAGTGAAGGCTTCAGAAGCTCAACCGATTGTTGAACAAGCTGTTTAATGTCAACAGCCGTGAATTGGTACTCAATGTACCCCGATTCAATTTTTGAAAGATCGAGCACATCGTTGACGAGGGCGGTAAGCTGTTCACTTGCCTGCAGGATAATATGGAGGAATGCTGTGGCATGTTCCGGCTCATTCATGGCTCCTTCGAGCAGTGTTTCGGTATAACCTGTGATGACGCTGAGCGGCGTACGCAGTTCGTGTGACACACTGGAGACAAAATCACGCCGTATTTCTTCAAGGTTGCGGAGCTTGGTGATGTCGTTCAGCACAAATACCGTTCCTTCAAAGCAGCCCTCTTTTGTGAGCGGCATGGAGCTGATCTGCATAATGCGCTCACCTTTTGTGGTCATGAGCGGTAACTCCTCTTTCCGCAGGGTTATTTGTGTGCTGTGAACCCTCGCAAAAAGCTCCTGAAGCTTGCTGTCGGAAAGGTGGCGGAGCGGGCGTGACTTGAACATGGTGCCATTGATGCGGAACATTCTCGATGCCGCCGGATTGACCAGAATGATATCGCCGGTCGCATCGGTCACGATGATAGCCTCACGAATACCTGAAAATACAGCCTGGAACCATTCTTCACTGCGCCGCAGTTTTATGATTTCATCCGTCATGACATTAAGTGTGCGGGCAAGAACTCCGGTTTCATCCCTGGAGCGAACAGGAATGGTGCCTGAAAAGTCGCCATGCATTCTTTTTTGAGCGGTTTCGGCAAGCGTCCGGAGAGGACGGGCAAGAAAAAAAGCGGCCAGAAAACCTGCGATCAGAGAGAAAAAGAGTGCCAGAAAAAGTCCCTGCGTTATCTCTTTGCGAATCCCCGTATCGAAGACTCCGATATCGTAGAGTGGCTTGCCGAATCGAAGGATTGCATAGGGTTTTGGTGACCCTACAGGTACAGCAATATAGAGCATGTGCTCTTTTACAGTTTGACTGTACCGTGTTCTTTCACCGTATCCTTTTTCGATCGCGTCCTTTACTTCCGGTCTTCCCCAATGGTTCTCCATAAGGGCAAGTTTGTCGGTCGGAATAGATGAGTCGCCTGAAACCTGTCCATCAAGATCAATCAGGGTGACCCTGATGGCAAGTGCACGACCAACCCGCTCGGCCCAGGCGTTGGTCTGATCACGGGCTTGCCATTCCCCGGGTTTTTGTTCCAGCAATTGTTTCTGGAGCAGAAGATCGCGGTAAAGCTCTTTTTTTGTTTCAGTTATCAGTATCTCTGTCAACCGATGCTCGATTGAGAGATAGCTGATGACTACAGAAAAAAAAATAATTACTCCGATAACAAGGCCGAGCTTGAAGGCGAGCTTATCCCGCATGGTCGTCATCCTCATGCTCCTCAAATTTGTAGCCAAGTCCACGCACTGTTTTGATCATGCGGCCGGTTGCTCCGAGTTTTTCGCGGATTCTTGTGATGTGTGTATCGATAGTTCTGGTGTTGATGCTTTTATCGACATCCCAGACATCACTGAGCAGCCTTTCCCGTGACTGGGCTTCACCCTTTCTTTTGAGGAGTGCGACGAGCAGCTTGAACTCCATCAGGGTTACGACAAGCTCCTTGCCTTCAAGCGTTACTATGTGACGCGTCAGATCAACTTCAAGAGCTCCGGCTTTTAGCAGCTCCTCTGTTTTCCCTCCTTGACGGCGATCCCGCTTGAGGATTGCCCTTATGCGGAGATTCAGCTCGCGGGGACTGAAGGGCTTGACAACATAGTCGTCTATGCCGAGTTCAAATCCGAGGATCCGGTCGATCTCTTCACCTTTGGCTGTTACCATGATGATGGGCAGATCCTTGTACAGTTGATGCTGCCTGATTTTTCGGCACAGCTCAAAGCCGTCCATGCCCGGCAGCATGACATCAAGCAGGACAAGGTCAAAACTTTTTCGTGAGAGTTGCTCAAGGCCTTCTTCGGCCGTGCCGGAAATATGACATTTATAGCCGGCCTTGTTGAGATTATATTCCAGCAGTTGAGCAAGGTTCAGGTCATCTTCGACAACAAGAAGCAGTGGATCCGACATAACATTTTTATTTACATGGTGTTTCCCCGGCAACAGCAGACTGGGATGTTATTTCTTTGCAGGTCAGCGCTCTATTTTACAGGCTTTTTCAGTTTTGCGATCAGCATGATTTTTTTTGCGATATCGGTATTGTCATAAAATCCCTTGAACGCTTCCGCTCCGCAGCCAATGGCAAAAACCTGAACCGGTACTGCCGTATGAGCGTTGGTGCTCCAGCCAATTCCTGCTCTGCTGTTCAATATACCGGTTACGGCTGGAGAAAACGTATCGACAATTTTTGTTCCGGCAGATTCAGTTTTCATGGTCGACGTGTAGGCTTCCTGCAGAGCGTTGCGATCCTTGGCGGAAAGCGCAAGCGCTGAATCAGCATGAGCAAAGCTGAGGCCGTAATAGACCTTGACACTGTCGAGCGTCATGGGGAAGGTGACGGTGCCGCGTTTTTTCCATACAGAGACTTTTTCGGAAAACCGCTGCATCGAAATGTTCTGATGGCGCAAAAGGTCAAAACGGGTTTCGTAGCCGTTTGCAGCGTTGCCAAGCGAGAGTCCGCCGCATTCATGATCGGCGGTAACGACGATAAGTGTCTCTTTTGGGTGACAGCGGTAAAATACAAGGGCTTCCGTTATGGCCTTATCGAATGACTCGACATCGTGCGCCGCTGCAGCGGCATCATTTGCATGGCAGGCCCAGTCGATTTTGCCTCCTTCAACCATCATGAAAAATCCTTTGGGGTTGTCGAGCAGCCGGATACCTTCGCGGGTAAATTCTGCGAGCGAAATCTCCCCGTTATGTCGATCCATATCAAAGTTAAGCGCTCCTTTGCTGTCATAATCGCTGTATGCCCAGCAGCGTGTCCCCGGTTTTATAGACGCAAGTTCCGTTTTGTTATGGGCAATAACATAATGTGCTGATTGCATCAGACCTGTAATATCTCCCCGAAAAGCTTTGCTTTTTGCCTGGTTTTCAGGAAAATTGCCCGCGCTGTAGCCTCCTCCAAAGTAGTCAAAACCGCTTGAAGCCATCTGAAGAGCAATGTCGTACAGGTTGCTGCGTGAAGCATTGTGTGCATAGAAACAGGCTGGTGTTGCGTCGTCGATTCCAACGCTGGAGACAATTCCGGTTTTCATCCCTTTTGCTTTCGACATTTCAGCAATGGTTCTGAGCGTATCGAGGTGGTTGCCAGCCATGGAAATGGTACCGATAGTAGTTTTACTGCCGGTCGCAAGTGCGGTGCCAGCGGCTCCTGAATCGGTGATAAGGCGGTCTGCCGAATGTGTGGTTGCCGTACCGAGAACAGGGAAGGAGGTCATGGCAAGGGAATGACCATTCTGAAGCAGTGCCTCTGAGAGTTTTACCTGCGCGGGCCCCATGCCATCTCCGATAAAGAGAAACAGGTAGCGTGGCGCTATGGTCGCATCTTTCGATGCTGCCTGCATCGTCTGGTTTGAGGGGAAGCAGGCTGCACCCGCAACCATGATGATCAGCAGTAGTGCAAATTTGAGTGCTGTGTTTACAGCGTACAGTTTCCGATGATTTCCCTTCATGATTTTTCTGATAATGATCTTTGCAAGCTTGATGGGTCTATATACTCATTATCTGCGTTTTAATCCGGACGGCAACTGTTACAGCCGTGTGAAAACTGGACGAGACATCCTGGTAACAGAGTGCATGGCAAAAGATTCAGGAAAATGTCGATGTCAAGCGGCAGGGCAACAGAATTATCTGGTTCTTTCAAGGTGAGTGCGAAGTTCTTCCCAGAGCTTATGGTATGCTTTTGATGCAGGTGAGTTTGGCAGAACGGCGTTGAGGGGCGCCCGGTAGATACCCATTTTTTCAATCTCGGAATTGTAAGGGATTGTCTGGGTGAGGAACCCCGGGCTATTCCTGAATTCATCGATGATGTCGCGGTGTAATTTTTTCTTTTTTTCCACCATGGTGAAAAATGGCCTGATTTTTGAGCTGTCGAGCTTATTGGCTTTAAAGAAATCCATTAATTGGATATAGGTTCGAATTGAAAGCGTCGTGGGAATCAAGGGCACAAGGATTACGTCTGAGGCGGCAAAAACACTTTCTGAAAGGAGTGTGAGGTTTGGCGCACAGTCGAAAAAAACAAACCGGTACTCCTCGCTCAGCTCTTCAATGTTTTTTTTGAGTTTTTTTTGAGGCTTTTTCTCTTCAGAAAGTTCAATGTCAAGATTCCGGTAAGAAAAGTCTGAAGGAAGCAGGTCAAGGTTTTCAAAGTCTGTTGCCTTGATATGCAGATAGATCTTTTTGTTTCCTTTCAGAAATTTATCGCTGTTATACTTTTTTGAGGCGGTAATCCTGAAATAGTAGGAACTTGCACCCTGCGGATCAAGATCACAGATCAGGGTTGGCGTTGAGAGCAGGGAAGAGAGGTAGGAGAGGTTGACCGCAGCAGCGGTTTTACCAACCCCGCCCTTGATGCTGTAAAGCGCTATTGTTTTCATTTTATCCTGCTTGTCAGAAGATCGTGAAACAGTTGACTGGTTTTCTCATCGTCAAACGCCGAGAAGCTCTTGTGGAATGTACTGCGTGCCACTTCCTGTTTTTGAAAAAGGGTTGCCATAAGCCCGCCCATTGATGCGGCAAGCAAGTTTTCCTCTTTGCCCGGAGGTATTGCTGTCAGCCGATCATGAAGAAAGTGCAGTTGGACGGCAAAATCGACAAAGTCACCGAGGTTTTCCTGGAGCTCTTTCAATTGCCTGATAACAGGATTAACCAATTTTTGGGGAAAAATCGAGGAGAAGAATTCAAGCAGATAGCGCAGTTTTTTGCAGTCAATACGCAGTGCATGAAGCTCAAGGTCAGTTGTTTCATGGCTGACCTGACGACCGTGTCGGATTACTTTTTTCCATGCTTTTTTTATGGTATCCAAAGCCATATCCCTGGTGGAGAGGAAGGCGTTTGGAGAGCGGTCGGAATCAGGAATTGATTGCTGGTGTGCAAATTCCTCCCATTTTTCAAGAAAAGCCTGGTATTGACAGGATGCAAGATAGCGGCAGAACAGTTTGTGCAGCCTCCTGCGAGATGTCGCAATGTCGTTGAAAAAAAGCTGGAGTGATGGCTGGAGAAACGGGGGAAGATAGTGGAAATAGGTTGCCTGCCGAAGAAGATAGACATCGCTGTCCCTCAATTCATTGGTACGTTTTCCAAGTTCCCTGAAGAGATTAAGATAATACCCGCTCTCCTCAGCATCAAAAACACCCTTGAGCTGTTTCAGGACTGAACGGGTACGGCGTATGGCAACACGATAGTCGTGCAGAAATTCAGAATCGATATTCTTCTTGATTCCCTCTTCATTTGCACGCATGACGGAAAAAGTGAATTGCAGCAACCGCCGGGCACTTTCATGAACAGGTGCCTCGGCATCAAGCTCAAGTCTGATTTTTGAAGAGTAGTTCTGAATATTCCGTCCGGCAGCGTTCAGGATCAACTCGAAAAGCTCCCTGAAATCAACAATGCTGCAAACGTTGTCATCGTTACACAATAATGAATTCTTGATCAGCTCCATCTCATCGTCATATCCCTTGAGCGGTGAAAGAGAAAAAAGATGTGCGAAGGTTTCCGGATTTTTTCTGTCGGCAAGGAATAATGATTCCGAGGTCAGTGTGGCGATGGTCTTATCGTTATCGTCCAGAATGCTGAATGACGATATGATTGCTTCAATGGAACAGAGCTTGATGAACGCCCTGATATTATTACTTAACGAAGAGAGCTCTGTTTTCAGATTGCTGGCGGAAAGGGCATCGGCAAAAAAAGAGGAGGGACTTCCAGGGAAAAAAAGAGAAGCTGTCTCCTGACCGGTGTTGAGATCAGCAAGAAACAGAGTTCTCTTTTTTTTTATAATGGTAACCCCTTTTTCAAAAGCCTGCCATTCGAACGTATCGTAAAACTCACGACGCTCCTTCCATGATGAACGGGTCTTGAACTGCCAACCGGAGGGAAGGATATGTTCAGGCTGCGACTCATTGGAAGCGGCCTGATTCAATCTGAGATATACCGTTTTCAGGGTATTATGCATCAATGTCCTTGCTTAAAATGGAAAAGCCCGACCGAAGGCAAGTTCAGGCTTTATAAAGATAGCATAGTTTACTCTAAAGATAAAGTAAGTCAACCAATGTGACCACTGCAACCCTTCAACTGATTTATCAACCCGTTGCGGATATTGATCTTATCGGTTGCTCCCGGAATAAGGGCGGAGAAATTTTCAGCAATGTAACAGAGTCTCTCTTGTCAGGTGAGTGAGAAATTTGTAGACTTTGCTGTAGTGAAAAAGATGTAGATGTACACTTGCCGTGCCGTTTTTTATACGCACGATTGTCCCTGATGATGCTTATCCCTAACCTCAAACAATAACGCTCATGACAAACAACACCGACGACACAATGGTAACGAATCCGGAATGGCGCGAGGAAGAGATCAGGCTTGCGGCCTACTATCTCTGGAAAGAGAAAGGTGAGAACCATGGATCAGATACTGAAGACTGGCTTGAAGCTGAAGGGTCACTTGACAACTGAATTCAGTATTGCTGTTTAATCCAATGCGAAAAGGCCATTCTTCCGGGGAATGGCCTTTTTTTTCAATCAATGCAAGCCGAGTCAGCGGAGACTGCTGAAAGATCAACGTGTATTGGACAACGCTCATCTCCGGGCTATTTAATATCGATATAATCCCCTTTGATAGAGCAGGCGGCCCGGGCTTGTTCTTCATTGAAGATTCCGGCATTTCCCCCGCAAAAAAAATTCCCGCCAACTTTCTTGAGGGTTCCATCAAGAGTGGTGAGTTGGTTTCCTGAACAATCGAAATCCCCCTTCACTTTTTTAGGCGCCCCATCGAGAGAGATCAACTGGTTATTCGAGCAGTTAAAATAGCCCTTGACCTTTTTGGATGCACCTTTGAGCGATGTCAACTGGTTGGCTGAACAAGAGAAATTCCCGCTGACTTTATGAGGCGCCCCGATAAGTGTTGTCAACTGATTGTCGGAACAATCAAAATCACGAACTTCCTGTGGCGATCCTGCAAGTGAAGTCAGTTGATTGCCTGAACAATTGAAATTTCCCTCAACTTCTTTCGGGGCACCCTTGAGTGAAATGAGCTTATGGTTTGAACAATCGAAATTGCCATAAACAAAATTCGGCCCTCCTTTGAGAGATTTCAGCGGGTTGCCAGCACAAAAAAAGTTGCCGATAATGAAATTGGGTGATCCTGCGAGTGAAGTAAGCTGATTGTATGAGCAATCAAAATCTCCGTGAACTTCTTCCGGGCTCCCGTCAAGTAAAGCCAAGTGATTGTGTGAACAGTCAAAATCACCAATTTCGTGAGGAGCGCCCTCAAGTGTGGTCAACTGGTTATCCGAACAGGAAAAATCACCGCCAACTTTATGAGGGGCGCCTTTGAGTGAGGTCAGCAGGTTATCCGAGCAGGAAAAATCACCACCGACTTTTTTCAGATTACCGAGTAGTGTCGTGAGCTGGTTTACTGAACAATCGAAATTACCATTCACCTTTTTTGG
>Ga0194037_1002270_pt1 | contig 12926 bp, 12 predicted proteins | sample JunL306m_MetaG_FD_148653 | JGI IMG/M metagenome (GOLD analysis project Ga0194037, IMG submission 148653) | Anoxic zone freshwater microbial communities from boreal shield lake in IISD Experimental Lakes Area, Ontario, Canada - Jun2016-L304-6m | ecosystem: Environmental > Aquatic > Freshwater >...
GGTTTATTGCTGCATATATTTAAAGAAAAGTTGATTTTAATATAGATAGAATAAATTTCAAAACACAATGGAAATTGAGTTTAATTGCATAGACAAGTGCCTTTCAATGCTTTATTGGATTATTATTAGAAAAGAGAATATTTTTTCTCATGTAATACTACTAATATGATAGGATTTTAGAGTTGAAATCTATTTTTTTATTATTGCTCATGAATTACAGATTTGGTTTTATTTTAAAATGAATAAAAAAGCAACTACGGCAGCTTTTTGTACAGGCAATACTCTCACAAACTTTATGGTTTATCAGTTCGATGTATAAAAGATTAGAAAGATGTAATTATTAGTCATATTCTCATTCCAAGTGAGGCTATGAATCACATACAAAAGCGGATGCTGAAAAGCTTAATGAGTAGGCAAATTAAACAACAAACATGTATGAAAACAACAAACAAATTACTTGTTTATCTAGTATTGGCATTTGTCCCAATGTTATTCTCTAGATGTACCATCACTGAAGATATGAATAAACTTCAAAGTTCGGTTGATAGTTTAAAAATTTTAGTTGGTACACCCCAGTTTAACACATATGCGCATCTAGTATTTGTAGATGCCGCAACTAATCTTCCTATTGAAGATAAAGATGTGAAGGTGTCCATTTCTGGTAAAAATGCTGCCAATATTTATAACAATATGGGTGCCCATTTGACCGAATATACAAGCAAATGGGGAATGCTCGATTTGGTAGTGAATCCGCATAAGATGGACACAAGCTCCTTGGCCACCAATCCTTTAGAATTCATTATTACACCAACATTAACTGGTTATGTTGGCGACCCTCAGAAGGCTATGCTTTTTAATTCGGGGACAAATACGGTCACCATACCGATGATTAATCTATCGGCACCACCTGCAGGATATTACAGTTCAACGAATGTAAATATTGGGGAAACTAATGCGAACGGACAGATTATTGGAAGCACACCGATTAGCTTGGCATCCCGACAATTTTCGAAAGGCAGTTTAACAGACACAGGAACCTATTACTTGTGGTTTCTAGATAACACTACCTTACTTGATGCATCTGGTAATACATTAGTAGGTAAAGTTACAGGCGATTTTTATCGTTCTGGAGAATACGCTGCCTGGTACAACTATTTGGATATTCGAACTCCTGACAATTATTATAAAAGAATATTCAAATATTTTGTAAGTTCAATAAGACTTTATGTTACGCCAACTGGTGGTGTAAAAACTCCAGTTGCTAATTTCGGGAGTGGGGGAGTTTTATATAATCAATTTCTTAATGATTATCATAATCTTGTTTTTTCTGATAGATATGGTAGACCCTACAAAGCAGGGGATAAAATTCAACGTTGGCAAACAAAATCTCTTTTTAATTGGTGGGAAGGTTTAGTTACGGCATCAAATAGTACAGATGTTGTCGTAAAGCAAGAAGATGGGTGGTTCAATGGAGCGCTTCTTATAAGAGACACGTTGAAAAATGTGAGTGATTTGGATTTTACATTGGGGGTTTCACAACCTCTTTATCCTGTTGAGGGCACTTTGAATATACATGGCGTAGTTACTGGAAATGTGGAGCAGGCTTATGTGATTGAGAAACATCAAAATATTCCTGGCTCAACAGGTGCTTATTTTCAAAGTGAATATTTAGCATGGGCAAATGTCAATTTTAGCAATCCAACAGGAAGTAAACAGTTGAAAATTTATTATTTAACTACTGATGAAAGGCCTGATTATTTTACAATGCCGACTGGATCTTCATTAACCATTTATCCGTCTAACTTTAGCTTTACTCCAGATCTTTCTAAATGGCCTCAAAAATTCACACAAGACTTAACAGTTACACAGGACATTGGGGTAAACACAGATGAGGTAACTGCGAATATTGATTTGACTGTAGTCAATAGTTCAAACAAAAACTTAGAGGTTAAACCAAATGTTAATATACAGGTTGGAGTTTCTGGCACTATGAAATCTTTTACGCTAAACAATGGCTATGTTTCTTTAAAGCTGAAACTTAGTCAACCCTATATTGTGCGTGGCGTATTTGGTACAGCCTCTGCAGTTGGCATATTGACTGTGAAAGAAGTAGACAAAAACTATGTCACAACCTTAATGATGACAATGGGCTCAACGCCAGGCGATAATCTTACTTACACTACAACAAAAGATGCAAGTAAGTCTGTTTACATCAATTATCCTATTGCTGTAGCTAATGATGTATTTAATCAACTTCACTAAATAAAGTACGAGAATCATGAAAAAAATAGCAACAATACTATTCGCATCAGTATTTTCAGTTATGCTGATGGCGCAAACACAAAACGAAACTACGACAACAACTACCACTACCAATCAAACCGTTACGTTGGTCAAACCCCGTTCTTATTTTGGAATGGCGTTGGGTGTAAGTGCTTCCACCAACGGATTGGGCGTAAATGTAACTACAGCATTGAACAAAAGAGTAGCCATCAGGCTGGGTTACGAAAAAGTAGATATGACTTTCAACGATGCTTTTTCCTACAATATGGGCGGTCAGGCTTTGAATGTTTCACCCACTTGGAAAGCGGGCGGTTTATCGGCAATACTCGATTTATATCTGATTAAAGGATTTTATGTATCTGGCGGTGTGGTACTTACCGACATGAATATTGCAGCAACACTTAAATCGGGAAACTCCATAAAAATTGGTGATATTGAATTTAAACCTGATGAACTTGGCGAATTGGGATTGACAGTTAAACCCCTCAACAAAATGGCACCTTATGCGGCCATTGGTTTTGGGCGAAACATATCACGCGATCATCGTTTGGCAATGAGTTTGGAAGTGGGTGCGTACTATATGGGGTCGTATGTACTTGGGCTCACAGGCACAAAACTGTTTGAAGCCAATGGCGATCCTGCTAACCAAGCATCGTTGAACAAACTGAATGAAACCTTGAAATCGTTCAGCTGGAGTGGGTATTACCCAGTTGTAAAATTGGGACTTTCTTACAAGTTTTTGGGTCAAAATAAGTAATTGATGATTTCATAATCACCAATTCAAAAAATTCTTGTATCAATACTATTAAAATAGCGTCACAAGTCGTGGGGCTATTTTTATATGAAATTTGACGTTAATGCAAAAATAGAATATACCTTAAGCTGAATACTAATAAATCAAGCCAATCATAAGCTGCATTTGACACCTTTATTCAAGAAATGATTACTGAAATTCTGTCCAAAAAAGTTCTAACGTATCACGATAATGGTTTCCCAACCAACTGGGATGTAAATCCTTATCGTGGTTGCACCATCGGCTGCAAGTATTGTTTTGCACAATACTCTCACAAGTATCTAGGGTTAGAGAATTTCAGCAAAGATATATTGGTGAAAACAAATGTGGCGGAATGTTTGGAAAAAGAATTGAGCAAAAGGAGCTGGAAAAACGAACATATAAAGATTGGCGGCACTACGGATTTATACCAACACTCGGAGAAAAAGTACGAGTTGTTACCGAAAATATACGATGTTATCAAGAAGCACAAAACGCCCATTTTCATTCAAACAAAGTCGACGCTCATTCTAAGGGATTACGAGATTATCAAGGAATTATCGAAAATTACGACCGTAGATATTGCCACCAGCATCAGCACTTTTGACGAATCGGTACGAAAAGTGATAGAACCTGGAGCTGCATCAGGATATGAAAGAATGGAAATGTTGCGGACTTTCAGCGAGATTTGCAATAGCACCACGGTGGGATTAATGCCAATAATTCCATTGCTGAGCGATACGGACGAGAATTTAGACAGTGCTTTTAGACTCACAAAAGAATTTGGGTTGGACAATATCGTGACCAGTTTTTTGTTTTTGCGAGGCGATGTGAAACCAAAGTTTTTGAAAACGATTCAAACACATTTCCCTGAAATTTATCCCGATTTTTCAAATTTATATTCTGGTTCAAATGTTGAAAAGGCGTATATGGAGAAAATCAGTATGAAACTTCATGCCTTGAGGCGTAAATACGAATTGTATGGTGTTTATAGACCTGTTGAACCACCAAAACCTTCAATTCAATTATCATTGTTTTAACTGCCTGTTCATAGTAAACCTTTTATTTGGAATGAGCTTACGGTACAGGATCAAAGCCTCTTCCACCCCAGGGATGGCATCTGCCAATTCGCTTTGCCGATAACCATGTTCCTTTGATAATGCCATGTTTTTTTACAGCCTCAACTGTATATTGTGAGCATGTGGGCGTGTACCTGCATCGTGGAGGAATAAGTGGAGATATGCTGTAACGGTAAAAATACACCGGTAGCAGAAATATAAATCGAAGTATTTTTTTCATGCTGATTGGTTAATTGGATATTGGTTAGTTGGTTTGAAATCTTCAAATCCTTCAAATTTTCAAACCCTTTCAACTAACTTATTTAAAGCTTGTTTCATCTTCTTTTCTATGGTTGCAAAATCCAATTCGTCGTTTGAAACGTAATTAAATGCTATATGGATTTGTTTTCCATTTTCCAAAACATGTTCAGTAAGGGCTTGTTTATTAAGTCTATAAGCCTCACGCATCAAACGTTTTATTCTATTGCGTTTCACGGCACGTTTAAATCTTTTTTTGGGTACGCTTACCATAACACTCACTGCTTCAACATCTGTTTTGGGTTGCAAAATATACACCACTCGCAGCGGATAGGCCATAAAAGCTTCACCTTGCGTAAACAATTCAGTGATGCGTTTTTCGCCACACAAATGTTCGGATTTTGGAAAAGTGTTGGTTTGGTTCATGCTACAAAAAAAACTATCCCAAAAGTACGGAAAATCTACGTTACTTTTGGGATAGAATATTTATTTTACTGAAAATGAGTTATTTTCTTGCTTTCTTTATGTTTTCCTTTAAAAAATTCTCCAGAGCCATGGTCATTGACGGCACGCCAGGAGTTGGTGCTTCTACATCTAATCTTAGTCCAGCATCGCGGACTGCCTGAACAGTAGTAGCCCCAAAACATCCAATTTGGATATCACCTTGTACAAAATTAGGGAAATTTTTCAACAGCGATGCAATTCCAATTGGACTGAAAAACAACAACATATCATAGTCGAAAACCTCATCTGGACCAAAATCGTTACTCACGGTTTTGTACATCACGGCTTTGTTTAAAACTATTTTTGTTTTTTCCAATTGCGAAAGCGTTTCCTCGTTTTGCACATCAGAAGTTATAAACAAGTATTTCTCATCGAGGTGTTTATTCATAATAACTACCAACTCTGAAAACTTTCCTGTTGCACCAAAAAACACTTTCCGTTTGCGATAATGAATGTAGCGCTGTAAATAAACTGCCACAGATTCCGACACGCAAAAATACTTCATTGTTTCAGGAATTGTAATTCGAAGCTCTTCACAAAGCCTAAAAAAATGGTCAATTCCATGACGTGCATTAAAAATAATGGCCGTGTGTTCAAGTATATTTATACGTTGAGTCCTAAATTCTTTGGCCAAAATTGGTTCCACTTTGATAAACGGGCGAAAAACAATTTTCACATTGTACTTTTCGCTGATATCAAAATAGGGTGACTTGTCAGTTGTCGGTTGAGGCTGAGATACGAGTATATTCTTGATTTTCAATGCCATAAGATTTAAATATAAATCACTTTATAATATGAATTGATACACCTGATACAAAGCAAAAAGGGGTAAAAATTCGAGGGTGCAAAGATACAACAATATGTAAAAAGATGCTACTATTTTATCGAAAAATATTTGAAATAGTTTTATTAGCACAAAAACATAAGCAATTGAAAAAATAAGCAGACTTATAATATCAATTATATTATAAAAATTGTATGGAAGGTAAATTTGAAATATCAAAACAGGAAACAATGCAGTACCTACAAAAAACACAATATTAAAGTAGCTTTCTTTTGCCAGCTTCAAAACTTTCCTTTCCAGAAAAACAAAACCCAATATGTCGAATAAAACCGATTTTAAAGCAAAAAAGAGGGTCGTTACTATTAAAAAATAGCCATATTTGATGATTGAAAGTTCCGTGGTAGCTTTATGAAAATACAAATAGGCAAATAAACTGATGACTCCAATTGAAAACTCCAATAAGAAAAACCGAAAGCGGAAATTTCCTGCATGTGACTTGCTTAACAAATTGGAACGGTCATTTATTTGAAAGAATGATTTTAAAGTGTCAGATATGATACTTGATGATTTGGAAACAGAAAATATAAACAGGAAGAATAGTGACAGTATCACAGCAAATACCCAGCTATCAGTCTGTGGAAGAGACGGATGCGGAATGCCAACAAAACCAGTAGGTGCTTGAATCACAGCTTTAAGTGTGTCCACCAATTTTGTGGAATCAACGCCCATAAGCGTATCAAGTCTAGCCATCGAATCTGATGACATTGCTTTGGTGGTATCGTTGAGCAGTTTAACTGTATCTGGCTGTATCATCTTTGGGTTTTATAATGCTGCAAAACTTCGGGCATTTTCATCCCAATTTACCGAATTGTATATGGCCGAAAGCACTTCCTCGGGCGTTTCCACCACTTCCCACATTTGTCTGTGCTCATCACGCATGAAACGCTCATCCACAGCCCTGTCGAGCATAGATATCAAGGCGTCATAATACCCCTCAATGTTCACTATCACAATGGGTTTGGTAAAAATACCCAAGCGCTTCCAGGTAATTACTTCCAATAATTCTTCCAACGTACCGCAACCACCCGGCAAAGCCACCACAGCATCGGCCATCATGGCCATTTTTTCCTTTCGTTCGTGCATGGTTTCTACCAACATCAACTCAGTGAGCCCGTTATGGTTCCATTCCACATCGCACATAAAACGGGGAATCACACCCGTAATTTTGCCGCCAGCTGCCAATGTGCTGTCCGCCAACTGTCCCATAAGCCCCATTGAACCACCACCATATACTACAGAAAGTTTTGCGGCAGCCAACAATTTGCTGAGTCGATCTGTTGCATCAAAGTAGCTTGGTTTCACTTGAGTGCTGGACGCACAATAGACACATATGGTTTGCATTACGAAGAATTTATTTGGTTTTTTCTCGTTGTTGAAAAAAATAAATGCAAAAATACAGTTTTCTTTCCGTATTTTTGATTTTCAATTTAAAAAGAACTGAAAAATGATATTGGTAACTGGAGCAACAGGCATGGTAGGTGGAAATTTGATGTGGCATTTATTGCAGGAAAACGACCGTGTTTCGGCCATTCGTCGTTCTTCCAGCAATTTGATGCCTTTGCGCACTATCTTCGGTTTTTATACTTCCCACCCCGACGATTTTCTATCACGTATCGACTGGATAATTGCCGATTTGCTGGATGAAACTTCAATCAGAAATGCCTTACACAATGTGAAATCGGTATATCATTGCGCAGCAGTGGTTTCATTGGGCATCCATGCTGACAAAATGATGGAAACCAATGTGGTGGGCACAAGGAATATTGTGCAAGCAGCTTTGGATAATCATGTAGAGAATTTTTGTTTTGTGAGTTCCATTGCCGCCTGTGGAAAAGCATACGGTAGGGAATTGGTTGATGAAAATACCGATTGGAAAATAGATGATAAAAAGTCGCCCTACTCACTTAGCAAATACTATTCAGAGCAAGAAGTTTGGAAAGGAATAAGTGCTGGATTGAATGCCGTTATAGTCAATCCCGGAGTCATCTTGGGCGTTTCGGGAACCAATGCTGGCAGCTCTCAGTTATTTGCGCAAGTAAGGAAAGGCTTAATGTTTTATACCAATGGCGGAAGTGGCTACGTGGATGTGAGGGATGTTGTAAGCGCGATGATGGAGTTAATGAAGCGAAAAGTATTTGGTGAACGTTATATATTAGTTAGCGAAAATTGTTCCAACAAGGAAGTTTTGAGTTGGATGGCTGATGGTTATGGAAAACGACGCCCATTTATAAGTATCTCAAAATCACCTTTGTGGTTAGTAGGCATAATTTCAGAAATGCTAGGAAAAATGTTCCACTTTTATCCTTTGATTGATCGGGCCACTGCTCGAACAGCTACCAACAGGGCTTATTATTCGAGCCAGAAAATTAATAATGCGTTGGGATTTAGATTCACCTCGGTAAACAAGTCTATTCTGGATGTTTGTAAGTATTTAAAATAATTTTCATATATTTGCAAAGAATTCAACTCAAACTCCCTTATTTCATGAAACTTACGTCCCAAGAAGTATTTGAAAAACTCGTTAATGACTATAAAATCATAGGTGAACAAGGAGTTATAAACTTCACACTTAAAGATTTGTCAATTTCAATAGAAACAAAAGATACTGTCGGTAATTTGTTGCAAGAATGGATAAAAGCCTGGCTAATAAGTATGGACATTGATTTTGAGGAGAATAAAAACACACAAAAATTCCCTGATTTCTACCTTGATCTTGAAGATAAGAAAAAAGGACTCTTAGAAGTAAAATCTTTTGATTGGGACAGAGGACCAGGATTTGATTTGGCGAACTTCGATTCATACTGCACTTCTCTTCTAACTAATTCATATCGAATTGATTCTGATTATTTGATTATAGCTTATCAAATGAAAGGTAGTGCATTGTCAATAAAAAATGTTTGGCTAAAAAAGATTTGGGAATTATCATGTCCAAGTGGGCCTTATCCTATAAAAGTGCAAGAAAAGAAAAGTGTGATATACAATCTTCGTCCTGCAACATGGTATTCAGAACGTACTACTTTCAAAACCTTTTTATCAAAAGAAGAATTTTTATCAGCTTTAAATGAAACAAGATATCAATATCCACAAACTCGACATACAAATGGTCATTGGTTGCAAAGTGTACTGAAAAATTATGCTGAACATACTGGAGTTAAGCTTTCTGTCAAATAGAAGTCTTTTACACATTTTTCAGCAACTCTTCTTGCAACAGCCTCCACCACAGGAATTGCTACAGTATTTCCCAGCAAATCAAATGCTTCTGTTTCATTTGTAGGTATTTCGTACCCTTCTGGATAACCAAACAGTCTTAGTCCTTCTCTAATCGTTAATCTTCTTAAACCACCGTTATCTGGTACTGCAATTCTTGAAACATCTGTGGCGACTAGTGTTGGAGCAATATCATTGGGGTCTAGGATTTTGTTTAGCTCAAAACTTAATTTACCCGTAACAATATTATAACCTTTAGGTTTATCTGTGTTATATCCACGATACTTTTTTATACCCTCAATAGTATTTTCTTCTATCATTCCTTTTGGGTGCTCTAACTTCAAATACCCTTTATTAACTAAATCATCTAAAATGGTTTTCAAACTTTCACTGTGGTGAAATGTTTTGATTTGGTCAAGAGTTAATGGCATTCCATCCATCCATTCTATACCAATTTCTTCGGCCCATTTCTTCTGTCTTCTAGCTCTAAAAAGCTTATTGAGTAATATGTTTTGCTCCTTAGTTATCTCGCCTTTTAGTCCAATATCCCATGAATGAATGTTGTTTTCACCTCCGCGCTTGTCCTTGATACTTTTCCCATGAAGCTCATTTACAGAATAATGAGCAAGTAATTTAGTGATAAATGGTGTGTTTAGAGTTGGCAAATTTGTTTCCATTACATCCCTAAAAATGCCAACAGTTTTCTCAAACCCAGTTAAATCAATTTTCTCATCCTTTGTGCCAACAATAAAAACACGTTTTCTGGATTGAGGCAATCCAAAATCAAGTGAATCAAATACGCCCCAAGAAACTTTGTACCCGAGTTCGTTTTTTAATACATGTAGTATTGTTTTGAGTGTTCTTCCTATAGCATCAGTTTTGTTTTCAAGATCGTGTTTTACAATTCCTTCCACATTTTCGAGAATAAAACCCATTGGATTTTTAGCCCTAATTATCCTCTCAATTTCAAAAAATAACGTTCCTCTAGTGTCAAGAAATCCCAATCTTTTACCGCTGGCACTGAACGGTTGACAAGGAAAACCTCCCAATAAAAAGTCGAAATCAGGTATATCTTCATTTTTAATATTGAAAATGTCCCCTGCAAAATGATTGTGTTTGAAATTATGTTCTAATGACTTAATGGCATAAGGTTTAATTTCTGATGTCAAAACACATTCAGATTTAAGCCCATTTTTTTTCATAGCATTTTCAAATCCTATTCTTATGCCGCCTAATCCAGCAAATAAATCAATAAATTTAATTGTTTTCATTTTGTAGAGTTCTTTTATATTCAACATAGGGTTCAGCCGCTATTAACAACTGATTTTCAATAGCAAAATTATTACATCCAATCACGTGAAGACATTGCATTAGAAAGGATGCGCTGAATGTACCTCTACTAATTTTACTATCAATGCTTGATTTTGTTTCGTTCATTCCAATTTCCTGCAAACGGATGGCTAGATCCTCATGAGAAATTCCACGTTTGATTAATTCGGCCTTTAATAGCCGTTTAGAATGTTCATTCCAGTTTTTTGATTCCATAATGATTTCTATTCGATTTGCAAATATGCGAATAATAATTCATTAATGCAAATATATTTGCATTAATGAATATACTTAGCTGTTCTTTTTTTTTTGTAATGCATCTGATAAATGATTATTGTAGACAAGTTTTTCATGAATTTCTTAATAAACTTTTTTATTAATCAGATATTTGTCAATTCAACGACTTTCTTAAATTGACATGTTTACCACTCAATTTCTGACATTTTTCCTCTAAAATTTGCCATACCTTCAAATATTTAGCTAAAACTGCCATCTCTACATTGCAATCTCTCAAATTTCTTGTACCTTTGTAGCGTTTTCAGAGCAAAAAAGCATTTCTTTTTCAGCACAGTTCGTCACACTCAACATATTAAACTTCAATATAATGGATTTATTAGAAAAAATCATGGCACGTGCCAAGGCAAACTTGCAACGCATCGTTTTGCCCGAAGGTACAGAAATTCGCACACTGAAGGCTGCGGATATTATTCTGAAAGAAAAAGCAGCTAAGCTTATCCTAATTGGGAATGCTTCTGAAATCAAAAAGTTGGCAGCCGAAAATGAGTTAACTCACATTTCTGAAGCAACAATTATTGACCCCGACACCGATAGTAAAATGGGTGAATATGCCAACTTGCTTTTCGAATTGCGCAAAAGCAAAGGATTGACCATTGAAGATGCTACCAAGTTGGCCAAAGACCCATTGTATTTGGGTTGCTTGATGATTAAGAATGGCGATGCGGATGGTGAATTGGCTGGTGCTAGAAATACCACCGGAAATGTATTGCGTCCCGCTTTTCAAATCGTAAAAACTTTGCCCGGCATACAGGTTGTATCTGGTGCAATTTTGATGTTTACCCCTGCGCAACAATATGGCGATAACGGCCTTTTGGTTTTTGCTGATTGTGCCGTAAATCCAAATCCTACAGCTGCCGAGTTGGCTCAAATTGCGGTTTGTACGGCTGATACAGCACGCATACTTTGCGGCATGGAACCACGCGTGGCCATGCTCAGTTTTTCTACCAAAGGAAGTGCCAAACATGAATTGGTGGACAAAGTGGTGGAAGCAACCCGAGTTGCCAAAGAAATGGCACCTGAATTGGCCATTGAAGGTGAATTGCAGGCTGATGCTGCATTGGTACCAGAAATTGGGCAGAGCAAAGCACCGGGTAGTATTATTGCAGGTCATGCTAACGTATTGGTTTTCCCCGATTTACAAGCTGGAAATATTGGTTATAAAATGGTGGAGCGTTTCTCTGGAGCGCAAGCCGTTGGGCCTATTTTGCAAGGAATGGCTGCACCCATCAATGACCTTTCGCGCGGTTGCTCCGTTGATGATATTGTGAAGATGATTACTATTACTGCTAATCAGGCAATGAAATAATGACCCCTAGCCCGCCAGCTGGCGGGGAACTAAGCAAGTATTGATTATCTTAACTGAATCCTATAAATGATCATAAAGAGGAATTGTTAACTACCAACTATTAACTACAAGCTACCAACTACTTACTATCAACTAATATATTATGGCAGACGAAACGATTGAAGCGATTGAACGCTACGGATTAAGCAAACGAAACAGGAAACGGACTCTATTCTCAAGAATAGGTGTGGTGGGATGCGGCAAGGAAGGAAGTGTGATAGCTACCACGGCCGCTCTGAATGGCATGGAAGTTATATTCTATGAACCCGATGAAGAAAGTATTACCAATGCATTTGGGCGTATAGAAGGTAAATTGGACAAGAAAATTCAGAACTGGGGTTTGACCGAGAATGAGAAGAAGGCCATGTTATCGCGCATCAGTGGCACCTCGAAGTACGAAGATTTTAGCGGCTGCGATTTTGTGATTGAAGCCATTCGTTATCACGACGAAACCGGCGAAAGACGCATTGCCCATCGCAAGGAAGTATTCAAAATATTGGAAAGCGTTTTGTCGGTCAATGCCATTATTGCTTCCAATGTTTCTACGGTAATTGTTACCGATTTAGCTTCCGAACTGGAGCATACGGATCGTTGCATAGGGTTGCATTTTTTGTCAAATGTTCCCGATTCACATATTATTGAAATCGTACCTGGGTTAAATACTTCCACCGAAACCTTTGACAAAGTTTGCCAATTTGCCAAGCTGATTAACCACGAATATATACCGGTTATGGAATCGTCGGGTTTGGTGAGTATTCGTCTTTTCTTGATACAGTTGAATGAAGCCTGTGCCATTTTGATGGAAGGAATTTCATCGGTGGAAGATATTGACAGGGTGTTGACGGTTGGTTTTGGTCACCGACAAGGAGTTTTCCGCACTGCCGACCAGATGGGAGTGGAAAAAATTGTACGTTTGCTCGAAAACCTTTGGGACGAATATGGCAGCATAAAATACAAACCATCGCCCATTCTGTTGCGTCTTTTCAGGGCAAAGCATTTTGGCGTTAGCCGCAACAAAGGTTTTTATAC
>Ga0194037_1002271_pt1 | contig 12921 bp, 10 predicted proteins | sample JunL306m_MetaG_FD_148653 | JGI IMG/M metagenome (GOLD analysis project Ga0194037, IMG submission 148653) | Anoxic zone freshwater microbial communities from boreal shield lake in IISD Experimental Lakes Area, Ontario, Canada - Jun2016-L304-6m | ecosystem: Environmental > Aquatic > Freshwater >...
CTCCAACGCCCCACCCATTAAGGAGCACCATATCTCCGGCCTTGAAGTCCGCATTACTGCTTTCGAGAACTTCGCCAGCAAAATCAATCCCAGGCACCATTGGAAAACTCCGCACTACAGGGCCCTTACCCGTAATAGCTAAGCCATCCTTGTAATTCAGAGTGGAATAGAGGACCTTCACCTTCACGTCCCCCTCAGGCAGACTCGCCTCATCAATTTGGGCCAACTCGGCACGGTAGCCCTGATCATCCTTCTTTACTAAAATAGCTTTAAACATATTCATTCCTTTTCAAGCGGAGTAATTCCCCACAACAAATCCCCAAAGGGTTTATCCTAACGAGCATTGTTGATTATGGGGGTTTCCATGAAAAAAATTCTACTATTAACCGCACTTTCCGGCTCATTACTCTCTGGCTGCTATTCCACCCAGATTAATATGTCCATGGGCAATATGCGCCTCATTAGTTCTAGCGCCAATCCGCAGGATGTCATGGACTTTGCTACCAAGACTTGTAAAGGTGACTTTTACGAAGGAGCTAGCTTCTTATCCAAGGCTGGAAAAGAATATCGATTCAAATGTGTAAAAGCTGAAGAGAATGAGGTGTTGACTCCAATTCCAGGCACGACGATTGCTTCTGAACAAAAAGCTGACTCTAAATAAGCAAAAGATTGATGACTCCGTTTACCTCACAAGAACTCCGTACTGGATTTGCATCGTTTGCAACTGGGGTTACAGTCATCACCTGCTTAGACGCTGATAGGCAAGCCCACGGCATTACTATTAGCTCATTTAATACTGTCTCTTTAGAGCCGCCACTTATTTTGTGGAGCCTCAACAAACATTCTCGACTTATGCCGCATTTTGAAGTGGGCCACAAGCAACTGATTCATGTGCTTGAACGCTCTCAAGAAGACTTAGCGATGCACTTTGCCAAAGTAAAAGAGAGCCAATTTGATAGCATCTCCCACAAAACTACCGATAGCGGGCTTGAGCAGATCAATGGTTGTGTTGCCTACTATGAATGTGAAACAGTCTCCGTTCATGTAGGCGGTGACCACAACATCATCGTTGCAAAAGTCTTAAGCTTGAAAAATTATCCTGACCTTGAGCCATTGATTTTTGCGCACAGTAAATTCATGGGGCTGGATTTAGCTGATATCAAAACTGTCTAACTCACCTTAAAACGAAGGAAATAATATGATGCGTTTGTGGGGTAGAAAAAGTTCTATCAACGTGCAAAAAGTTTTATGGTGTCTTTCTGAATTAGGGCTCAAGGAAGGGAAAGACTTTGAGCGCATTGACGCAGGTCTTCACTTTGGCCTTAATCGCACTCCCGAGTTTTTAGAGCTCAACCCTAATGGCCTTGTGCCAACCCTGAAAGATGGCGATCTCACCCTTTGGGAATCAAACACCATCATGCGCTACCTAGCGCGCCAGTACGATAAGCAAAAACTCTTCCCTGACGATATTGCCAGTCAGTACGGCTCTGAAAAGTGGCTAGATTGGCAAGTGGGCACGATGTGGCCGGCACTGCGCACCCCGTTCTTAGGGCTAACTCGCGTACCCGAAGCAGAGCGCAATTACGATGCGATCCGCAAGTCATATCAAGATACCAATCATTTGCTCAGCCTTCTGGATCAGACCTTAGCCAATCAAAAATACTGCTCTGGGAATCAATTTCATATTGGCGATATTGCGCTAGCGCTTTGCGTAGGTCGCTGGATTCTTCTACATCAAGCCTTCCCTGAAAAAACAGGGCCACGTACTGATCTTAAGAATATCGATGCTTGGATAAAGCGCTTAGAAAATGACACTAAATATAGTGAGCTCGCTGAAAAAGAGCTAAACATCGTTAAGTAATAACAAAACTATTTACTTACTGCTGGATAAATTTCTTCGCATGATGATCTGCCCCTATGAAGAGGTACATGGCGGGTACAACAAATAATGTAAAGAGCGTGCCAATCGACAGGCCTGTAAAAATAACAATACCCATTGATTGACGCCCGGCAGCACCAGCGCCTGATGCAATCACCAGCGGCACCACGCCCAAAACCATAGCAGCCGTCGTCATCAGAATTGGCCTGAGGCGAACGCTGCTGGCTTCAATAATTGCATCGAGTTTGCTACGTCCAGCGGCCTGTAACTCATTGGCAAATTCCACGATCAAAATCCCGTGCTTACTAATAAGCCCCATGAGCGTTACTAAGCCCACCTGTGTGTAAACGTTAAGCGTTGTAAAACCAAGATTGATAAAGATTAATGCGCCAAACAAAGCTAGCGGCACTGAAACGAGAATCACAATTGGATCACGAAAGCTTTCAAACTGAGCGGCTAGCACTAAGAACACGATCAGAATGGCGAAGAACATTGTCACCAAGAAGCCGCCCGACTCCGCCATAAATTGACGTGAAGGGCCTGCATAATCCATGCTATATCCACTAGGTGCAACCTCTTTCAATGCCACACGCATGTACTCTAGTAAATCAGCTTGCGAGATAAATGGTGTACTCACCCCAGAGATGGTGGCTGAATTCAGTTGCTGAAAGTGGTTAATCGATTGAGGAACTACCTTTTGCTTAATCGATGCAATGGTGCGCGCCTGAATCATGGCGCCACTTGGTGTGCGAATGTAGTAATCCAGGATCTGCTCAGGATTGAGTCGGTCCGTTTGCTTCACTTGTGGAATGACTTTATAGGAGCGCCCAGATACTGAGAAGTAATTGACATAACCGCCACCAAGCGCTGCTGATAAGGCGGCGCCAACTTGTTGTTGCGTCATCCCCAAAGCAGCTACTTTTTCTCTATCAATTACCAAGACGTCCTGAGGCTTATCGATCTTGAGGTCAGAATCAACAAAGAAGAAATTGCCGCTACGTCGTGCTTTGTCTAGCACCGCTTGAGAAATCTCATTGAGCTGGTCATAGGACTCAGTGGTCGTAATGACCACTTGGACTGGCAGACCCTGCGCACCCGGCAGAGCTGGGAACTGGAAAGCTGCGACACGAGCACCGGCAATCGTATTCCACTTGTTCTGCATATCTTCTTGGAACTTAGTGGCATTACGACTGCGCTGATTCCAATCTTTTAAGAGAACGCCGCCAAAACTACTAGTTGGACTGGTGATCTGGAACATTTGTTCGTATTCCGGTTCCGCACTAGAGATTTGATAGATCTGATCAGCATAAGTCTGCATCTGATTGACCGTGCTATTAGGCGGTCCAGAAGCTTGCATTAAGACAATGCCCTGGTCTTCAGTAGGGGCCAATTCAGCGCGAGCCGTTGCGTATAGGTAAGCGACACCGCCCAAAAGGATAGCGCCCATCACAATGATGACCTGCCATGTACTGAGAAGATTGCGCAAGGTACTTTGATAGCTGTTATGCACCCTATCAAAGATGCGATCTATTTTCTGTACAAATGGAGACGCTTCTTGCTCTTCAGTAAAGATCCGGGAGCACATCATTGGCGATAACGTTAAAGCAATTAAACCGGAAACTGCGACCGCACTTGCCAGGGTAAATGCAAACTCAGTAAAGAGTGCGCCCGTTAAGCCACCCTGGAAGCCAATAGGGATATACACTGCAATCAATACCACCGTCATCGCCAGAATCGGTCCGCCCAATTCACGCGCAGCAATTAAAGAGGCCTCAAGCGGTGACTTGCCTTCTTTCATATGGCGATCGACGTTCTCCACCACAATAATGGCGTCATCCACCACCAATCCAATCGCCAACACTAATGCCAACAGAGTGAGAAGATTAATCGAGTAACCCAAAACTTGCATTAAGAAGAAAGTGCCGATGAGAGAAAGGGGCATTGCAATCACTGGAACCGCAACAGCACGATAACTACCCAAGAACAAGTAGATCACCACAGTCACAATCAACAGAGCCTCCAACAATGTCGACACTACCTCATCAATAGAGCTAGTAATAAACATCGTTGAGTCATACACAACCTTACCAGTCATCCCAACCGGCAGTTGCTTTTGAATATCAGGAACTGCATCTCGCACGCGCTGAGCAACATCCAATAGATTGGCTTGAGGAGCTACCTTAATCGCAATAAAGACAGACTTCTTGCCGCTAAACGCCACATTGGTGTTGTAGTCCTCCGAGCCCAAAGTAACTGTAGCTACTTGGTCTAGGTAAACGATATTCACGCCGTCTTTTTTCACGACCAGCTTGCGGAACTCATCTAAGGTATGTAAGTCAGTCCCGGCAACCAAGTCGACTGCGACCATGTCACCCTTGGTGCTACCTACCGCTGATAAATAATTATTAGCAGACATCGCACTATAAACATCATCTGCACCAATACCCAGTCCGGCCATCTTTTCTCGATCTAGCCAAGCGCGTAAAGCAAATTTCCTACCACCAGTAATTTCGGCGTTCTGGACGCCCTCAACTGAGTCCAGCTTAGGCTTAACGACCCGCAGCAAATAATCAGTAATCGCATTATTAGGAATCTCGTCACTATAAAAGCCCATATACATAGCTGCAGTAGACTGACCCACTTGCACCGTCAATACGGGCTGCTGTGCTTGTGGTGGCAGTTGATTTTTAACAGCACTGATTTGGGTTTGAATCTGCGTAAGTGCCGCATTGGAGTCATAGTTCAACTTCAAAGTGGCAGTAATGGTTGAAACGCCGCTCACACTAGTAGACGACAGGTAATCAATGCCCTGTGCCTGGGCGACCGAGGCTTCAAGTGGCTGAGTAATAAAGCCAGCAATGGTTTCTGGGTCTGCGCCATAGTATGCGGTTGTAATCGTCACAACTGCATTCTGCGTTTGAGGGTACTGATTCACTGGCAAGGAGCCCAAAGCCTTTAAGCCAAATATCAATACGAGTGCACTCACTACCAGTGATAACACTGGCCTGCGGATGAATATGTCAGTCCAATTCATCTAATGCTTATTCCTGTGGCTTAGGATCTGGTGAGTTTGATGGCTGCACCTTATTGTTAATAATGAGCGGCGTGCCATTTTTTAGCTTCAACTGGCCGCTGGTTACAACTGTTGCACCTTCATCAACACCTTTAAGGATTGAGACCTGATCGCCACGAGCAGAGCCGGTAGTGACAAAGACTTGCTGAGCCTCTAAAGCAGGTTTACCTTGTTTATCTTTCTTGCCAGTAGGCTTGGCAATAAATACTGTAGAGCCATAAGGGTTATAGGTCACGGCAGTTTGTGGCAAGGTTAATAATTTCACTTCATCGCCAAGCTTGATATTCACATTGGCAAACATGCCAGGCAAGATCTTTTTATCAGGATTAGCAATTTGTGCTTCAACCTGAATATTCCGGGTATTGCTATCCACCTTAGGACTTACAGCGGTGATCTTTCCAGCAAAACTCGCGTCTTTAAATGCATCGGTGGTGACAACAACTTCTTGACCCACCTGAATTTGCTCTGCATTACTTTGTGGCAAATTGAAATCAACAAAGATAGGATCGAGGGTTTGCAAAGTCAGCAGCTTATCACCAGGATTAACGAACTGTCCTGGGTTAATTGACACAATACCAACGCGCCCACTAAATGGTGCTTTGAGATTCTTCTTGGCAACCAGAGCTATTTGGGCTTCTACTTGCGCTTGTTTAGATTGAGCATCCGCTTTACTGGTATCAAATACATTCTTACTAATCGCCTGAATCGCCAGTTGCTGTTTATCACGTTCATTAATGACTTTGGCGAGATCAGCCATGGCTTTCAATGAATTTAATTGGGCTACATCGGAGGCATCATTCAGCTTGATGAGTAGATCACCCTCTTTGACATCCAGGCCAGACTTAATGGGTACGGTTAGCACTAAACCACCAATCTCAGTGCTGAGATCTACACCCCTAAAAGCGCGGATATTACCAACACTTGTTAACTTTGGCTGCCATGGTTCTGCAGCAACCACCAGGGTTGAAACGGTTGCGGGCGGTAACCCCATACCTGAAATGAAATGCTTAATCATGAAAGTCTTGAACTGATTGAAAGCAAAAATTAGGCCGAGCAATAAAAACACTCCACATAGCATGATGATCATGCGACGCTGCAAAGGCTCCATAGCCATAAGCTTTTCATGAGCTTTGGTATTACGCCACTTTTGACCAAGTCGAGCCCACAAGGCTTTTGCTTTTTCCCAAAAAGCGATGCACTTCTCGCGCAGCTTCCACTCTTCCGTTTTGGCGAGTATCCAGGTCCATACTGCACACGCTGCAGTCATGACCTTAGTCTTAATTATTTCCAGAAGTTTCATTTTGATCTTTGTTCGCTATGTCTTTTGGTTGAAAAGCGGGGCCAGTTCGATTCCACCAACCACCACCTAATGCTACAAATAAAGCTGCTGTATCAGAAAATCGAGTCGCTTGAGCTGAAACTGATTTGACCTTAGCAAGTTGATATTGATTTTGGTAATACAAAACTGCGAGATAACTGGCTGTACCCAACTTATATTGCTGTTGAACTAAGTCCAATGTTTCGTAGGCATAACGTTCTGCATCAGAAGCAGCTTTTAAGGCTTGGGCGCCGGTCTCTAAAGCTCGAAGCGCATTAGCAACTTCCTGAAAGGCTTTGAGCACGGTAGCTTGATACTGGAAGGCTGCCTGCTCATAATTAGCAATCGCTCCACGACGTTGAGCTAATAACTGACCGCCTTGGAACAGGGGTTGCAATATGCCACCGCCGATAGACCATAAAGAAGAGTTTGGGCCAAACAAATTGGCGGATGTTAGGGCAGCAGATCCAATTGAACCAGTGATGTTGAATTGCGGCAATAAATTAGCAGTGGCAACGCCCACAAAAGCATTCTGCGCCTTGAGCTGAGCTTCCGCGGCCCGTACATCCGGGCGTTGGCGAATGAGGTTTGATGGCACTGAAAGTGGTAGCTTTTCCGGCAAGTGCAATTTACTTAAATCAAACTTGGTGATGCTAGCGTTACTCGGCACCTCACCAGTCAGGACGGCCAACTGATTACGCGCAAAAGCTAAGTTTCTCTCGTAATTGAATAGATCAACTTGAGAATTGGAAACCAAGGTTCGCTGTGAAGTAACGTCGACCTTTGAAACGGTACCAATCACTAACTGCTTTTCAGTAACCTCTGCCAAATTGGTTTGGGCTTTCAAAATTTCTTCAGTAGCCTGCATCTGCTCTCTAAGGGCAGCCTCCTGAATGGCACTAGTAACAATATTGGAAGTTAGGGATAAATATGCGCCCTCTAGCTGGAACTGCGCCACTTCCGCTTGTGCTCTAGCGCCCTCAACCGCTCGACGCGCGCCCCCAAATACATCCAGCTTATAAGTAACATTTACTGAGGTGTTGTAAAGGTTATAAGTATCTGAGCCATACGGAAGGCCATAAATTGCTGAGGGCTGAAGTTGGCGAGTTAGGCCACCGCCCGCACTAATGGCTGGGAAATATTGGCCACCAACTTGCGCACTGACATTCTCCTGAGCGGCACGCAGTGCGGCATCAGCAGCGCCTAAATTTGGATTTTGCTGTAGAGCCTTCTTAATGAGTTCATCGAGCTCGGGAGATTTATACAGCTCCCACCATCCAGCCTCAATATCAGCGCCTTCAATAAACTCCTGCTCCGTTCCGCCGGGTACGCCAGGAGCGGTGGTGAGCTTTTTAGATAAAGTGGATTCGGTATAAGAAGAGGTCTTAGGGGCCTCAGGCTGTTTGAAATCTGGTCCGACTGCGCATGCAGAAAGGCAGCCTGCAAAAACCAATGCAAGCCCGCGAGATTTCGATAGAACGCTTTGGAGAAACATGAATTGCAACAAATATCCTCTTGTACCAGAGTTATTTGAACACAAAATTAACACGGGGGTTTCGTAAAGCCCTGATTTAACTAATTAAATTTGTTCACAACTTAGCTGATAAGTCAACTTGAAAAAAAGTCGATTTATTCGACGGTAACGCTCTTAGCCAAATTTCTTGGCTTGTCTACGTCGGTTCCTCTGGCGCAGGCCGTGTGATACGCCAAGAGCTGCAGTGGTACCACGTGCAAAATTGGGGAAAGATTACCGTAGTGCTCTGGCAAACGAATCACATTGATGCCATCGCTACTGACTATTTCCGTATCTTGATCGGCAAAGACGTACAGCTTGCCGCCACGGGCTTTCACTTCCTGCATATTGGATTTGAGTTTTTCCAATAAGACGTCGTTTGGAGCAACAGTCACTACTGGCATCTTATCTGTCACCAATGCGAGTGGGCCATGCTTTAACTCTCCAGCAGGATAAGCTTCAGCGTGAATATACGAAATCTCTTTAAGTTTGAGAGCGCCCTCTAATGCAATTGGGTAGTGCAATCCACGCCCGAGGAATAAAGCGTTTTCACATTTAGAGAAAGCCTCACTCCAAGCAATGATCTGTGGCTCTAAGGCTAAAACCGCATGAAGCGCTTTTGGGAGATGACGCAACTCGCGTAACAGCTCTTTTTCTTTTTCAGCAGAAATCCTGCCCGCACGCTTTGCAATAGAAATCGCCAAGAGGTAAAGGGCAAGCAATTGAGTGGTAAATGCCTTGGTAGAGGCAACGCCAATCTCAACCCCTGCCTTGGTTAAGAAATGCCAATGGGTTTCACGAACCATTGCGCTACTCGCCACATTACAAATGGCTAAGGTAAAGCGATGACCCAAGCTCTTAGCATGACGCAATGCCGCCAAGGTATCTGCAGTTTCACCCGACTGGGAAACTACTACGATGAGTGTGTTGGGATTTGAAACGGTATTGCGATAACGATACTCGCTAGCAATCTCAACTTGAGTAGGAATACCCGCTATATCTTCCAGCCAATACTTAGCAACACAGGCAGAGTAATAACTAGTGCCACAAGCCAAAATCAAAATCTGATCAAAGGACTTCCAATCTTCTGAATTGGCATCAAAGAGTGCTGGACCAAATGCCGTAATATTGGCAAGAGTGTCACCAATCGCTCTAGGCTGCTCAAAGATTTCTTTTTGCATATAGTGCTGATATGGGCCCAGATCAACAGCCTCTGATTGAGCAGGCATTGCCTTACTCTCGCGCTGCACAGTTTTACCAACTTGATCAATGATTTCTACTGCACCCGCTTTCAGAATGGCAACATCGCCTTCCTCTAAATACATCATAGCGTGCGCTCTACCCGCCAATGCCAAGGCATCTGAAGCTAAAAAGTTTTCTTGATCTCCTAGCGCCACAACTAGAGGAGAACCAGCGCGAGCGCCAACCAATAACTCAGGACTATCTTGTGCAATCACCCCAATGGCATAAGCACCATGCAACTTAGGCAGTACAGCCCTTACAGATGCCACCAAATCTTTTTGGCCACTTTTTACATATTGTTGGTGCACTAAATGGGCAATCACTTCTGTATCAGTCTCGGAGGTAAACACATAAGTAGCTGCTTTTAACTCCGCACGAAGTGATTCGTAGTTCTCAATGATGCCGTTGTGAACAACTGCAATCAAGCCATTAGAAATATGGGGATGAGCATTTTGGGTATCAGGCTTGCCATGCGTAGCCCAACGAGTGTGGGCAATGCCAAGCGTTCCATGGAAATCTTTGCCTTGCTCCGCTAATTCTGCAACGCGTGCTGTAGTGCGAGCTCTTTCAATAGGATGCTGAGCATCATCAGCATTAATCACTGCAAAACCGCAAGAATCGTAACCGCGGTACTCAAGACGACGTAAGCCCTCAACTAAAACATCAACAATATTTTTATGAGAAACAGCGCCAACAATTCCGCACATTATTTTTTGTCCTTTGCGGCCTTCTTGACTACAACTTTCTTAGACGCTGTCTTTCTTGCTACAACTTTTTTTTCTTGCTTTACAGGGCGTTGCCACGGTAAAGAAATTTGCTTTGCCCTAGAAATTGTCAATTGATTCGGTGGCGCATCTTTGGTAAGCGTTGTACCTGCCCCCAATGTTGCCCCTCGGCCAACCCGCACCGGTGCCACTAACTGAGTATCAGAGCCAATAAAGACATCATCTTCAATAATAGTTTGGTGCTTATTTACGCCATCGTAATTACAAGTAATCGTGCCAGCGCCAATATTGACTCTGGAGCCCACAATAGAATCACCAACATATGCTAAATGATTCGCTTTGCTATTAGCAGCTATCTTGCTGTTCTTCACTTCGACGAAGTTACCAATATGCACATCATTTGCCAAGTCAGCGCCTGGACGCAAACGCGCGTAAGGTCCAATTAATGAATGGTTGCCAACCTTCGCACCATCAACATGACTAAACGCATGAATGGAAACGTTTTTACCGATCACGCTATTACGGATGACACAGTAAGGACCAAGCTTAGTTCCAGTCGCTAAAGTCACGCAACCTTCAAATACACAACCCACATCAATAAAGACATCAGTGCCACACTCTAGCGTACCGCGCACATCAATACGGGCAGGATCAGCTAGGGATACACCGGCATTCATCAATTGATTGGCAATATTGAGTTGATGGGTTCGCTCCAAGCTAGCAAGTTGATCACGACTATTAACGCCGATAGTTTCAAACTCGTCATCTGCCTGCGTTGTACGAATGGGTACACCATCTTTAACCGCCATCGCAATCACATCAGTTAAGTAATACTCGCCCTGGGAATTACTGGAACGTAATGCCTTAAGCCACTTCTTCAATGAGTTCGTTGGCAATACCATGATCCCAGTATTGATTTCTTTTATAGCTTTCTGTGCAGAAGTGGCATCTTTCTCTTCGACAATCTCGCGCACTGAACCATCAGCATCACGAACGATGCGACCATAACCAGTAGGAATAGTGAGGTATTGTGTCAGCAGAGCCAGTGCAGAATCTTGGCCACGTACGCCATCGGCCAGTTTGGCTAACTTCGCCAAAGTCTTCTTGCTCGTGAGGGGGACATCACCATAAAGAACCAAAGTCGGCTCTTGGACATCTAGTTTAGACAAGGCCTGCAACAAAGCATGACCCGTTCCCTTTTGCTCTGCCTGCAGCACCGTTGCCACCTTGGCAAAGTCAGGGTCTTCTTTGCTGGCATTGGCTAGAAATTCTTTTACATCAGCTGCGCCATGCCCAACGACAACGATAGGCCCTGTTTTAGCCTGCCTGCCCTGCAAAGACAACGCAGTGGTCAGTACATGCTGTAGAAGGGGCTTCCCAGCTAGAGTTTGAAGCACTTTGGGCAAAGCGGATTTCATCCGCTTTCCTTGCCCCGCAGCTAAAATGACGATGTTCATAAGGTGGAATTATAAATGCCTTGAATCATGGTGCCACAGGCTAATTCATCTAATTGAGCCTCATCAATTGCCTTGTCACCAGTTGATCTCGCGGCAATGCCAGTTAACTCAGTGGAGATCTCTAGATTCTGGAAATCAAAGGCCTCGCCATCCATGAGATGGGAAGGCACGATGTGATGCATGGAACGGAATAGATTTTCGACTCGACCAGGATGTTTCTTTTCCCATTCGCGCAGCATTTGCTTCATAGCACCACGCTGCAAATTGGGCTGACTGCCACATAAATCGCAAGGAATAATAGGGAAGTTCATATCGGCAGCATAACGCTCGAGCAATTTCTCAGGCACGTAAGCTAAAGGGCGAATCACAATATGCTTACCATCATCGGAGCGCAATTTAGGGGGCATGCCCTTTAGCTTGCCCGCATAAAACATATTCAACAGCAGCGTTTCTAAAATATCGTCGCGGTGATGGCCTAGCGCTATCTTAGTAGCGCCCAATTCATCGGCTACGCGATACAAGATGCCACGACGCAAACGTGAACATAATCCACAAGTGGTTTTACCTTCTGGAATAACACGCTTAACAATGCTGTAAGTATCTTGGTTCTCAATATGAAATTGCACACCCAAATTCTTTAAGTAGTTAGGCAAAATTTCTGCAGGAAAGTTTGGCTGTTTCTGATCTAAATTGACCGCAACAATTTCAAAATGAATTGGAGCACGCTCGCGCAACTTCAATAAAATATCGAGCATGGCATAACTATCTTTACCGCCTGATACGCAAACCATAACTTTATCGCCTTCTTCGATCATGCCAAAATCACCAATAGCCTGACCAACTAAACGACACAATTTCTTCTCGAGTTTGTTTTCCTCTAAAACGGTTTTACGAATATCAGTCATAAGGATTAAATTTGCTTCATCCGAAATACCTCAACACCCACGGAATGGCAATCTGGATAAACATCGGGCTTTGCAGTGCTGACGCGCGCAGCCAATACTTTTGGATGAGCTAACATTACCGTCACGATGTCATCACAAAAAGTTTCTTGTAAATGAATATGCCCCTGTGAGGCACGCGTCTTAATAGTTTCACGCATAAAGTCATAATCAACCACTTCATCCAACTGATCATTGCTTGGAGTATTCATTGCCAGTGGAATATATAAATCGACATTCAGAATCACGCGTTGTTCGGCCTTCTTCTCAAAATCATGTACGCCGATGTTGATATAGATCTCATAGTCGCGCAAGAACAAACGGCGACAATCAACTAAAGCAGGATGAGAAAGAATAGTGTGCATAAGTAGTACTTTATGAATGTGTTTTGAACATCACATCGCGTGATGAAGAGGAAAGATGCTGACCGCCATCGACATATAAAGTGGTGCCGGTGATCGCGCTTGCCTCTGCTAGAAATACAGCAGCCTTTGCAAGATCTGCTGGTGTAGATGATTTTCCTAAAGGCGTCATCTGATGCGCCTTAGAAAAACCAGCTTGCGTTTGATCGCCCGACGGAAGAGAAATTCCTGGAGCCAAACCGACTACACGTAAGTAAGGAGCAAAGTCCATAGCCAAGACTTCAACTGAGGTCAGTAATGCGGCCTTAGATAAGGTGTATGACAAATAATCGGGATTGAGATTAATGAGTTTTTGGTCGAGCAGCTGGATCACCGAAGGCAGTGATTCGTCATCGCTATTTTTGCTAATCT
>Ga0194037_1002273_pt1 | contig 12916 bp, 14 predicted proteins | sample JunL306m_MetaG_FD_148653 | JGI IMG/M metagenome (GOLD analysis project Ga0194037, IMG submission 148653) | Anoxic zone freshwater microbial communities from boreal shield lake in IISD Experimental Lakes Area, Ontario, Canada - Jun2016-L304-6m | ecosystem: Environmental > Aquatic > Freshwater >...
TGACTGCTGCTCCTTGTGACCGATAGCCGGCCATGGTGGCGCCATTGTTAATGGTCTCGTCGTCCGGATGCGCATGCACCAAGAGAAGTCGATGGGAAGGCAATTGGTTCATGCCGTCACTATAAATGATGAGATACCATCATGCAGATGAACGAGGAAAAAGTCCGCCTACCCCGCGATGAGCGCCGCGCGACGCTCTTGGCCGCCGCCTTGGAAGTATTTACTGCGGTGGGCTATCACGCGGCAGCGATGGATGAGATTGCTGATCAAGCCGGTGTGAGCAAACCCGTTCTCTACCAACACTTTCCCTCGAAACTTGATCTCTATTTAGCAGTGCTAGATATCCACTGTGAGTACTTAGTGGAAGATATTCGCACCGCCGTCGGCTCTACGAAGGACAATGCCGGGCGCGTACTTGCAACTGTCAACGCCTACTTCGACTTCATCAATCGGGAAGGCGAAGCTTTCCGCCTACTCTTTGAGAGCGATATGGCTGTTGTGCCCCAAGTTCACGAAAGACTGAACCGCATGTCCTACGACTGCGCCATGGCCTTTAGCGAGGCAATCACCACCGACACGGGAATTTCGCAAGAATCTGCCATGATGCTTGCCGTTGGGCTTATTGGCACAGCGCAGACCACAGCGCGCCATTGGCTGGCACGTGATGGAAAGATAGATCGCGAGTTGGCTATCAAACTGGTAGCGAGCTTGCAGTGGCGCGGGATTTCAGGTTTCCGCAAGATCTGAAGAGCACTAAACTCAAACCATGGGTAAAAAAGATAAAGACAATAAGACTACGGTTCGAGTTGGAATTAGCGATAGCTCCCAAGAACTGCACTTTGAGACCGCCCTGGCACATGAAAAAGTTGTGGCGCTAGCTCAAGCCGCAATTTCGAGTGGATCAACCCTGGAGCTCGTCGATATTAAAGATCGCACAATCTTGGTGCCTGCCGGGAAGATCTCATATATCGAAATTGGCGATACGACCGATCAAAAAGTTGGATTTACTTCCTTATAACTCTACGTTCGCTCGCCTTAGACTCTAACTTCTCAAACTCTGCGGGGTCGGTATGGAATTCCGCTAATTGATTGAGTTTTCCATTTCCGTGATAATCACTTGAACCAGTTTTAGCTAGATCGTATTGATCTGCAATTTTGGATAACAATTCTCGATTTTCGATGGTGTGATCGCGATGAAATACTTCAATTCCATCAAGTCCTGCTGCAACATAACTTTCAAAGCTAGCGGCCGAAACCACTCGTCCGCGCAGCGAAGACATGGGATGCGCAATTACCGCAACTCCTCCCGCCTGCTTGATCAATCCAATGGCAACTTCAGGGGTCGGCGAATAGTGTGCAACATAATATGGCGAATTGTTGTGCAGGACTGCAGCGAAGACCTCTTCTCTGGATTTCATATACCCTTTAGCAACCAGAGCATCCGCCAAATGTGGGCGACCCAGGGTGGCACCATCAGAGAGTTGCGCTTCAACATCTTCCATCGTTATTAAAAAATCTGCCGCATTTAATCTGGCGATGATCTTGTGCATACGGCCAATTCGATTATCCCGAGTCTTTGCCATCATCGACATGAGAGCCTCTTCGTTGCGATCGAAGAGGAGTCCGAGCATATGTACGCTGATTCCATCTATCGTTTGACAAGAAATTTCCGAGCCCAGTACCAGCGCTAAGCCAGGGCGGAGTTGGTTGGTCGCTTCATCCCAACCCGCGACAGTGTCATGGTCGGTTAATGCAATGGTGGTGAGGCCTGCCGCATGTGCCTTATTGATGAGTGCAGATGGAGTATCGGTGCCGTCACTAAAATTTGAATGAGTGTGCAGATCAATCATTTTCGCCCTTGTTTCGTAGAACAAAGATGGCGCATCCGGTGAGCAGGCCGATGATCGCCGGAATAGTTCCCGCTGATGGCCTTTGATGCAACCAGAACCAGGCGATGATTGCCGCTACTGGAACTTCGAAGAAAACTACGAGCGAAACCACAACTGGGGAAACTCGTTTGAGCGTCATGTTGAAAAGGGTATGCCCGAGGAATTGTGCGCCAATAATCAGACCTACGAGATAGAGCCATTGGATCGCGGGAAAGTTCCAAAGATTCGATCCTGTGATGAGGCTGGCGAAGAGGGTTGTGACCGCGCATGATGTAAAACATACCGTTGTGTAAGTTGAAGTAGCCAGTGACTTTTGCACGCCAGATCCAATAATCACATAAGCCGCTGCTAATGCGCTGCAGAGAATTCCGCAGAGGTCACCGACAAAGGCCCTGGTAGAAATTGAGAAATCCACTCCCGTAATTAAGAGGAGGGAAGCGAATGCGAGAAACATGCCCCCCAAAGATTGAGACGATATCCGAGCGCCCCGAAATTTCATATAAAGCGCGGCGAAGATTGGCTGTAGCGCTGCCAAAGCCGTACCCGCTGCTACCGAGGTCAAGCGCATGGCGGCGAAGAAAGCTAAGAAATGCGCGGCGAGAAAGACTCCGGCAAGGATCGATATCGCTATTAGCCGCCGATTCTTCCGCTCAAACATCTCACCTGATTTAATGGCAAAGGGAGCCATGATGAGCGCTCCACCAAGATTGCGCCAAAAGATGAGGGTTGGAATAGGCATCGAACTCTTAGCTATGAGCGGACCTGATGAACCGATTCCTAAGATTCCAGCGAGAAGGAAGGGAATATCCCTACCTTGCGGTAGAGCGGTGTGGTCGTGCGTTTTTGCACTCACAATTTAAAGATAAACCAGAATTGAGCCAGCACGCAGACTGCGACGATCGCAATAATGACGCCATAAAGCGTCAAGGCGCGTTTTCCTGCGGTGAATTCACCCATGAGCTTCTTATCGCGCGCGATACCAAACATGTAGGCCAAGAGTGGAAGCAGAAGGATGGCATTTAAGACCTGAGAGGAAATCAATATCCAGATTAGCGATATACCGGGGATCATGATTAATCCGCCAGCTACCACGGTGATTGCAGCGAAGGTGAGATAGAAAAGTGGAGCCTCATCAAATTTGTCGTCAAGCGCAGCAGGCGAACCGGTTAAATCTCCAACAGAATAAGCCGTAGAGAGCGGCAATATAGAGGCGGCTAAAAGCGCTGCACCAATGATTCCAATTGCAAAGAGATCTTTCGCCAGAGTCCCAGCGAGAGGTTGCAAAGCACGAGCAGCTTGTGATGCGTCAGTGATGTTGGTGATGTGTTCAGCATTGAGCGTTGCAGCGCAGGTAACGATCACAAAGAAACCGATGATTCCAGTGAGAGCTGAACCCACCCAGACATCGGCGCGCAACAACTTAAGGTCGGCGCGCGTGAGGCGCTTATCCACTGCATACGATTGAATAAATGCCAGACCCCAGGGAGCCAAAGTAGTTCCGAGTGTTGCTGTGGCGATGTTGACGGCGTCGCGCGTGAAAGGCATCGATGGAACTACCATTCCATGAAGTGCCTCACCCCAATGCGGATGCGCCATAAAACCCGCAACAATGTAGGAAATAAAGACTGCTGATAATAAGAAGAAGACGCGTTCTGCCTTCTTGAAGGTTCCGCGTAGAACTAGCGCTGAAATTAGGAATCCAGTTAGTGGCACCGTCACGTAACGCGAGATTCCAAAGAGTTGTCCCGCGGCAGCAACACCAGCAAATTCCGCGGTCATGGTTCCGACATTTGCCAGGATCAACGCGACGGCGCTAAAACTTCCAGCGCGCGCGCCATATTTCTGACGAACTAATCCAATAAGTCCTTGGCGAGTTACTACTCCGATACGTGCCCCAAGATCTTGAAAGACGATCAGCGCGAAGGTAGATATAACGAGAACCCAGAGCATGCGATAGCCATATTTGGCGCCCAGTTGCGAGTATGTAGTGATTCCAGCGGGATCATCATCAGATAGTCCGGCGATCACCCCCGGTCCCATTACCGCTAAAAAGGCCGCAATTCTCAGTTTGCGGCCGCTTGGAATAGTTATGTTGCTCATGAACGCGATACCCCACCCTGCGTAAAGCGATTACGATTTTGCGAGAGAGCGTCAACGAGATCATCGGCAAGAATTCGCCCGATGGGCTTGTTCTTCTCGTCAATGACGATAATCGATGAGCCGCGGTTGTTAGAAAATTCCTCAACGACCTCGTTAATCGGAGTATTGATGGTTACAGCGGTAGGAAATGGTTTAGCCATTAGCTCAGAAACTAGACTCGAAGGGGTCGCGCCAATCAACTCCACAGTCTGGATGTGATCGAGAAGCTTTCCTTTTCCATCAACCACGACCACCCCATCGGAACTTTCACGTTCTCTATTCTCAACCAAAAGTCGAAGTGCGGTCGCGACGGTATCGCTGCTTTTAACTATCAAAATATGCGTGGTCATGATGCCGCCGGCTAGCTCTTCATCGAACGAAACTAATTCACGTAGCCGCTTGGCGGTTCCAATTTCCATGGCGCTCAAAATACTTTCGCGGTGCTCTTCCTCGAGATCACGTAAGACCTCTGCCGATTCATCAGGCTCCATATGTGTCAAGAGTTTGGCTGAGCTCTCGGCAGTTAAGCCGCGGAGTAGACCTTCAAGTTCGTCATCTTCCATCTCTTCGAGTACATCAGCAGCAAGCGCTGGATCCAACATTTCGATGAGTGCGCCCTGCTCTCGTCCTGCCAGATCTTCAATCAGATCTGCTAAGTCGGCAGGTCGTAATTGGCTGAGAGCCGATCGTGTTGCAGAGGTACGTACTACGCCAGTGGAATCGGTCAACGATGCAACCGAGGCCCAATCGAGGACATGTTCGGGAGTTGGTCTACGCGAGATAGATCCAGGAAAGAGTCGACGCAGGAAGGACATGAATGAGATGTCCACACCGACAACGCGAATCTCTTTGTTAAACGGCGCCAGATATAGATCAGAGGTGCGCACCACTCGTAGTCCATCTACATCAACGATCTGGTGGTCTAAGACATCGGCATCGAGAAGTGATTCTCCAGGGCGACGCGAAAATGTTTCGAGGTTAATCCGCGCTGAAGAGAGGGTGATCGAACTTGGAGTAAGTACCGCAATACGAGCCCCGTTGATGAACGACTTACTATTCGCAATCTTGACTATCAAACCCGAAACCGGCGGATAAGTCTCTTCCCCATGGCGTACTACTACATCAACGAGTCGACCTATCTCGCGACCATCGGGTCCAAAGACCGGACGACCAATTAAGCCAGCGAGTGAGACCAATGAATCTCGAACGCTCTTGCGCGATATCAATAAATCGCTACGACCAACCAACCGCTTGGCAACGGTATTGATTGAGGCTACAGGAGGGCGTTTCACCCCGTCAGTCTACGGGCTAGCCTCTTGAAGAAGGATTAGGTGTGCAGTGAAAGTGGTACCCCAACTAACGAGCGCGGACGCATCATGATCGAAGCCAAGAGTTCATCAAATCTTTTCTTCATCAAGCCATCGCCAGCCTCGAGATAGGCGGGGGTTCCATGATCGCCACCATCGCGGAGTTGAACATCGAAGGGCACCTTAACGAGCAATGGAATCTCCGATCCCACCAGAGCGCTCAACCGCTTAGCTGTTTCAGCTCCGCCGCCAGCACCAAAGAGAGCGATCGGCTCGCCACAATGAGGACACGGACTTTCGGACATATTTTCAACGACACCGAGAATTCGCTGCTTCATCTGGAATGCAATTCTCCCAGCCCGCTCTGCGACCTCGGCCGCGGCTACCTGTGGTGTGGTGACTACGAGAATTTCTGAGCGTGGAATCAATTGTCCCAATGAGATCGCGATATCACCTGTGCCGGGCGGTAGATCCAGCAGAAGCAGATCAAGGGCGCCCCAGTATGCATCGGTCATGAGTTGTTCGAGAACACGATGAAGTAAGGGGCCACGGTAGGCGATGGGATCTTCGCGATTAGGTTTGAACATCTCCATCGAAACTATTTTGACTCCGTGATTTTCTACCGGAATGAAGGTTTGATCCAGCGCCGTGGGCCTCTTATCCAGAATTCCCATAAGCCGTGGAATCGAATGACCGTAAACATCCGCATCCAATATTCCGACGTTTAAACCTGCTGCCGCAGCTGCGACTGCCAAATTGGCGGTGATGGAAGATTTTCCAACACCTCCCTTGCCTGATGCAATTCCTATAACACGCGTGAGGGAATCGGGTTGGGCAAATTGGTTAAATTTTTCGCGGCCACCGCGTAATAATTTCTTAACCGCATCGCGCTCTTCATCGTTCATGACTCCAAAATTGATCACCACTGAATTCACACCGCTAATAGCTCCAACCGCTGCGGTGATATCCGATTGCAATCGATCGCGCATTGGACATCCACTAATCGTTAACTTAATTCCGATGGTGGCTACCCCGTCAACGACTGCAACGGATTCCACCATGCCCAGATCTGGCAATGGCCGACGTAACTCTGGATCATTTACTTGCGCCAGCGCCTTATGAATCTCTGTAACAACCTCGTGCGTCATGAGAGCACTCTACGACCCTATTTGGATGCGACGAGTGTGATCTTGACCGACTTGATCACAGTACCCCGTTGATATTTGAGAGTAACGGTGTCGCCAATCGAGTGTGCACGGATCGCCACGATGAGATCGTCGGCAACCGAAATATCATGGCCATCAATAGCCAGAATGATGTCACCTGGTTGGAATCCGGCCTTAGCTGCTGGGCCGCCCGCCAGGATTGAACTGCCGGTGTTGGCAATTTTGGCGCCAGGTCCTGCAAAACGTGAATCCAACGACATACCCACCATTGGGTAGTGCGAGGTCCCAGTTTTAATTAATTGGTCGGCGGTCCGCTTGGCCTGATTGATTGGAATTGAAAAACCCAATCCGATCGAGCCAGGTTGTCCTGAAATGGAGTTACCCAATGATGCAATGGCCGAGTTAACGCCGATCACCGCGCCGGTCGAATCAACTAATGGACCCCCAGAATTGCCGGGGTTAATCGCCGCGTCGGTCTGGAGCGCATCAATAAATGAACTCTCTCCAGCGGTGTTATCGGAACTAGTGGTTACCGGACGATTCTTTGCGGAAATAATTCCAGAGGTCACGGTGCCCTGTAGGCCGAGCGGTGAGCCGATGGCAATTACGGGGTCACCCACTTGCACGTTGTCACTATTGCCAAGCACAAGAGCGGGTGCGTTTGTTACATCAATTTTAAGGACGGCGAGGTCGTATGAGGTATCGCGACCAACGAGAGTTGCTGTGTACTGAGTGTTGTTTGAAAGCTTGACGGTGATTTTGGTTTTTGCGAGGACCGCGGCTTCAACTACATGGTTGTTAGTGATGATGTAACCGTTGGATTCGATAAAGAAGCCAGTACCCGTATCGGTTCCGGCACTTGTACTTGAATCAACTTCCACAACAGATGGCAGGACGCGGGCAGCAATTCCTGCAATTGAATCCGGTGCCCGACTAATAATTGAGGTTGAAGTGTTCATATGGTTGGAATTATTAAATGCTTCTTTCCCCACAAGTGCGCCTATTAATCCCGCAATGAGCGACATTGCCAACGCCATGTACCAGGTAACTTGAACTACGCGCTTGAGCGGGGCTACCGGTGCGAAGGTAGAAGCCATCGACTGACCTTCAGAGACCCACCAGGGTGTTTGAGTAGGGGTAGGAGCGGGAGTCGGTTCTGCGCTGGCGATTGGTTCTTCTTCAGACATTGTCACATTATAAGTGAGTTAAAGCTTTGTTGCCAGAAGTACGCCACCACCCAGAGGCAAAACGATGGAACTCCATCGGGCATCCTCTTTCACGGCGCGTATGCCATCTCGGCGCGAAATGCTCTCAAAGTCGCGCTGTGTTGGATCGGCCACCTTTCCACCGCTGAGCGCATGATCCACAACGAGAATTCCACCAGGGCGAAGTAGGCGATACGACTCGTGGATGAGATCCATCAAATCAGATGCGGGTCTAATAACGACGAGGTCATAATTGTTATCTGCAAGTTTGCCGACAACTTCCATAATGATGCCTGTGATCAAACGAAAACGTTGCGTTGAAATGCCCGACTCTTCAAAGACAGAGCGGGCAGATGCGGCATGCTCGCGCTCGGTATCAATTGACGTGAGTACCGCATCTGGGCCGGCACCGGCGAATAACCAGAGTCCACCGACTCCCGATCCCGTTCCGATTTCAACGATAGAGCGTGCCTTCAGAGATTCAACAACAAAACGAAGTAAGCCGCCAACAGCGGGAGTTGGATCGAGAGTTCCTAGCTCCTCCGCATTGTTGCGGGCTTGTTGCATAAATATATCTTCGCGAACATACTCTTCAGCAAATGCTGACATATCGCCGCGATTACCGATCATGAGAGAGATGCTAGCCATTCGATGAGCAAACGGGTGCCAAATCCCGTGCCGCCTTTGATAACATCTCCGGAATCAACCTCAGAGCGAGCAGGTCCTGCGATATCGAGGTGGACCCAGTTCCGCTTCCCTACGAAGTGCTCCAAGAAGAGCGCTGCGGTGACCGAACCAGCACTGAAGTGTTGAGCTGAAGCATCATGACTCAGATCCGCCACGGTGCTAGCCAGCGCGGGCAAATAGTCATCTTGTAGTGGCATGGACCAGACCCGATCGCCAATCCGTTCCCCAATTTCGTGCAACTGCGCCGTAAGAGTTGCGTTGCGCGAGTACATAGCTCCGAATTGTTTTCCAAGGCCAAGAGTCGCAGCCCCGGTAAGAGTTGCAATATCTACCAGGTAATCTGGTTTTAACTCCAGGTCTGCATAGGCCAAACCATCGGCAAGAACCAGTCGGCCTTCAGCGTCAGTATTAATAATTTCAACTGTGGTACCACCGAATTGGGTAATAACATCGGAGGGACGTTGAGCGGTTCCTGAAACCATATTCTCAGCGCACATCATCAGCGCGGTTATTCTCACGCGAGGTTGAATCTTCGCCATCGCTACGGTGGCCGTCAAAATTGCCGCGGCACCCGCCATATCGCTCTTCATCGGGATCATCAGTTCGTATGGACGCTTCATCGAAATTCCACCGGTATCAAAGGTGATGCCTTTGCCAACCAGTACTACGTGCGGCCAATTCTTACTTCCGGATGGCTCATAACGAATTTCAATCAGTCTTGGGGAGGAACTTGGTGAGGAGTTGCCAACGGCACGCAAACCACCGAAGGCATCGAGCTCGCGACCCTTCTTAACAGTGACGGTTAAATCTGGGCTCTTGCTCTTGCGCACAAGTGATTTCGCTTGTTCCGCCAGCCAAGCCGGGTTCTTAATATTGGATGGAGTGTGAATGAGATCGCGGGTCCGCCACGTTGCCTCTGCGAGAATAGTGGCGCGCTGCGCGGCATCGGCAAGTTCTTCATCAAAAATAAATGACGTTGATCCTTTTTCGCGCGCACTCGTGTCACTCTTGGAGTAATCGCTCTTGAGATTCCAACCGTATTGTGAAAGTGATAACGCAACCATATGCGCGAGCGCAGCGTCGTATTCACCGGAGTAAGTACTAAAGATCGAATAGCCGGTTGATTTCACCTTGCGGCCGAGCGCTGCTCCAGCTTTTCGCGCATCCTCTATGGAGTCGCTGCCAAGACCGAGAATAAATAGCCGAATGAGCGTGCCCGATTGGGTGAGCGGTATTTCCAGTATCTCACCGGCCTTGGCGGTGAAGTTAGGCCACTGCTGGAGGATCTCGGCGTAAGTGTTTCCACTCTTTGCGAAAATCTGAGAGGTAATTTCGTTCGACTCAACTTCCGGACCAGCATCTGAAGCGTAGGCGGGAATAACTAAGGCGTTGAATTTAGCGAGCGCATCTGGCGCGATAGGACCAACCGTTGCAAAAGTTGGCTGAGGCAGATGCATGAGACGACTCTATTTCTTAACGAGTGCTACTGCCGCCTGAAGGGCATTTCCTAGATTGGTTGCCTCTTCGACGTTGAGCTCGACCACTAAGCGGCCGCCGCCCTCAAGAGGGATTCGCATCACTAGGCTGCGAGCCTCCTTGGTGACCTCCATGGGACCATCGCCAGTTCTTGGTTTCATGGCTGCCATGGTGAAACTCCCTTACTTAAAAACAATGAGGAACGTAGGGGAGAAGTATCTCGCATCAGGCCAGAGGTGGGAAATCCAGTGCCGCTAAAAGGCGCTTCTTGCCACGCTCAATGACCGCGCTGACCACCTTATTCGGGACTCCAAGCGTCTTTGCAATCTCAATTGCGGTCATCCCCTTGACATAATGGAGCGAAAGAATAAAGCGCTCTTCGTCCGGCAGGCTCGCTAAGAGTTCCGCAATAGACGGCGCCGGCTTCATGAGGGCAGATTACTAGTAGGACTGGCAAAGTAGCACGGGCCTGCAAAAAGGCGCAGCCAACCTTGGTTATTGGGCCATTTGATAGCGTTCGCCATATGAGAAGAGGCTTCGGTTCTGGCGTAGCAACAATTGCAGCAAATGGAGATCTCCTCGATTGTTGGTTCATCCAGGTTGGCCTCGAACCACTCGCAAATCCAGCGGACCGCTCTGCACTTCTCGCCGCCGACCCATTGCGCGGAGTCACGAAAGAGGCAGTCGATCTCGAGATTGATTTGGACGGCGCACCTACTTCGGCTGCCGATGCTTACCTCCGGCTACATCTCTTATCCCATCGCTTAGTGAAGCCCCACGGTATCAACCTCGATGGAATTTTCGGGCTCCTCACCAATGTGGCGTGGACTTCTGCCGGACCTTGCTCACTCATCGACTTTGAATTAACCCGCGCCAAGTTGCGCGCAGCTCATGGCAATCTCACCGTCTATAGCGTCGATAAATTCCCGCGGATGGTTGATTACGTAATCCCAGAGGGGGTACGTATTGCAGATGCAGATCGAGTCAGACTCGGTGCACATTTATCCTCAGGTACAACCATCATGCACGAAGGCTTCGTCAACTTTAACGCCGGCACCTTGGGCAAATCGATGGTCGAAGGTCGCGTTAGCGCCGGCGTTGTTGTTGGTGATGGCAGCGATGTCGGCGGCGGCGCATCGATCATGGGGACATTGAGCGGCGGCGGTAAAGAAGTAATCTCCATCGGTGAGCGCTGCCTGCTTGGCGCCAACTCTGGTTTAGGAATTTCTCTGGGCAACGATTGCGTCATCGAATCCGGAACTTACATCACCGCCGGTTCGAAGATCACCCTGCCCGATGGAAACGTTGTGAAGGCCCGCGAATTATCTGGCGCTAATAACTTGATCTTCCGCCGCAATTCTCAAAGTGGAAATCTTGAGGTAGTACCCAAGGTGGGCGGCTGGGATGGGCTCAACTCCATCCTGCATTCAAATTAATTTCTAGAAACAGGGCTTTGATGCTAGTCACCTCGAAACCCTTTTGCTCGTTAGTAACTATTTGGTGCGATTTCAAACCAAGAGGATGGCAATTTGAGTTTCGTTTTAAAATCCCCGACTGCTAATTGCGCTGTAGTGCCGCTACTTGAAGTTGCAGTCACCATCGTCGCACTATTAGTAACCGTGCGCGCGGTAATCGCCAATGCAACAACATCTTGCAGATTAAAGGCAGTTGCTACATCTTTTTGGATAAGTACACGCTGCCAATGGGCATAGAGCGGGTTCAAGAAAATATCCAAACTCCAAGGGTCTGGAACATTTGTTAGATAGGGGAATGCGGTCCCCCAGACATCTGCGCTGGTCTGTGTCTGGCCACCATCAGATGAGAAGAAGTAAACCGAGATGGGTTTGCCTTGGTAATAAATTGCTTGGGCGCTACTCGGGTCCGTCTCGGTTGCCGCCACCGCAGCTTTCCAATTCACCCCAACTCTTGCCTCTGCTTCCTTGGCATATCCGATGTAAGCCTGGTCGTACTTAGTGTTGTAGACATTGCAATCACAGGCCGTACGCACCGTTAGATGAGCGAGTGCATAAGTCCGCGAAGCAATTGCTTGGGCTTGCAGCGCAGCGGGAAGCCAACTCGAGGACATCTCGCTGATACCCATGAGATATTGCTCGATAGTCATGGTCGCCGTTATTTCAATCTTGGTACCAACGACTTTAAGTTGCACCTGACCGTAGCGCAGTTGAGTGGAGCCAGCGCTCGTAGTCACTTTAATAACTGAGAATGGCTCGGGCTTTGGTCCGTAAAGCCCACCAGTTGGTGACGGAAATGCCGTCGTGCCAGTCCAATACATATTCCATAAGGATGCTGCGGGATAAGTGAGGGTGAGCGCACCTTTGTTGCTCATGGATGCTGCAATTTTTTTGCCGATTAGAGAGAAACGATAAATACTCGTCGCAACTCCCAGCCCACCATTATTAATCGAACCATCAGGATTGTTTGAAAGATCGATATTGGATCGTGATGCGGGATCAGCCATTGCAATAGTCGCTGAGTTAACCAGGTGCGCGATATTCACTCGAATCAACTGCGTATCGGGAACCGAAACAACTTGCGTTCCGGGGAACCAATAATTCACGATGTACTGCGCGCTCTGACCTTCCATTGCTTGACCTTGAGCGCCTATCTGACTCATACCAACTCCATGGCCAAATCCTGAACCCGTTAAAACAAAGTGGGGCGGTATCGTCGCAGCGAAAGCTGGAGCAGGCATAAGAGCAATGATAAGAACTAAAAGCAAGCGCTTCATTTTAGATCAAGTTCTTTGGAGAGGTAATAAAGCCAATCCCCCAGAAGAAGTGCATCGTCGCAAGAATTGCAGGCAACATAATCTTCTCTTTTATATCTTTACCAATTATGAAAGAGCCAATTAGATTTCCAAGCAAGTACAGCCCGGCCGGTAGAAATAGGACTGGGTTTACGGCGGCGCCCAAAACAATTGAGAGAGCCGTAATTGCAACCGTGACGGGTGGTGCCAGATAGCGGAAGTTGATGGTCCCTTTGTGGTTGCGGCTGACCGCGCGACGCCACCGACCGTATTCAAAATA
>Ga0194037_1002274_pt1 | contig 12914 bp, 12 predicted proteins | sample JunL306m_MetaG_FD_148653 | JGI IMG/M metagenome (GOLD analysis project Ga0194037, IMG submission 148653) | Anoxic zone freshwater microbial communities from boreal shield lake in IISD Experimental Lakes Area, Ontario, Canada - Jun2016-L304-6m | ecosystem: Environmental > Aquatic > Freshwater >...
CAGACTATCTGGCTATGCATCCTTACTGAAAAATCGCTCGTTTGTCGCTAATACCCTGGCCATGGCGGCCATGACGTTTGCCATGGGGGGGCTTGCCCAGTGGCTTCCGACATTTTTACACCGTTTTCATGCTGTTGATGTGGCCAGAGGGAACATGCTGTTTGGCGCGACGACTGTCCTGGCCGGAATACTGGGTACACTGGCCGGAGGATGGCTGGGTGACCGCTGGCAAAAAAAGAGCGCGCAGGGATATCTGCTGGTTTCAGGTTGGGGATTTCTGATAGGAGTCCCCTTTGCCGTTTGGGCTATTTGTGCCCCCGGTCTGAGCAGCTGCATAACGGCGATCTTTATCGCTGAATTTTTTCTCTTTCTCAACACCGGTCCGCTTAATACCGTGATTATCAACGTAACGCTTCCGTCTGTCCGCGCTATGGCCTTTGCGGTCAATATCTTTTTTATTCATGCTCTTGGTGATGCCATCTCACCGTCAATTCTTGGCTGGTTATCCGATAAATGGGACCTGCGTCGAGCCTTGCTGCTTACTCCGGGGGCCATGCTGCTGGCCGCCCTGTTCTGCTTTCTCTGCGGAAGACTCATTCTAAAGGAGCACAGTTATGTATAATTATATGTAAATTATGTTGACATGTCGTTGAATTGTGATAAAGGTCACACCACGTTAATACAATGAGCGGATAGTGCGTGCATGAAAAGCAAAAATAGGGTAAAAATAATCCGGGAATCAAGGTTAATGAGTAAAGCCGAGCTTGCCCGTAAGGCTTGTATTTCTGCATTGACAGTTGACAGGGTTGAGCGGGGCGAGGTTTGCCGCATGGAAACGATGCGGAAAATCATCCTTGCTCTGGGCTACACTCTTGAAGATAAAAACCAAGTGTTTCAGGATAACGCATAAACGGGAACCGGCTATGTTTCTTTTCAAGAAAAAAAAAGAAGTCATCGGAATAGATATTGGCTCCAGTTCTGTCAAACTGGTGCAGCTAAAAGATAACAAAGGATCGTTGCAGCTGCTGCATGCCGCAATTATCCCGTTACCTCCTGAAGCTATTGTTGACAATACCTTGATGGATAGTTCCTCAGTCGCTGCGGTGGTCAAAAATCTCGTGACAAGTCTGGGTATCAAGGTCAAGGAAGTTGCCTGTTCGATTTCCGGTAACTCGGTTATCATACGCAAGATAGTGTTGCCTGCAATGCCGCAGGAAGAGCTCGAAGACCAGATCTCCTGGGAAGCGGAGCAGTACATCCCATTTGATATAAATGATGTCAATATGGATTTTCAGATCTTGTCTCCCGACAGTAGTGACCCTTCAAAAATGAATGTCCTGCTGGTCGCAAGCAAAAAGGATATCATCAACGACTATGTTTCTGTATTCAATGAGGCTGGGCTGCACCTGTCTGTCGTTGATGTTGATTCGTTTGCCGTCCAGAATGCTTTTGAAGCCAATTATACCTGCGGTCCGGAAGATATTCTGGCTCTCATCAACATTGGTGCCAGCGTAATGAATATAAACATTATCAAGGATGGTAAAACCCTTTTCACACGTGATGTCCAGATGGGTGGAAATCTCTATACTGAAGAAATACAGAAACAGCTCGGCCTGAGTAGCGATGATGCGGAAACTGCCAAGAAGCTGGCCCATGCGACGCATAATGACGCGTTGATACATGCCATTGGAAAGGTTAATGAAACGATCACACAGGAAATCCGGCGTTCTCTGGATTTTTATAACTCGACTGCAAATGATGAACGGATACGCAGTGTATTTTTAAGCGGCGGTTGCTCAAAAGTATACAATCTGATAGCTGCGATATCTGAGAAAATAGGTTTGCCGGTAGATACGCTCAACCCATTTGCTGAACTTACTATCAATGAAAAAGATTTTGACCCTGAATACCTTCAGGAAATCGGTCCGCTTATGGCAGTACCAGTGGGACTAGCTATCAGGAGGTCGGGGGACAAATGATCAGAATCAATCTTTTGCCCGTCCGGGCCGCCAAGAAAAAGGAAACGGCTGTACAGCAGCTTATTATAGCCGGTATTATTGTCGTACTTGTCGCGCTGATAGTTACATCGTTGTATCTTGTCAAGAGAGTTCAGATTAGTTCTACAAAAAGTGATATTTCGGCCGCTAATGCAAAAATAAATGAACTGAAAACCAAAATAGGCAAGCTGGAAGAGCTGAAGACTCTCAAAACAGAAGTCAAAAAGAAACTGGATGTACTTGCCCAGTTACGAAAAAACAAACTGGGTCCTGCGCAGAGATTGGCCAGCTTGAGTGACTTGACACCAGACCAGCTCTGGCTGACAGGCTACAGCGAGAAGGACTCCGAAGTCAGAATTTCCGGAATTGCTACGACTGAAGAGCTCATAGCGCAGTATATGAGGGCACTTGAAGCATCCAACGATTTTATGGCAGTTGAGCTTGTTGTGTCTGAACAGATTGATGTTGCCGGAACAAAACTGAAAAAATTTGAATTCATGATGAAGCTTGAGGCACCAACTGCAGCATTGCCGGCACCCGCTCCAAAAAAATAGCGTTCTCTACGTCAGGATGGTCTGAGCATGGATCCTCAAATAGAAAAAATTCTTAAGCTACCGGCCAAGCAGAAAATTCTGCTTGTCGTCCTGATTTCGGTCCTTGAAGCTGCCGCTCTGGTGTGGTTTCTGTACATGCCGAAGCATAAGGAATTAAATGGCTTCAAGATAGAACTTTCAAAATTGCAGGGGGAGATTGATGATAAAACCAGAATTGCAAATAATCTACCCAAGCTCAGGGCTGAATACGAACAGCTCAATCGTGAGTTGGCGCAGGCCCTGACAGAGTTGCCGAATTCAAAGGAAATACCGTCACTTTTGACCAGCATTACGACACTCGGAAAGAATGCCGGACTTGATTTTCTAACGTTTCGTCCGAAAGCTGAAGTCCCCAAGGACTTCTATGCGGATGTTCCGGTAGACATCGTTGTATCGGGTTCATACTATAGCGTAGCAAACTTTTTTGCGGCAGTTTCCAATCTGCCGAGGATAGTAAATATTACCAATGTTGTCTTTTCGGATATCAGGAATGTTAGTAATCGTATGATGACCAGGGTAACCTGTCTGGCTACAACATTCCGCTTCCTTGATAAGAAAGAGATTAAGGATGATAAAAAACCTAAAAAATAGAGCGGTACTATCCCTTGTGTCAGCTTTTGTGGTTCTGATCTGTGCATCCGCATGTAATAAAGATCAGCCACCGTCGCCTGTGCCCGCGCCCGCTAAGGCGACTCAGGCGGTCAAGGTTCAGCCCAAACCGGTCCAGAAAGTTATTAGTTCTGCTGTGCGTATGCCTGCGCCTCCGGTAAATCAGTTTGATTTCAGTGGCAAAAAGGACCCCTTTAAACCGTTTGTTGCTGTCAAAGTTGCACCAAGTGTTTCTCCCGAAACTCTTGGAAAGGCAATGCGGAATGCTTTGCCGATTCATAGTTTTGATGTGAATCAGTTTAAACTGATTGGTGTAATCACCGGTGCTCGGGAAAGCCAGGCTATGGTTACAGACCCCGGAGGCAAAGGGTATGTTTTGAAAGTCGGTATGTCGATCGGCAAAAATGACGGCAAGATTACCTCGATTTCAACACGCGGCGTAGAGGTGCTGGAACAGTTTAGAGATGATAATGGCAGGGTTCGTAAAGAAAATATAATACTGACCCTTCCCAGGAAACAATAAGGAGCTCCGCATGAAGTGGCTGACTAAATCAACGATACTGGCGACGATTATTTTTACTGTTGTTTCTGGTCTGGCTGTCGGTAGCCGCTCGTATGCTGTTTCCGAACAACTTCCGGACCAGAAGAAACTGGCTGCTATTGAATCGGTATTGCCTTCAGGAGACGGCGCGTCAACAGAACTGCTTATTAAGCTTTCTTCGCCGGCTACCTATACAACGTACAAGACGGCCTCACCTCTCAGGCTGGTTGTTGATTTTTCACAAGCCACACAGGGTGCGCTATCAGAGCCGGTTGTCATTAACAGGGGTAACTTCAAGACGGTGACGGCCAGTCGTTTTGATACCGATGCCGGAGTTCTGACCCGTTTGGATATCGAACTGGTACAAGACAGCGAAGCGGTTCTAAGCGTATCTCCTGCTAACTCTGGTGAAATAAAGATATCTTTTCCTGCGCTTTCCGAAGCCGTGCCGGTGGCTGCAGAGAAACAGACACCTGAAAAAGCAGCGACTGAAAAGGTCGTAGCTGCTGAAACAGTTAATGCCGTACCACCAGTTGCTGCTGAAGCGGCACCAGCTCTTGGAAAAGAAACAGCTTCCCCGTCCTCTTCAGCCCTTACGGCTGATACCTCGCATACATTAACTGCTATTACAGCCGGGAAAGATACCATTCTGCTGGCACTTGATGGCCCTGTTCCCGAGTTTAAATCATTTCGGCTCAATAATCCGGAGCGCCTGGTTATCGATCTTACTGACGTAAAAAGCACTCTTTTATCACGTCTACTCCCCTTAAATGTTGCTGGGGTAGCATCGGCCCGCATAGGACTCTATCCGGGTAAATTGCGCGTAGTGCTTGATTCTGTGAACGGGACTTTTCCGGAGACATCATTAGCTTCAACGCCTGCCGGCGTTGTCATATCTCTCAATGTTACTGCACCACCGCCAGCAGAAAATCCCAATACGAAACTGACAGCAACACACTCTGCACCAGTTGTTTCTGATTCTCCGGCTGTTAAGCCGGTGAGCGCCACGGCTGAACATAAAGTTCCTGAAAAAGCTGCAGTGGTCGATAAGCAGGAGCCGGTGAAAAAAGCTCCCAAGGCTGTCAGTACCAATCAAGCAGCTACCGTGGAAATGATCGATTTTCAGGTCGTCGATGGAATTTCAAGGGTTTCAGTTAAAGTTGCCGGAGATGTTTTCGTTGATCAACCTGTTCAAACATCCGGCTTTGTAACACTGACAATCAAAAATGCACTGCTTCCCAAAAAACTGCAACGCTCGCTGGAGGCAAGTTCGTTTGCCTCTCCCGTTTTGCGCGTGACACCGTTGGCGATAAAATCACGAAAAGGTGCATCAACGAAAATTCGTATGGCTTTACGTGCGTCGGTGCCATTTGAATTCCGTCAGGAAGGCGATATGCTTTTTGTGGATTTCAAACATCCTGAAGGTGCGGCGGCTGATAAACTGGTATTGGACACAAACGATGTAAAGCACTCGCCTGCTCGTCAAAAATCTGCTGCGGTGGATAGTGAAGAAAGCATCTCGGCAGAACTCGCTCCCGCCGCTGAAACTTCAACAAAATTGGATACGGTTCGCCACTATAAAGGACGCAAGGTCACACTTGAGTTTGCTGATGCTGAAGTACGAAAAATATTTCAGCTTCTTTCTGAAGTCAGTAACAAGAACTTTGTTCTTGGTGATGATGTTTCCGGTGCCATCAGCCTCAAGTTGGTAAACGTCCCCTGGGATCAGGCTCTTGATATAATACTTGATACGAAAGGGCTCGATAAAAGAGAAGACGGCAACATTATTCTGATCAAGGGTAAGGGTAAGTTTAAGACGCAGGCTGAAGAAGAACAGGATATCAAGAAGGCGCTGACCAAAGCCATTGATCTTAAAACGGAAACGTTCAGTGTTAACTATGCCGACATCACAACAATATCCGGCCAGTTTAACGGCCTGAAAACCGATCGCGGTACAATATCGCTGGATACACGTACAAATAAAGTAATTGTCAAAGATATTCCTCAGGCTCTGGATGATATGCGTAAACTGCTCTTGCAACTTGATGTTGCAGAGCGTCAGGTAATGATAGAGGCCCGCATTGTTGAGGCGTCAGCCACATTTACACGAAATCTCGGCGTCAACTGGGGGGTACATTATAGAGACGGTTCGGCATCATTTTTTGGAATAAATTCTTTGGATACCGGTTTTGGCGGTTTAACCTCCGCTGCACCGACAACGGGAACCGGTACGAGTGCCGGTGGCAACATGGGCATATCATTTGGAACTCTTTCCAGTAATATTCAGCTGGATATGCGTCTTAATGCTGCTGCCAGTGCCGGTATGATCAAGATTATATCGACGCCGAAAGTTGCAACACTTAATCATAAAGCTGCCAAAATATCCCAGGGACAACAGATACCGTATCAAAATACAACAGCAACAACCGGTGCTGTTACGGCATTTATTGCCGCAACTCTCTCACTTGAGGTAACGCCGCATATCAACGCTAACGGTACCATCGTTATGAAAATTGATGCTAAAAATGATACCCCCGGTACCGGTAGCCCACCGCCGATCAACACAAAACAGGCTACGACCGAAATGTTGCTTCGTGACGGAGAAACAACGGTTATTGGTGGAATATTTGTTGATAGTGATACGTCCAGTGATGATGGCGTCCCTTATTTGATGGATATCCCACTGGTCGGAAGTCTCTTTAAAACGAATAATAAGACCAAAAGTAAATCTGAGCTGTTGATCTTCATTACTCCTAGAATTCTGGGTGCTATTTAACAAGACCTATTCATAATGAATACTCTTGCACAACATACGCTGTCCAACCAGGAATACCTCGACTGGGAATCTCTCCAGGAATACAAAAGCGAATATTTTGCCGGTGAAGTGTTTGCTCAGGCAGGCGCTTCATCAAAGCATGTCACCCTTACGCTAAATCTGGGCGTTACTTTGCATTCACACCTCAAAGGCCAGTCGTGCCGAACATACATTGCCGATATGAAACTTCATGTCAGTGAAGTAGATGCATTCTTCTACCCGGATGTCATGGTTACCTGCGATTCGCGTGATCGTGCTACCGATATGTTCAAACAGTATCCGGTGCTTATTGCAGAAGTGTTATCCGAAAGTACCGCCGAATATGATCGCACCTTCAAGTTTGCCTGTTACCAGAAAATATCCACATTGCGGGATTATCTGCTGATAAGTCAGGATGTATATTCTGTGGAACATTTCCATCTGAACAGCAGTGGTGAATGGGTCCGGACGGTCTATTCGGTTGGCGATACGTTCCGGCTTGGCTGCATTGATCTGGATGTTACTGTTTCTGATATCTATGCCGATGTGGACGGAGTTGTGACACTGGAAGAAAAATACCGTAGGTTGTCACCATTGTAACAGATAGGTTTTGTCATGCCAGTAGCTCGAAAAAATAGTGAACGTAGCTGGACTTACGCTGATTATCTTACCTGGCCTGATGACGAACGCTGGGAGATTATTGATGGTGTTGCGTATGCGATGAGCCCTGCACCCGGAAGACAGCATCAAAAGATTTTTGGTGAATTGTTTGGTGAACTTCGGAATTATCTCAAGAAAAAAAGCTGTGAAGTCTATGCCGCTCCCTTTGATGTCAGATTTTCCGAACGTCAAGGCTTGACGGATGAAAAGATTGAAACAGTGGTTCAGCCCGATATTCTGGTGGTCTGTGACAAAAGCAAGCTTGATGAACGTGGGTGTAACGGTGCTCCGGATCTTATAGTCGAGATTTCATCACCCTCAACCGGAAGAAATGATCTGACGCTGAAATTTGATCTGTATCAGCAGTACGGAGTCAAGGAATATTGGATCGTGCATCCTGAACAACAGACGGTAATGGTGTTTAAAATCGGTGATGACGGCATGTATGGCAAACCGGAACGGTACGCCGGTGATGATAAAGTTTCGGTTCCGCTGCTTGGAGAATTGGTGATTGATCTGGCGGAAGTTTTTGCGGAGTAAAATCTATGCCATTGCCACAAACAGATACTGAACAAAAATATACCTACGCCGATTATCTTACCTGGCCTGATGATGAACGCTGGGAGATTATCGATGGTGTTGCGTATGCGATGAGTCCTTCTCCGGGGACTCGCCACCAGAGATTGTCGCTTTCTCTTTCCCTGCAGTTTGGCAATTATTTAAAAGGGAAGCAGTGTGCGTTGTTTGTTGCTCCTTTTGATGTTCGATTATCTGAGCGCATCGGCTTTACTGATGAAAAGATAACAACCGTTGTGCAGCCTGATCTTCTCGTGGTTAGCGATAAAACCAAACTTGATGATCGTGGCTGCAGTGGTACTCCTGATCTGGTGATTGAGATTCTCTCACCATCTACAGCGGTCCGAGATATAAAGCTGAAGTTTGATCTGTATCAGCAACACAGCGTAAAGGAATACTGGCTCATTCATCCTGCGGAACAGACCTTACTGGTGTATAAACTTGATAAAACGGGGATGTACGGAGCAGCTGATCGTTATGCTGGTAATGACCAAGTATCGGTTTCGCTACTTGGTGAACTGGTTATTGATTTGGCGGAAGTGTTTGCGGAGTAAAAATTATGCCATTACCACAGGCAAATTCTGATCAAAAATATACCTACGCTGATTATCTTACCTGGCCTGATGACGAGCGCTGGGAGATCATTGATGGAGTCGCGTATCCCTGGAATGGAATACAGGCCATGAGTCCTGCGCCAAGCGTACATCATCAGAAAATATCAATGGAGCTCTCTCGCCAATTATCCACATTTCTCAAGGGCAAACCATGTCAGGTTTTTGCAGCACCATTTGATGTACGCCTTTCCGATCAGTCTACAGTCAGTGACAATTATGTTGATACGGTTGTACAGCCTGACCTTGTTGTTGTCTGTAATGAATCAAAATTAGATGATCGCGGATGTAATGGCGCGCCGGATCTTGTAATTGAAATAACTTCTCCTTCAACCGGTAACAATGATCTGACTATAAAGTTTGATCTGTATCAGAAGCATTGTGTTAAAGAATACTGGATTGTACTTCCTGAAGCAAAAGCGGTTATGGTTTTTAGATTGCAGAAAAATAAAAAATACGGGACACCAGATCGTTTTGGTTGTACTGATATCATCAAAGTCCCACTTCTAGGAGATTTGATGGTTGAACTTGGATCAGTTTTTATTGACTAGGTACATTTTTAGATACCTATATTCTTTCAAAAGGGGTTAGCGAATGAAGAAATTATTGTTTCTGTGCGTGGTTGTGAGTATAGGGCTGTTTGGGTGTGGGGGTACATCAGGTTCGACGACAAGCCTCGCTACGGTATATCTTACGGCGTCACCTACCACTGACAGGTTAGAGGCTGATGTGCTTACCGGAAATTCATGTACAACAGGAGGAGGCACGTACATAACTGAAACGATCCCTATTGCAGTTACGTCGACTGCTTACCCTAATGCTACATCAAAGTCACCTGTAACTATTAGTGATGTTAAAATCAGTTACTCAAAATACGATCCACTCTCTGCAGCGCCGGCAATTCCGGTGCAATATGATACTGGTTTGACGATAAACCCCGGTGAAACAAAAACTTTTTCTGTAAAAGTAGCTCCTGACAAGCTTAAGCTTGATCTTGTAAATAATTATGGATTTAATCTTTGCTCTTTGGATTATTGGGAATATTACGCAACAATAACTTTTAGTGGAGTAGAAAATTTCACAGAAAAAACGGTTTCATTCAGCACGGTAGTAAAAGTTGCATTTGCAGATAGAAATAATATTTAAAAAGATAATTAATTTAATAAACAAGAGGTATGAAAATGAGAATGGTTTTAACGACTGCCCTGCTTTTCTTATGCGCCTGCTCCACACAAGTTCCCGCCAAAGAAAAAGTTACAGAATCTATTAAAAAAATAATGCCGCCGAATTTTGAGGTTGTAAGTGTAACACAGCTTAAAGAGGTGCCGGGATTGATCGAGGTTGCAGTAAAAATGGATAAGCAACCGATTGTGCTCTATATGGATAAAAAAGCACAGTATGTTTTTTCAGGTAGTTTACTGCATGTAGAGTCAAAGAAAAATCTTACCGTCGAAGCACAGGGAAAAATAAAATAGACACGTTAACTATTTAGACTAACGCATTACGTTTCCTCACCTACTGGAGGTTTTTATGAAAGTGCCAAAGCAACTATCGTTTAAGAATATGTTATTGATTTCATTGATGTCAATGTTATGTGCTTGTTCTGGCAGTGGTGATAATAACGGTACTCAATCTGGAAATGCTCCTTCAAAGCAGGTTGCTTTAGGTGTAACGGGAAATGCGTTTCCAGTGACATCCGGTAGCGATAATGAAGATCAGCCTTCAATAGCGTATGACCGGAATGCAAATAAGTATCTCACCGTATGGACCGATTATCGCAGCGGTAACCCGGATGTTTACGGTAAGCTTTGTGATGCTTCGGCTGCGGCTGATCTCGCAGTACCCAAAACAGGCCTTTACGCTACACCCCCGGCCTGCAGTGCAGAATTCGTTATAGCAAACGGTGCTGGTAGTCAGTGGCAGCCGAAAGTCGCCTTTGACTATGCCAACAACAAATATCTAGTTGTGTTTGCGGATTCTTCTGCAACATACAGTCAGATTTATGGTAATTTTGTAAACAATGCCGGTGCTTTGTCAGGTGCAAAGTTTGCAATTTCCACACATCTTGATGTTGCTGATCCATCACAGATTGAGCCGGAAGTTATCTACAACGATTTCAAAAATACCTTTACGGTAGCCTGGCTCGGTACCAGTAACTACGATACGCTTGATTATCCCGGTGCAACAAATTCATCTACTTCGTCATTCACTCCGACCTGGAAATCAGGTGATTTCAAAATAATTGCAAATGCAAATCAAATTGTAAGTGTTGTCCAGGGTAGTGTTGCAGTAACCGGCTATTCTACCTTACCAGCTACGCCAAACCGGAATACGTCACAATCAACCGTCACTTTGAATGCACTGTCTAATGTAATCGGCACATCGAGCAATATTACGGTAACCTATCTGGACTCTACCAAGCTGTTTGATTCCTCTACAGCACCTACAGGTGGTGCTTTTGCAGCAAACCAAGGGTACACTATTGTTCCGGGCGCGGGGCAAACCAATGCTGCATACGCCTACTTTTTCCTTGATTCTGCTATGTCCGTTGCTGCCCAAGGTGTTAATCAACTCACTCTCGGAAATAATTTAAGTTTTGGCATTACGTCCACTTCAGATCTCATCGGACTCACGACAGCGGTGTATTGGCGTTCATTGCAGGCAAGTACTGTTACCTGGACAGCGCCAATATGGAGCGTAGGATCTCCTTTAGTCATAAGCAATGTTTACAGTGGTGCTAACAGTGCACCATATAGCATCACCCTTGCAAGCGGCGGCGATGTTACCAGTCAGTTTGACATTGTGATCATCAACAGCACGCTTATTGCTACATTGAAGGCAGGAGCTGCACTCATAGGTTCAAATTCAACAGTAACGGTTACCTACACACCAATCAAGAACCTCTTTGGTCCTGTTTCCGGCACAGGTTGTAACAACTCATACGGCCCGGTTCCCTACATCCCGATTGACCATGCTGGTACCAATTTAGTGACGTATGTAAATGTTTCATCCGGTGGAGTTGTAACGACACCGACGGATTCTGCTTATTCACAATTGGTATCTAAGTCACTTACCGATGACGGCAGTAAAATTGTTAAAACTTGGACTGTAAGTGACAGCGAAACAAAGCCACGACTTGCTTACAGCCCACTTGATGGCAATCCTTTTCTTGTCTGGAGTGGAGCTCAATTTGATGAAACACTGACCATAGCATACAAAGATGAAGGTGGTGGGAATTGTACGTATACAGGAACTTTTACAAAAAACCCTGCTAAAGCTACGACGCCACAGAAAATATATCTACGTAGATTTATAAATAATCTTGCCAATGACATTTCATTAGGTACTTCTGCATTCTTTCCGGCAATATCAATTGATCCAATCGCCAAACGGATGCTCGTCACGTGGGAGGAACAGGGAAATATTGCTACAACTGGTAAAGATATCAATGCTCAGTTAGTTGATCTTACCAATTTTGTCTTATACGGAAACCTTGTTACTGTAAGTAATGCAACGGGTGATCAGACGTCGCCATCAACTGCTTTTGATACTGTCAATCAGCGTCATTTGATTGTATGGGAAGATGCCCGAAATCAAAGTGCAAATATTTCAAATATAGATATTTATGGGCAATTTGTTGATCCTCAGGGTAACTTGTCAGGTGGCAATGTTCCAATCAGTGTTGATGCAGGCAACCAACTCTCACCGGTTCTAGCTTTCGGAGATGTTGATTTCCGGCAGTTCCTGATCATCTGGAAGGATGCCCAAAATGCAGCTAACGCTGATCTTTGGGGACAGTTGATCAAGTATTCCACCTTGCCGCAATTGGTTGTTGCGGATTCTACAGGCAGTCCGATTCTCAATGGCGCACTTGATTTCGGCAGTGTTGCTGTTGGACAGTTCAAGGATATTGCAATCAAGTTGCGAAACGATGGCAATACAACGCTGACGTTATCTCCTGTCACCCCTCCGGATGCTCCTTTTAGTTTTACGACACCTACTCCGGTTACCATAAATCCCGGAACTGCATATGATATGGTTATCCGCTTTGCCCCTACTGCTGCAGGTTCGTTTGCCGGAAACACTTTGAATAATTATAAAATGGCTCTGACCTCAAACGGAGGAAATACGGTCCTATATTTTAGCGGTACCGGCGTCGGTATTAACCCGCTGACCATAACCACATCAAGCCTGACTGACATACTGCCGACCGTCGCTTCAGATACTGCCATTGCAACGCTTACAGGCAGTGGCGGCGTGGCGCCCTACACTTGGGGCATAAGTCTGCCGGCTGGTCTTGCGGCACAATTGACACTTAACACAACAACAGGCGTGCTTACTCAGAAGACAGGTGTTGCCGCTATTGCTGCCGGAAGTTACAGCATTTCATTTACTGTTACTGACAGCAATACTCCGGCAGTTTCAGCTACCAGAACATTGACGCTTAATGTCGGTTCGATAGGCATTACTACAACGCAGCTTTCAACGTGGACCCAGAATTCTCCAACAGGATATAGTTACACGCTCTTGTCA
>Ga0194037_1002275_pt1 | contig 12913 bp, 12 predicted proteins | sample JunL306m_MetaG_FD_148653 | JGI IMG/M metagenome (GOLD analysis project Ga0194037, IMG submission 148653) | Anoxic zone freshwater microbial communities from boreal shield lake in IISD Experimental Lakes Area, Ontario, Canada - Jun2016-L304-6m | ecosystem: Environmental > Aquatic > Freshwater >...
CGGCTTCTTTTAGTATGCTGATGATCTGTTCTGTACTGTAACGCTTGGTTTTCATGCGTGTAACCTCCTTGGTTGATTTTAATCATTTTTCCACAACCAAGTGGCCCCGTTTTACGGGCTCACGTCCCCAACAGTAAATGGCTTATTAGATATAAAATACAAATTTGATCAAATTGAAATGACTAATTTAGAAAGTAAAAAGAAAAAATTGGAGCTGGAAAAATTATACTTAGAAATCCAAAATTTAAAAGCATCTGATAAAAAAATAATAGATGATAACCTTTATAGATTATTAAGTTTGACAAGTGGGAATGAAGCTATTGCTAACATTTGCATTAGATCCCGTGAAGTTAAATCAGAATGAAAGCTTTTCACCGCATGCAGCAGAAAATTTATTACCGAAAATGGTAGATCTTTATCTTACTGAAACAGTTATTTTGGTTTGTTAGGCAATAAGCTCAATGACTGCCAGCATCATGCTGATCAACCTTCACCATCCCGAAACCCTGCGAATTCTTTTCACCAAACCCGCACTCGTACCCAACCTCAATCAGTTCCGACGGTGCCTCTATTCTGAAAGGTGCACTATCACATAAAATTCACAGACTTGGATGCCTGGAAACCCCCGTCTTTATTGACTTTTTGTCAATCGAACAAAAAATTATCAGGGAAATCAACCCTTAGAGATTAAAATGCAAAAACAGCGACTGGTTGTTTATCGTTAATTTTCAAATTTCGAGTAGATGAATTTTACCGTCATAATTTATAAAATTCACAGTAATCATGACAGATGTCTGTTTCATAACGCATGAACGAAATGACAAAAAGTTCAGATCTTCGAGTGTTTTTTTCTCTTATAAACTTCAGTACAGTTTTTGCTATAATAGACCAAGTCCATACCGTACCTGATCAAATTCAAAGTCTCATTAATAGCATAGTGTAAGCGTCAGCTGTAAAGGCTGTTCAAATGCATGGCGTTTCCAGTAGATGATTTAATGGTCAGTTTGACATGTGGATTGGGCTGGTAAATTTGGTCATGATTGTTTTAATACCTCTTAAATCGCGACGCTTAAATTGCTCTTGAGTACCTTACCATATGACCAGAGCGCTTCATCAAGTTTTTTTTTGTCTGGGTATGAGAATCTGGTATGAAATGGGAGGTATTCGTGAACATAGGCTTTTGCTTTCGCTTTGTCGGTTGCAGGGAGCTCCTCTGGAAAACCTGTTGTAATTTTTTTCATTGCCCTATATACATGCTGATCGAATATTGGGTATGTCTCAGGACTGTTGCAGTGCAGCCAGAATATACGCCATATCGCACCGCCGGGGGCAGTAATAAAATGCATCAGTTTTTCAGATTCATTTACATTTGGACATGCTGGCCTTGTATCTATATAGTTGCGCTGTATTGAAAGCAGCTTTTTTTCCGAAATTGGACCGCTGTTTTTCCACTCAAAAAGCTCTCGAATACTCTTTGGCGTTAAAGGGTTTCCGATGTTGCAACTATATAATACCTCATGTTTATCAACGTAGGTTTTTGCCCAAAATTCTACGAATTCTGACTCGCCAACACCTTTATTCTCTAATATATTATATTCATATAAGTTAGCCATATGAACCCTTTGCTATCTGTGTTGTATTGATCAAGACATCACTTCTCGATTCATTGGAATCATATATAGTGCATACTTTATAATGTAAAATTATCAAAAAAAACGGAAAAATGATATCGTTGACAAGCGAATTTAGACCTGAGCGATAAATAATCTGCACAAAAGTGTACCTTTCAATATTAACCTTAAACCTGTTTAATCTGTTTCAGAGTTAATAATTCCTCGCGACTTACCACGAAATGGTATATGATAGATGTATGAGTATCTATATCCACAAAAGACATAATGTTATCGTATTGGTACCTTAGAAAAAACGGGACAGAAATACCCACTCGACAATTTGGAAAAAATCAAGATATTCAACAAAAGTACAAGACGGGTTTGAAGTTGCATCAATAGATTGGACACCCTAAACAGCGAGACAGAATCGCCATTGAAGGAGTAGAAGAAGCTAAAAAACGAGAAACGAAGCTTAGGTCGTCTTGGATTCGGGAAAACTTCTTTCCCATTGATCGTCCAATAAAATAAGTGCAATATCGGAATGGAATGTCTGGCAAGTCAACAGTTTTTATCATAAAATGATGTTGGATAACCAGCCTTATGTCAAGTTACTTGTCAGTTTACAACTTTTGATACACAAAATTAAACATACCTTTTTTGGCTATCGATAAGGGGCCACGAAAGTTCCCTGATTACCAAGAAAAAAAGTAATCCAAGCTCCTTAAAAAACTCATTGTGCTTCTGGGCGGCATTAACTATTTGCTTTTCAATCTCAACCAACTCTCCTATTTACGGCTAAAAGGTCAACTTCGACTTCAGCGGTACTGATATAGCGGGAGATATTCAGGTTGTACCCATTGTTTTCATTGTCATCCATTGAAACACGACGGGAATACCGCTCTTCCTCTTTGCGGAATTGATAGACCGTAACAATCTTATTGCTATCATCCTGCCGCATACGGTTTTGGCGCCTGCCTTTCTCAAAGTGTTCGCTCTCGTTGATAATGAGCCGTTATTGCTCCGGCAATTAAAAGTGTTTATCTGTAGCTCTTAAAACGCTTGAGGAATAAAGGCCATAGTGTCTTTTTATCAATACCTATAGTTGCCGGAGCAATAATACATGAACAATAAATAATTATATAATTATTTTACAATCGCATAGCACTTCACCTCTTGGGTTTTCTCTTTTCAGCGAACGGTGAAATGTTTTTGCCTGTTGGTTTATGATGGAAGATATTTCATGTTGTTTGGTTCCGGTTAAAATAACGGGTGTTCATGTTTAACAAACTGTTTATGAACAAGGTGTGGACGGTGTCCGCCCTCTTCGCCATCTCGCTGGCTCTTTATGGTATTGACCTCAGCATTTTCGGCAACTTGAGGGAAATATCAGCCAGCTTTCTCGGCAATCTCGCCTTCCTGCCCATTTACATCATCGTCGTCACGCTCCTTTTCGAAAGGGTGCTCAGAAAAAGAGAGCGCCAGTCAGTAATGAGAAAACTGAACATGGTCATCGGCGTCTTTTTCAGTGAATTCGGCAACCGCCTGCTGAAAGAGTTGTCGGAACACGTGGTCGGAACCGAGGAGCTGAAAAACCGCCTGCTTATGACCGGATCATGGAAAAAACAGGATTTTGACGCGGCGCTCGAGTATCTACGACGAAGCAACGTCAGAATCAGCATCGATAGTGACGCCCTCCCCTGCCTGAAGCAGTTCATGGTCGGAAAACGGAGCTTCCTCCTTAGCCTGCTGGAAAACCAGAATCTGCTTGAGCATGAAAATTTTACTGACCTTCTCTGGGCAGCGTTTCATATCGTTGAAGAGCTCGAGGCCCGGGAATCGTTCGATCGTATTCCTCCGAGCGACAAAGAACACATCAATGGCGACATAAAGCGGGTTTTCGGCCATCTAATCCGCGAATGGGTCCTCTATATGCAGCATCTCAAGGAGGATTACCCCTATCTTTTCTCTCTGGCGGTTCGTCTCAATCCCATGATCGACTCGCCGGATCCCCTAGTGTATGAGGACTGAGTGCTGAGCGTAGTTGATTACGCTGTTTTGGTTCATCTGCAAGCGGGAAAGAGAAGAAAATGGCTGTAAAGCCAATACTTCAACTGGAACAGTCCAAGCTGCATAGAAGGCTGAAATTTGGTAGCGTATAGCTATGGAAAAGAAAATGAAGATACCCCGCCGCAAGCAGCGGGGTATCTGTTTTAGATGAAGCTTAACTTACTTCACCGCAAGCGGTGGGGAATTAAACCCTGAGAGATTAAGTAAGTTTCCATTTGTATGAAGTTTATAAACTGATTCTTAAACCAGCAAGGAAATTGCTGCCGGATAGATCAATTTTTCCATGAGAACCACTGAGGGTAACTCTATTTGCTCCGAAATAGCGATACCGTGTATCAAGCGTCATGTGTTTACATACAGGAATAGCAAGTCCGGCTCCAAGCTGATAACCAAATGCCGAGTGGGTTTCAGATATGATGGATGGCGGGTCTGGTACTTTATTGAGGGTAACATCAGCAAGACCAATACCTGCAGAAAGGTAAGGTGTCAGTCCAGAACGCTTAAAATCATAGTAACTGTTGACCATATATGAAGTCACTGAAAAATTACCGGGTATATCAAAGACCCCATGAGCACTTGTGTACTTATCTGCATTGTTTCGTTGATAACCAACTTCAGCTTCCAGTCTGACGTTGCCAAAACGCCGACCTAAAGCACCCACTACGTCGATTCCCGATGTAGTGGACATGTTGCCATGTTCGACACCCGTAACAGTGTCGTATATTTTTATTTTACTGAACGAAGCGGCTCCAATATCGCTACTGATATAATACGGTGATACTGCAAAAGCAGGAGCCGAAAACATTACTGCTGCAATAATTGCTCCAAGAAAAGAAAGATATTTTTTCATGACAACTCTGATTTTATTAAGCAGACTTTTGAGCCTGTATTTTTAATTATAAAGCAAAACAATATAAGGCCTTAAATTCTGAAAAGAATGCAAAAAGTCATTGTTTTCTGTTTTTATTAGTCGTTTTTCTTGTTTGATGTGACAATTTTGCCAAAATATGTGACAGTGCTTTTCTTTGCGGTAGGTTAGGGGCAGAGTTATATTCATCGTACCTTTTCAGCATGCAAGCCCGTCATCTCTTTTCCTGATACCTCCACGAAAGGTTCAGGGAAGATGAGCGTAACAACTATTTTCAGGAGGAGCAGCTTTTGTTCGAGCAGACGTTCAAGAATATTGACGATATCCTTCACAAAGACGCCGGTTGCGGCAGTGAACTCGATTACATAGAACAGACCTCATGGATACTGTTTCTGAAGTATCTTGACGACCTTGAACAGGACAAGGAAACCGCTTCTGCTCTTTCAGGCAAACCATATACCCCGCTTCTTGATCCCTCTTACCGTTGGGAATCATGGGCTGCACCGAAAACCGCCGACGGCAAAATAGATCACAACAGTGCGTTGACCGGTGATGATCTGAAAGAGTTTGTGGATCGTGAACTGTTTCCCTATCTGAAAACCTTTAAAACCTCTGCGGAAAGCTCGGCCACCATTCAGTACAAGATCGGAGAGATTTTCAGTGAGCTGAAAAACCGCATCCAGAGCGGGTATAATCTGCGTGAGGTTATTGACCGGATTGATGAGCTCCGATTCCGTACCAATGTTGAAAAACATGAGATGTCCCATCTCTATGAGAGCAAAATCAAGAACATGGGGAATGCCGGCCGCAATGGCGGCGAATATTATACACCCCGTCCCCTCATCAAAGCCATCATCAAGGTTGTTGATCCGGTTATAGACCAGAAAATCTATGATGGAGCGGTTGGTTCAGCAGGCTTCCTTGCCGAAGCCTATGAGTATCTGAAGGCAGGGAGAAACCTGACCACTGCCGACATGGAAACGTTGCAGAAAAACACCTTTTATGGCAAGGAAAAGAAAGGGCTGGCCTACATCATCGGCATCATGAACATGATCCTGCATGGAGTAGAAGCGCCGAACATTGTGCATACCAATACGCTGGCTGAAAACCTTGCCGACATTCAGGAACGGAATCGCTACGATATCGTTATTGCCAATCCGCCCTTCGGCGGCAAGGAACGGGCTGAGGTACAGCATAACTTTCCGATAAAGTCCGGAGAGACGGCATTCCTTTTTCTCCAGCACTTCATTAAAATCCTCAAAGCTGGCGGCAAGGCCGGTATTGTGATCAAAAACACTTTCCTCTCCAATACCGATAACGCATCTGTCAGTCTGCGCAAACTTCTGCTTGAAAGCTGCAACCTTCATACCATACTCGACTGCCCCGGAGGCACCTTTCAGGGAGCAGGGGTCAAGACTGTGGTACTCTTTTTTGAAAAAGGGTTCCCGACAAAGAAGATCTGGTACTACCGGCTTGATCCGGGTCGTAACATGGGCAAGACCAATCCGTTGAACGACAACGATCTTGCTGAGTTTGTAGAGCTGCAGAAAACAAAAACCGATTCCGGTAAATCATGGAGTGTCAGCATTGAAGATGTTGATCCCGCCACCTGCGATCTCTCAATCAAAAACCCGAATAATGGCGGAGAAGTCGTGCACCGCACACCGGAGGATATTATCGCTGAAATTTCGGTTCTGGACGCTGAGAGCGCCGCAGTGCTGGTAAAGATTCGGTGGCTGCTGTGAAGGAGGGATGGGAAATCAAGAAGCTGGGAGAGGTGTGCGATTTCCTTAATCGAGGTATTTCACCGAAGTACTTGGAACGAGGAGGTATATGTGTACTCAATCAAAAATGTATCAGAGATCATCGAATTATTTATGAGCAAGGTCGAAGACATGATTCTGTAGCTAAGGCAATCAGCAATGGTCGTTTTGTTCAAATGGGTGATGTTCTGGTTAATTCGACAGGTACAGGAACACTTGGTCGTATTGCCCAAGTTCGTGATATCCCTCCAGAGCCAACAACGGTTGATTCTCATGTTACAATTGTTCGACCAAAACAAAGCATGTTTTACTTAGATTTCTTTGGCTATATGATGATCACCATTGAGGATGCAATCAAGGAATCGGGCGAGGGGTGCGGAGGTCAAACAGAACTTGCTCGATCAGTGTTAGCTGATAAGTTTTCAGTTCTCTATCCTATCTCCATCCCCGAACAGCAGCGGATTGTCGCCATTCTCGACGAAACATTCGAGGGCATTGCCACCGTCAAAGCCAATACCGAAAAGAACCTCAAAAACGCCCGTGAGCTTTTTGATTCCTATCTGAATGCCGTTTTCACTCAGCGAGGCAAAGGGTGGGTGGAAAAGAAACTTGGTGACTGTTTCAAAGTAAGGAGTGGGGAATTCCTGCCAGCAAAGGCAATGGTAAAAAAGGGTGAATTCAATGTTTATGGTGGTAATGGAATCATAGGAATACACGACCAAAAAAATTTGTCAGGTGATAATATTATAATCGGAAGAGTTGGGGCTAAATGCGGAAATATCAGACGAGTTCAAGGTGCTTTATGGGTGACGGATAATGCTTTTATTATCTCAGAGTATTTATATCCATTTGACCTTGGATTTTTATCGACCGCATTAGAGCGGAAACAATTAAGGAACACTGCAAATCAAGCTGCTCAACCAGTGATTTCTTATACGACCATTAAGGATGTTGTTCTTGAGTTTCCAGATTCACCAACAGAACAAAAACAAATATCAGACAAGATCAATATCTTTAAGGCTGAAACCCAGCGTCTCGAATCAATCTACAAGAAAAAAATAGAAGCCTTGGATGGACTGAAAAAATCAATCCTGCACAAAGCATTTAGCGGTGAACTATCTACTCTATCAGCATGAACGAAGCCGAAACCAGAGCAGAACTCATTGACCCGAAGCTGAGAGCAAGCGGATGGGGAATTGATGGTTCAAAAGTTCAGCGCGAATATCCGATCACTCTCGGCAAGATTCAGACGGGTGGTGTCCGTGGCAAATCACTGACGGCTGACTACGTTCTGGTCTATCATGGCAGGAAGCTCGCGGTCATCGAAGCCAAAAGCAATGAGCTGCCGGTAGGTGAAGGGGTCGCTCAGGCAAAGAACTATGCCGAAAAGCTCCAGCTTGCAACCACATTCTCCACCAACGGTATCGAGATCTACCAGATCTGCATGAAAACCGGCGCCGAAGGGTTGATCGATACGTTTCCTTCACCCGAAGAGCTCTGGCATACAACCTTTGCTGCACCTGACCCGTGGGAAAAGCGCTTCAACCGGATTGCGTTCGAGGATATCGGCGGAACGAAAACAGTGCGTTATTATCAGGAGCTGGCCGTTCATAAGGCTCTTGCTGCAATAGCTCAGGAGAAGCAGCGCATCCTGCTTACGCTTGCCACAGGCACAGGCAAAACCTTCATAGCATTCCAGATTGTCTGGAAGCTTTTCCAGAGCCGATGGAACCTCAACCGTGACGGCAAACGAAGACCCCGGATTCTCTTTCTGGCCGACCGCAACATTCTGACCGATCAGGCATTCAATGCTTTTTCACCTTTTCCTTCCGATGCTCTTGTTCGCATCAAGCCGGGAGAGATTCGCAGAAACGGCAGGGTTCCCACAAACGGCAGCATCTTCTTTACCATTTTCCAGACCTTCATGACCGGCCCGGAAAACAGCCCCTGCTTTGGCGAATATCCAAAGGAGTACTTCGATCTCATCATTATTGACGAATGCCATCGCGGCGGAGCAAACAATGAGAGCAACTGGCGGAGTATTCTCGACTACTTTGCTCCGGCAGTACAAATCGGTCTCACCGCAACACCAAAGCGTAACGACAATGTCGATACCTACAACTATTTCGGAGAGCCGGTCTTTATCTACTCGCTGAAAGAAGGCATCAACGATGGATTCCTTACCCCGTTCAGGGTTAAACGCATCAAGACAACAATCGACGACTATATCTATACCTCCGACGACCAGGTCATTGAAGGTGAAGTAGAAGAGGGCAGGCTCTATACAGAGCAGGAGTTCAACAACATTATCGAAATCAAGGCACGTGAAGCCAAGCGGGTGCAGATACTGCTTTCCGAAATCAATCAGAAGGAAAAATCAATTGTCTTCTGCGCCAATCAGGCCCATGCGGCAATGATTCGTGATCTGATCAATCAATTCAAGAGCAGCACTGAAACAAACTACTGTGTACGAGTCACGGCTAATGACGGTGAACTTGGCGAGCAGCATCTGCGGGCATTTCAGGATAACGAGAAAACCGTTCCGACAATACTGACCACATCGCAAAAGCTCTCTACCGGTGTTGATGCCCTCAATATCCGTAACATTGTTCTGTTAAGACCCATTAACACCATCATTGAGTTCAAGCAGATTATTGGGCGGGGCACCAGACTCTTCGACGGGAAAGAGTATTTCACCATCTACGACTTTGTCGATGCCTGCCACCACTTTTCTGATGTTGAATGGGATGGTGAACCTCTTGATCAAACCACAATAACAGAGGGTATTCCTCCAACAACAACTATAAATGACAAAATCGAACCATACCCGCCGCCACCAACCGACTCACCGGAACCATCTGGCGAGCCTCGCAAAAAAATCAGAATCAAGCTGAGTGACGGCAAGGAGCGTGAACTTCAGCACATGATTGCAACATCCTTCTGGAGTGCCGATGGCAGGGTGATTTCGGCAGAAGAGTTTCTACAGGGGATGTTCGGCGTATTGCCGGAATTCTTTAAAAACGAAGAGGAACTCAAAATGCTCTGGTCGAACCCGAAAACCCGGAGAACCTTGCTGGACAAGCTGGCCGATGCAGGTTACGGAAAACAGGAGCTGGAATCTATCCAGAAACTGATCAATGCTGAAAAAAGTGATCTTTTCGATGTTCTCGAATTCATCTCTTTTGCCCATAGACCGATCACAAGGGAAGCAAGAGTCGCCGAGGCACAGGAAAGCATTTACTCGGAACTTGACGATAAACAGAAAGAGTTCATCCAGTTTGTCCTTGCGCAGTATGTTGAGAGTGGTGTTGGTGAGCTTGATCAGGAAAAATTGCCCCATCTGCTGCAGCTCAAATACCACGCACTTCCGGATGCCATTGCCATACTCGGCACAACGGATACAATACTTTCAACCTTCATAGGATTCCAGAAGTATCTCTACCAGCAGAGTGCCGCATGACAGGTTATTGCGACAGTATTTTTTTGATAAATCAATCCTGAATTTGGTGATTCACTTTACTCCAGACAGAATATTCAAACCATGAACATATACACAGTATTCGGATAAAGAATAAAAGAAAACCCCTCAATGAATAGCACTTCCCGACCTCTACGCTTCATTCTTCTTACTCTTGCGGTTACACTGGTGTGGAACACCGGCAACTCTCTTTTTGGAACAGGCTGGATATCCGCAGCCATCATTTCACAAGGGCTTTTTGGAGTCTATGCTTATTATGCCATAAGGTATCGCGATCCCGTATTCATACGCACGTTCATCCTTGCAGCTGCCGCAGGCTGGGTCGAATTGCTGGCAGACTACTATCTGGTGCATACCACAGGCACGTTGCTCTACCCGCATGAAGGCCCCTTTGTGTCAGCATCTCCGCTCTACATGCCCTTTGCCTGGACATTGGTACTAACGCAACTGGGATATATCGGCTGGTGGCTTTTCAACCGGTACAATCTTGTTATTGCCTCGATTTGTTCTGCCATACTGGTCGGAATCAACATTCCCTATTACGAATGGGCTGCCCATTCAGCAAAGTGGTGGTACTATCACAACACCCCTATGTTGGGCTCTGTCGTACCCTGGTACATCATACTGGGAGAAACGCTTGTCGGACTGGCCTTGCCATTTCTCGTCTCCAGGTCCGCAAAATCTCATTGGATGTGGAGTGCTGTCAACGGCTTGTTGCTGGGGTTGTGGATTTGGGTATCCTGTTTTATCTCCATAACAATTACAGGCTAATGATTAAAACTTTTTGATTGCAAATACAGTTTTTCACGCCGTCTGTTACAATGCAGCAAGTCCACTTGCCGTGTATTCTGCAATCTGATCTGTTGTATTGGCACAAATGCAGGGCAGCCTTGGTTATTTCCCCGATGTTGTTCATTTACGGCCATCTTCAACTGTTTCGAAAGAAAAATTCGAGGTGGCCGAAATCATGAGTCTCCGCGCAGTACGTTATTCGTCAAGAAGTAAACGCTAAATGTTTGACCTGCAAGTGTAGGAAAAAGAAGTAATTTAACCTTGCAGGAAGCAGATTAATACATCCGGGCAATTCTGAAGAGAAGATGCGAACACACCTATAAAGCCAACTACATAACTTTACTGCAACAGCCGCCCGGATGCCGGAGAAATTTTAGAAAGTTACCGTTGCATAAAGCTCTGCCCGTAACAGGTTGTTATTTTCTGTTATTGTACCTGTGTCTTTTCCGCTGGCACGGTAACGCACAGTGGGAGTCAGACTGAAAGTACCGGTTGCCGCTTGATGAACCTTGAGATTGTAAGAGGCCCAGACAAAAAGGTTGTCGTAATCAGTAGATGCGAGTTTATCTTTGCTCTGGTTGTAATCAACCCAGGCCGTTACCGGACCGGATTCACCTTTTACTCTGAAAATATAGCCGCTGTAATCAAAACTTGCCCCCTCGTAAGTATTTTTGTCTGCTGTATAGAAGCCGCTGAGTGCTACCTTTGATTTCCCTGCCGGAATAAAGGCCTGTGCTCCTAATGTGTAAGGCTGACGCCCATCTGACGTGTGGGTAAGGGTAACGTATGCCTGAGGAACGATGGTAAGATCACCAATAGTGGTTTTGTAGTTTGCTGTAAATCCGTATCCATCATTCACAGCTCCACGATCAGTGGTTGACGTCGAAAAGGAGTTTGAGAGGTTATCAAAATTGACAATAACAGCGTTCAGTTCACCTCCACCTATTTTTGTGCCATAATTGAAACCCAGCAGCCGGTCAAAATGGTTCAGGAAAATCGGGATATCAACGGCATAGACAGCGTTAGCTGTACCAAACGCTGCAGGAATCGCATAAAGGGTAAGATCCAGAATCGGGTTATCAAAGGTTCCGAGAGGAATACGACCGAGAACCCAGTGACTGTTTGTATCGTTATGCCCAAAATAAAACTGTGATACGTTAAGATTATACTTTTCAGTATTGTATGCACCTGTTTTCAACCAACCACCAGGGGCATCTTCACTCTGAATTAATGCTTTGGCAAAGTAGCCATCGCCAAGATCAGCCGAGGGTTTCAACGCAATGCGATATTGCCAAGAAAGGTCTTCCTTATCGTTTGATGGTTTGGCCGTACCGAAATCACCTCTCAAACGGACACCAGCTTCACCGCCAAGTTTCAATTCAGCTGAAGCTGGTGATGCATACGATAAAACTGCAAATAAAGCTGCAAGTGATATAATTTTTTTCATTTTGTTACGTGTTTTGTTTGGTTCGAGTAAAAAGCGTTAAGAACATGTTCTTTGTATCAGCCATAATTAAAATGACAACAACAACTGAATGAGCTGCAGGTGATATTGGTATGTGATACACCGGATATGTTCATATGGAGCATGATTTGATTGACAAAGGTCAAATAAAACGGATTATATTCTGGATTTGCAAGCATATACCATAAAAATACCATGAATATGGTAGTAAGTATCCCGCAATACGGCTAATAGTTTTTTTTAAAAGAGTACTTTTACCGGAATATCCGGCTAAGAACTGAATCTATGTTCAGAATGAATGGTGGTTTGCAGGGTGGTCGAGATTACCGGAATATGCAATCGAAAAAAACGTTACAGATAGTTCACATTTTTTACGTCGCTCTCTTGTCCAAAAATTGATAGAAGTTTATATTGCCTCATAATTCAGTGTATGACCATTTCATTATCATAAGCGAACTGAAAAGGAGTGTTATGTTAAAAGAAGCTGCAGGAATTACCGGTGGAGCTGTGTTCTTGACACCGTTAGGCCTACCATTAGCGCTTCATGGAATTGCCGGAATTCTGGTAGGGGGAGCCGGGCTTTTTGTGGCGGATGCCGTCATGAAAAAAGTGGAGGAGAATATTCATCTCCCTGCGTTTCCATATGGAACCAAAAAGTCGGAAGAAGAAGAGCCTGAATAAGCCGGTAAAAGTGTTTGAGTAAGCATCAGCAGGCTTTTTCGTAATGAACAACATCATTGCTGTATGCCAGGATGCCGTTCTTGATTTTGCCATCAATGGCATTGGCCATGCCATGAACAACTACAACAAACCGCTCATGTAGCCCCACAGTTTTTCAATCTGTCAAATAATAGCACCACTCATTCG
>Ga0194037_1002276_pt1 | contig 12913 bp, 12 predicted proteins | sample JunL306m_MetaG_FD_148653 | JGI IMG/M metagenome (GOLD analysis project Ga0194037, IMG submission 148653) | Anoxic zone freshwater microbial communities from boreal shield lake in IISD Experimental Lakes Area, Ontario, Canada - Jun2016-L304-6m | ecosystem: Environmental > Aquatic > Freshwater >...
GGCCACATCCTGACCGAGGTAACCAAAGCACAGCGAGATATCCTCAGGGCTCTGAATATGCCCATACCGGAAAGCCCATCGTTATAATTTATCGGGAAATTAGGATGTGTACGTACGCAGTCAGAAGGCGGGGGAACGGGTATTAAAGGGTATGCGTAAGCTCTACGAAAGACTTCACTTGAAGGTGAACGAAAGCAAAACGGCTGTGAATGGCTCGTATAGGCGGAAGTTTCTTTGCTTCCACTTTTGGGCAGGGCCCGGAATGGAGATTAGACGCGCCGTAGCCTATAAAGCGATTGCCACGTTCAAGAAGCGCATTCGACAAATAACACGTCGATCGAGTGGACGCAGTCTGACGGAAGTCGTGGAAGAGCTGAGGCGTTATATGCTGGGTTGGAAAGCCTACTTCAAGTTAGCACAGACGCCCGGTATATTTCAGCAACTGGATGAATGGTTGCGGCACCGATTGCGCGCATTGCAACTCAAGCACTGGCGAAGGGGGACAACGGTGTATCGAGAGCTACGAAAGATGGGAGCAAGTGAAATTCAGTCAGCCAAAGTGGCGGCTAATGCTCGTCGCTGGTGGCATAACAGCCGGTTAGAAATGAACTGACTCATGCCTATCTCCTACTTTGACAGCATCGGAGTACCTCGCCTCTCATGACCTCAACTACTCGAACCGCCCGGTGCGGACCCGCTTGCCGTGGAGGTGTGGGAGGGGAACGGTCAGGATCTCTGACCGCCCCTATCCCGATTAAAAATAAAATCACTATAAAAGTTTCTATTAAAAGATGTTGCGGATTTTGTGTGGGAAAAAATGCGGCTTTCCCACAATAGCTTTTGCATTGTTCACTCATTGATATCACCGCCAATCGGTCTCAACACCAGCTCTTCCACTGATGTTCGCTGTGGTAAAAAATAGGCGTTGACAATACTCGCTGCAATATCTTCAGGCATCATCATAAAAGATTTCATAGGATCCGGCACTTCACCCCACATTGGCGTATAAACCGCTCCAGGCATGACATTTGTAATTCTGACATTGCATTCTTTAGCATATAATCTCATGGTTTCAACCAGTCCTTTCTGTCCAAATTTCGACATAGAGTAGATCGAGGAACTTTTGAATGCTGTTTCGGCGGCGATGGATGTAATAAAGAAAATATGCCCCGATTTATTCTGTTCCATGACAGAAAAAACTTTCTGTGTGAGAAAAAAAGTCCCCTTGAGATTTGTCGACATGGTATAGTCAAAATCCTCTTCCGTTATTTCAGTCAGAGGCTTGAATCGGCCAACTCCAGCGTTGTTGATCAAGCAATCAATGGTGCCGTAGCGCTCTACAGTTGCAGTAACGAGCCTGTCAATCTGGGTGATATCGGCAATGTCTATCGGCATTATATCCACAGCAGCACCATAAGATCGGCATTCGGCCCCAACAGTTTCGAGGTCCGATGCTGTTCTGGAGGCAAGAATCAGTTGTGGGTCAAAATCTTGTTGCTTTTTCGATTCTTTTGCAAAATCAAGCGCAATTGCTTTTCCGATTCCCTTGCCGGCTCCGGTTATGATGATTATTTTTTTCATAGTGCTTAACTGTTTAATGTTTCATCGTCAATATGGATAAGATTTTACTCTTCGTTTGATGCGCTAAGACTGTTTTGTGGTTGTGAATTTATGGGTAGACGTAAAATAATTGAGAAAATATGTTTATATTTTAAACGTAAGTAAATTGTGTAAAAGCGTGCCTTCAATAGTGACATTTTACAGTCTTCAAAATGGTAAATCTTAACATTTATCATGGCAAAAAGTAAAGTAAAATGGTTTGATGGTAAAAAAGGTTATGGCTTCCTTTTGAATCCGGATGGAGGAGAGGATATTTTTGTTCATTTTTCCGCAATCCAGTCCGAACAGAGTTTCAAAGTACTGAACCAGGACGCCGAAGTGGATTTTGAACTTGATAAAACCCAGAAAGGATTGCAGGCAAAGAATGTTCGGGAAATTTCTGAGAATGGTTTTTCAGAACCCCCTTCGTTTCCCCAGGAATCATTCGCTTAACATTCGCAGGTATCGATTCTTTAGAGAATAGAGCGCTCCCGAAAGCTGAACCATTCTTCTTTTGCTATAATGATATGGTCGAGCAGATCGATCTGGAGTATGGCGCTTGCCTCTTTAAGGATGTTGGTGACCTTTTTATCGGCGTTGCTTGGCTCAACGTCCCCTGAAGGATGGTTATGAACCAGGATGATGGCGTGCGCGCTTTCTCTGATGGCCGACTTGAAAACCTCTCGTGGATGAATAAGCGCTGCATTGAGCGTTCCTACCGATACCAGTTCGTTTTTAATGATTTGGTTTTTCGTGTTTAAGTGGAGCACAAAGAGATGCTCTTTTGTCTCATCAGGTATCCTGCCTGTCATGTATTCAGCTATATCCCTTGCCGCGGTAATTTTTTTGTTGATATTTCGTGCATAATGCAATCGCTTGTTCAGTTCGAACACGGCGATGATCTGCATCGATTTAACTTTTCCGATTCCTTTGATTTTCTGGAGTTCTCTGGGAGTTGTCTCAGCAAGTTTTTCAAGACTGAACTCAGTAATGATTTCATGGCAGATATCAACAATGTTCAGGTGCTTTGTTCCGGCGCGCAGGATGATTGCCAGCAATTCAGCAGGACTCAGCGAAGCTGGCCCCAGCTGGATAAAACGTTCTGCGGGTCGGTTTTCAGGATCCAGATCATGAATTCGCATTACATAATATTGTAAGTCTTGTTACGCATAATGTCGATGTAAATACGCTAATATAAGCGTAATAAATTAATGTACCGAAAGGGTATGCAGGGAAAAAACTTTTATTTTTATATTTTTTTAATGCGGCATTATAGAGAAGGCCATTATCAGAGAAATTACTCCTATCATGAATCAGTTTAAAAGATTAAAAATGAGAAGGTTAGTCATTATTTTTATAGGTTTGTCAGTGTACAGTGTTTCAGCAATGGCACAGGAACCCGGTAGCAGGGTGGATCAAAAAGAACTGCCGCAAATAAGCATGTCGATGTGTTGTGATATGCCTTCGCAGGGCGAACAGAAAGGTGATACGTCACAAAAAGAAATGAAGATGAGTGATGGTGCGGTAATGCCATGCATGCAGAATTCATCTGCTCAAGATGAAAATGTTCCTGCTGGCAATGAAGCTTCCCGGAAAAAATAGATCATCCCTGTGCTTTCAGAGAAAAGAGAGGGGGTGGTGAGGTAACGTTTGCAGTAAAAGATATGAGCAGCATTGTTCGGTTGCTGCTCATAATTGGTTACAGTTGAGCGTTCTTTTCTGTTATTGGCGTGGTAGCTTTCACGGTGAACAGGTGATAGTTCATACTGTCTTGCAGAGCCTGCAGGCTTGCTTCAATGATGTTGGTTGATACCCCCACCGTTCCCCAGGTATAACGTCCATTACTTGATTCTATCAATACCCGTACTTTGGCGCTGGTACCCCGTTTTTCTTCAAGAACACGAACTTTGTAGTCGACAAGCTTGATGCTCTTTATTTCTGGATAAAAATGGATTAAGGCCTTGCGGAGGGCTTTGTCAAGCGCATTGACCGGTCCGTCACCATCAGCGGCAATATGTTCGATTTCATCTCCAACCTTAACTTTGAGTACTGCCTGATCGACATTTTTTGCATTTATGCTCGATTCGATATGAACCTTGGTTTCAAGGACTTCAAAGAACGGTTTGAAGTTGCCAAGTTCTTTTTGGAGAATCAAGGTAAACGAGGCATCAGCTCCATCAAACTGGTATCCTTCGTGTTCGAGCCCCTTGATGTGGTGTACAATATTCTTAAACACTTCGCTTTTGTCGGGTATGCTGATGCCAAGTTCCTGTGCTTTGTACCTGATATTGCTTTGACCCGCAAGCTCTGAAATAAGAACCCTTTGACGATTACCGACCAGCGCGGGATCGATATGCTCATAGAGTGAGCTCTCTTTCATAACGGCACTCACATGGATCCCACCTTTGTGTGCAAAAGCGGATTTGCCGACAAATGGCGCTCTGGTATTTGAAGGCATATTCAGAATCTCATAGACGTACTTTGACAGGGAAGTAAGCTGATTGAGATGCTCCACATGCGAAAATGAACGCTGGAGTTTCAGAATAATATTTGGAATAATGCTGATCAGGTTGGCATTGCCGCACCGTTCACCAATACCATTGATAGTTCCCTGGATATGGGTTGCCCCTGCTATGACGGCAGCGATTGAATTCGCCACGGCAAGGTCGCTGTCATTGTGACTGTGAATGCCTACGGGTACCCCTGTGGCATCGAGTACCTGCGTTACAGTTTCTGTTACCTGATGGGGGAGTGACCCGCCATTGGTGTCGCAGAGAACAATTCTTGAAGCTCCTGCATCAACAGCTGAACGCAGCATTTTCAAGGCAAACTCTGGGTTGTCCTTGTAACCGTCAAAAAAATGTTCAGCATCAAAAAATACCTCACGGCCCTTCGACTTCAGGAACGCTACTGAGCTATAGATAAGTTCTGCATTTTCCTCGTCTGAAATTCCCAGACTTTTTACGGAATGGGCTTTCCATGTCTTGCCAAAGATGGTGATGACCGGTGTCTCGGATTCAAGAAGTCCAAGCAGGTTCGGGTCGCTTTCAACAGTTGCTACAGTTCGGGCTGTCGAACCGAATGAACAGAGTTTTGCCCGCTTGAGGTTGAGATTCCGGGCTTTTACAAAAAACTCTTCATCTTTAGGATTGCTGCTTGGCCATCCGCCTTCGATATAGTCCATACCGAACTCGTCAAGCTTTTCCGCAATAAGAAGTTTATCCTGTACTGAAAGATTAATATGCTCACCCTGTGTACCGTCACGCAGGGTGGTATCGTAAAGTTCTATTGCTATGTCGATCAAATTCATAAATCAGCTTTGGGACATTAAATTTTCCTGTCTGGCATATGAAAAAATACCGCCAGCCTCCACGATCCTGAATACATCGCCAAGAGGATTAAGCGTATAGGTGAGGTTGCGAGTCAGGTTTTCTATCGTGTTTGCAGCCACATCTATTCTCAGTTCGTCACCCGTGCTGATGAGCTGATTAAGTTGTTCGGACGTTTCATAAGGAATAGCAAAACCGCCATCAACACAGTTGCGATAAAAAATTCTTGCATAGGACTCAGCGATAATGGCTTTGACACCTGCAACTTTCAGCGCAAACGGGGCGTGTTCACGTGAAGATCCGCAACCGAAGTTCGGTCCGGCAATAATGATGGTGAAATCCGAGTCGAAGCTCCCATCCTTGACAAAGGGGATATTACCCTCAGGCAGGCCGCCCTGTTCAGGCGGAACGCCGGATAGGGCATACTTGCCATAGAGCTTTACTTCTTCAGGATCAGAGAGGCTGTACACGAGATGTTCAGCAGGAATGATCTGATCGGTATCAATATTTTTGCCTAAAACATAGGCTTTTCCCTGAATGACTGTTTCCATTGGTATAAAGCAATAAGTTAGTCCATTGAGCCGATCAGAGGAAATCTCTCGGATCGGTGAGTTTTCCTGTAATAGCCGAAGCGGCTGCAGTCAGCGGCGAAGCAAGATAGACTCCGGCATGTTTGCTGCCCATTCGTCCAGGGAAGTTCCGGTTTGTTGTCGAAACAACGACATCATTATCAACCGAACGTCCAACGGTATCAGCAGGTCCACCAAGACATGCTGCGCATGAAGGCAGTGCAATGCTGCATCCCGCATCCTCAAAAATTTGTTTCAGTGTCTGTCCGTCGTAGAGTTCACACTCAAGCTGACGGGCTACATTAACCGTTGCCGGCACTATGTTCGTGGTAACGGCAACTTTCTGCCCTTTAAGGATTTTTGCCGCCATCACAAAATCAGTGAGTTTACCACCGGTACACGATCCTATATAGGACTTGGTAATCTTTGTGCCTTGAACACTTCTGACCGTAGCGCGGTTATCAGGGCTGTGTGGCTGTGCGACTACCGGTTCGAGTTCACGGACGTTGTAACGGTACTTGCTGTGATAAACCGCGTCAGGATCACTTTGGAAAACTTCATATGGTTTATTGCTTCTTGCCTTAACATACGCTTCGGTAATCTTGTCGGCAGCAATAATGCCATTCATGCCTCCGGCCTCAATCGCCATGTTGGTAAGCGTCATTCTTTCTTCCATCGGAAGCGAGAACACAGCTTCGCCGTCAAACTCCATAGCCCTGTAGGTTGCGCCATCCGTAGTGATATCTCCAAGGATCTGCAGGATAAGGTCTTTAGCAGTAAGATATTCAGGCATTTCACCATCGAAGGTGAACTTTATTGATTCAGGGACTTTTTCCCAGAGTTTGCCGGTTCCAAGGATGAATGCAGCATCGGTGTTGCCGATACCGGTTCCGAACATCCCGAACGCACCGGACGTACAGGTATGAGAGTCGGTTCCAAAAAGTACCGTCCCCGGTAGATTGAACCCTTCTTCGGCAAGTGCGACATGACAGACACCTTTATATCGGTCAGTTCCTACATCATAATAGTTTTCAAGTCCCTGTTCCTTGGCAAACTGTCTCAAGAGATCAATATTGCGATGTGCATGTTCGTTTGCCGTAAAAATATAGTGGTCAGGTAGAACAACAATTTTCTTTGTATCCCATACTTTTGCGTCCTTGCCGAACTCTTCTTTGAAAATATCAAACGTCGGTGGGCCACAGACATCATGGGTAAGCAGGATGTCTACATTAAGCCATACGCTTTCACCTGCATCGACAAATTTTCTGTTTGCGGCCTTCGAAAGGATTTTCTGGGTTATAGTTTGTGCCATTTTATTTAAACCCCATTGTCTATTGTTTCAGTTATGTTGTTTTCAAAGTGATGATCTCGAAGACCTAAAGCCTGTAGATAGGCTTTAGCGCTTGCTTCGATAATATCTGTTGAAACCCCTCTTCCGTTAAATGAAATATTTTTATCTCTGATGCGAACCAGTGCTTCACCGAGAGCCTGTCGTCCTGCCGTGGTTGAACGTACGGAGTAAGATGTTACCATCGAATCTATGCCAAGGGCTCGTTCAATAGCCCTGAAACATGCATCAACAGGACCGTCACCCGTTGCTGACTCTTCAAATATCTGGCTCTCGTGCCGGATTCGGACTGTTGCTGTTGGAATCGAAGCCGTACCGCTATTGATATGCAGGTAGTCGAGATCATAGGCGTTCCCCGGTTTGTTCCGTTCATCACCCATCAAGACTCTCAGATCATCGTCATAGACTTCTTTCTTTTTGTCGGCGATATCAACAAAACGCTTATAAATCGTTTCAAGTTCTGCGTCCTGAAGGGTGTAGCCGAGAGCATAAAGGCGCGATTTTAAACCGTGCTTGCCGGAATGGCGGCCAAGGACGATGTTCGTCTGGGGTACACCTACAGATTCCGGAGTCATCACCTCATATGTCTGACGGTTTTTAAGCATCCCGTCCTGATGAATTCCGGATTCGTGTGAAAATGCATTATCACCGACAATTGCCTTGTTGGGCTGTATAATGATGCCGGTAAATGTTGATACCATCCTGCTGGTATTATAAAGCTCTTCAGTGACGATATCAGTGTAGAAGTTATGAAGATCACTGCGGACTTTAAGTGCCATTACAATTTCTTCGAGCGAAGCATTACCTGCCCGCTCACCGATTCCATTCATGGAACATTCCACCTGCCGTGCCCCATGTTCAAGTGCACTGAGAGTATTTGCTACAGCAAGGCCAAGGTCGTTATGACAGTGAACGCTGATAACGGCATGTTCTATGTTTTTGACGCGACTGTGCAGATCAGCAATTTTTCGGCCAAACTCTGAAGGCCAAGTATAGCCGGTAGTGTCGGGGATATTGACTGTCGTTGCTCCTGCGGCAATAACGGCTTCAATGATTTCCGCCAGATAGCTCTGATCAGTACGACCGGCATCTTCAGCGGAAAACTCGATGTCGCTGGTGAATGTTTTGGCAAATGTTACGGCATCCACAGCCATTTTCATGATGGTCTGCCTCTTTTCTTTAAGGCTGACCCCATAGCGGTCGGTGCCGAATTTTCCTGCGATATGAATATCGGAGGTTCCGATGAACGTGTGAATCCGTGGCTTTTGTGCCTGCTGCAGGGCCTTCCATGCTACGGTAATGTCGTTTTCCACTGCTCTGGCCAGTGCCGCTATAATAGCACTTGATTCTGCACTTACCCGTTGAACGGCTTCAAGCTGAAGAGGGGACGATGCCGGAAAACCGGCTTCAATTACATCTACCCCGAGCTTTTCGAGCTGTCGGGCAATTTCCACTTTTTCCTGAACATTGAGGGATGCTCCAGGGGATTGTTCACCGTCACGCAGTGTCGTATCAAATACAAGAATTTTTTCTTTCACATTCTCAGTCCGTCTTTATTGAATCAAGCACCAAGATTTCTGACAATTGCATCTGTCATATCAGTAGTCGAAATTGCTGTCTGCCCTGGATTTGCAATGTCTGCAGTCCGCAGGCCGGAAGCAAGCGTAGTTTCAATTGCCTTATAAATCTCTGCTGCAATATCCGGCAAACCGAAGCTGTATTCAAACATCATTGCAACGGATGCGATTGTGGCAATAGGGTTTGCCTTGTTCTGACCCGCGATATCAGGTGCACTGCCATGGATAGGCTCGTACAGGGCATGATGTTTTCCGATACTTGCAGACGGGAGCATACCGAGACTGCCGGTAATCATGCCGGCAATGTCACTCAGAATGTCACCAAAAAGGTTGCTGGTAACAACTACATCAAACTGTCTTGGATTACGTACAATCTGCATTGCAGCGTTATCAACATACATATCGCTCAGTTCAACTTCAGGGAAATCCTTGTGAACTTCATGAACGACATTTCTCCAGAACTGAGAAACCTCAAGGACATTAGCTTTATCGATAGAGATAACTTTTCCGGAACGTTTCCGGGCAGCTTCAAATGCCAGACGCGCAATTCTTTCAACCTCATAGCGTTCGTACACCATGGTGTTCCAGCCCTTGTTTTCATCGAAACCACGGGGTTGGCCAAAATAAATACCTCCTGTCAGCTCACGGAATACAAGAAAATCAGTACCGCGAACAACATCAGCTTTCAAAGAAGATGCCTCAAGCAGTGCGTCATAGACTTTTGCAGGTCTGAGGTTAGCAAAAAGTTCAAGTTCCTTGCGGATTTTGAGCAGCGCAGCTTCTGGTTTATGTTCATGCGGCAGCTTTTCCCATTTTGGTCCACCAACGGCCCCAAGCAGAACGGCGTCGCACTTTTTACATGCTTCCAGTGTCGTTTCTGTAAGCATTTCACCATGCAGGTCATAAGAAGCACCGCCGAATGGATGTTCTTCTATTACTATTTCAAACCCGTGTTTTTTAGAGAGCTGCTTCAATACTGAAACAGCTCCGGCTACTACTTCCGGGCCGATACCATCACCCGGTATTGATACGATTTTATACATGCTTTGAGAGTTGGTTATTTTTTGATCAGCCAGCTCATCATGTCGCGAAGTTTGGCCCCAACCTTTTCAATAGAATGGTTGCGATTATCCTCTCTGAGCTTGTTAAGGTTTTTGTATCCGCCATTGCACTCATCGATGAATTCCTTGGCAAAACGACCATCCTGAACTTCTTCAAGGATTTTTTTCATCTCAGCCTTTACTGCAGGAGTAATAAGGCGTGGGCCGCGGGTCATGCCGCCGTATTCAGCTGTATCGCTTACTGAATAGTTCATTCTTGACAGGCCTCCTTCATAATACAGATCAACGATCAGTTTTAACTCGTGCATACATTCGAAGTAAGCGAGTTCTTCTGGATAGCCGGCCTCAACCAGAGTTTCAAATCCAGCCTTGATAAGTTCTGCTGAGCCACCGCAGAGAACAGCCTGTTCACCGAACAGATCAGTTTCGGTTTCGTTTTTAATGGTCGTTTCAATAACGCCGGCTTTAGTACCGCCAAGAGCTTTAGCCCATGCAAGCGCCTGCTGTTTTGCCTCTCCTGTATAGTCCTGATGAACAGCGATGAGACAGGGAACGCCATTACCCTGGGTAAAGGTACGACGTACCAGATGGCCAGGGCTTTTAGGGGCGATCATAATAACATTGATCGATGCTGATGGAACAATCTGCTTGTAATGAATATTGAATCCATGAGCAAAAGCAAGGGTATTGCCTGGTTCGAGGTTCGGGGCAATTTCAGCTTCATAGATGGCTTTCTGGTACTGATCAGGAAGAAGAATCATCACGATATCAGCCCATTTGACGGCATCAACAACGGTGTTGACCTGCAATCCAGCTTCTCTTGCTTTGGTGCAGGATGAGCTGTCGGGGCGGAGACCTACGCAGACGTTCAGACCACTATCCTTGAGGTTCAAAGCATGGGCGTGACCCTGGCTTCCATAACCCAGTATTGCAATATTTTTTCCCTGCAGATAACCGAGATCGGCATCCTGATCATAATAAACGTTCATCAGTAAAATGGTTTTGATTGATAATGCAAAAAAATGGTATTACTCTCCCCGGTGTATTGCTACAGCACCGGAACGGGCTAATTCTTTTATGCCGTACGGCTTGAAGATATCAATAGTTGTGTTGATCTTGTCCGGTGAGCCGATGACCTCAATAGTAATGGATTTTTGTTTTATATCCACGACTTTTCCTTTAAAAACATTGATAAGTTCGAAAATCTCATGCTGTTGTGTTTTGCTGAGTTTCATTGTCATCAGAAGCAGTTCCCGCTCAACATGAGGCTGCCGTGTTAGATCAATAACCTTTATAGTATCAATCAGTCTGTTCAGCTGTTTGACTACCTGACTTATTATCTGGTCGTCACCATGGGTCACAATTGTCATGCGTGAGAATTCAGGATCCTCTGTTTCACCAATGGAAATACTTGCCAGATTAAATCCCCGGGCGCTGAACATATTAGCAACCCTGTTAAGGGTGCCGAACTTATTTTCAACCAGAACAGAAATAATGTGTTTCATATAATATTAAAAATTATATCCTTATAAGTATATATAATGAAATATTTTATCAAGTGTTGGTGGCTTCAGTTTCTTGCGATCGTTTACAGGGAATTTACAATTCTAAACAATTGAGAGTTTCCCTGCAAAACAAGTAAAAAAAGCCATACAATCAGGATTACATAACGCAATATAAAGTTTTTCTTTAAACAGCATTTATTCATTGATTCATTCCGTTCACACTTCCCCCTCCACAGCACTCCGCTCCCTCACTTCACCTCAGCACTATATTATATAACACTCTTCAATGCCTTGCTTGCCCGCTAAACTCTCCGCCTCATCATCACTTGCCATCCAGATCATCCCTTCCTGTTTCTGATCGTAAACTGAACGTGCTATATTCTCGACCTCCCGTGAGGGATCTATTTCCACCAACCCAATCGTTCATAAGTCCCATAACTCCCATACCACCTGTTTCTTTCTTCTCTGCCCACACTACTCCACAAGTACGAGTAATATTCTTATCTTAGGGACAACACACACAGTTCTAATCCATTCAACACATCATCCGTCAACATTACTCTCGTTCCATTAAACGTCAAGCTCTTATACTGTGCCCCTAAGTCAAAAGGAAATCCGCGATAACGCTCTCCAATTCTCACACGAATGGGCAGATGGTTCACGAGAACGAGCCGAATCACAGACATTCTGGAACGAATTTTTTCAGATTTTCGGTATCGAGCGCCGCCGCGTCGCCACCTTTGAAGAACCAGTCAAAAAGCTTGCCGACAAACGCGGCTCGATAGACCTTTTCTGGAAAGGCACCCTCGTCGTCGAACACAAATCAAAAGGGCAGGACCTCCTCAAAGCTTACACCCAGGCACTCGACTACTTTGTCGGCCTCAAAGACGAAGAACTCCCCAAATATGTCCTCGTCTCCGACTTCGCCCAATTCCGCCTCTACGACCTCGACAAAGGCACCGACAAAGAATTTCCACTTGCCGAACTTTCCAAAAACATAGGTCGCTTCGGCTTCATCTCCGGCTACCAGAAACGCATTTACAAAGACGAAGACCCCGTCAACATCAAGGTCGCCGAAAAAATGGGCCATCTCCACGACGCCCTTCTCGACTCCGGATACGACGGCCATAACCTCGAACTCTTTCTTGTCCGTCTCGTCTATTGCCTTTTTGCCGATGACACTGGCATCTTCAACACCAAAGACGACTTTCAATACTACATCCGCGAAAAGACCGAACAAGACGGCTCCGATACCGGCAGGGCGATTGCAGACCTTTTCCAGGTGCTCGACACGCCCCCCGACAGACGCCACAAAACCCTCGACGAAGAGCTCTCCCGTTTTCCCTATGTCAACGGCGCCCTCTTCCGTGAACCACTCAGGATTGCCAGTTTCGACGCAGCCCTGCGCGATTTGCTGCTCGAATGCTGTGCCTTCGACTGGAGCCTCGTCTCACCCGCAATTTTCGGCTCGCTCTTCCAAAGCGTCATGGATAAAAGCAGACGTCGCAACCTCGGAGCCCATTACACCTCCGAAAAAAATATCCTCAAAGTCATTCGCGGCCTGTTTCTCGACGACCTCTACCATGAGTTCGACTCCATCAAAACCAGCGCTAAAAAGCTTCTCTGCTTTCACGACAAAATAGCCACCTTATGCTTCTTCGACCCGGCATGTGGCTGCGGCAACTTCTTGGTCATCACCTACCGCGAAATGCGCCAGCTGGAGATAGAGGTTCTGACCCAATACCTGACACTCACCTCCTTACTCTATCGGGCAGGGAAAACCCAGCTCGAAACCGATGTCAGCGTCATTTCAAAAATTGATGTCAACCAGTTCTACGGAATAGAAATCGAGGAATTTCCCGTCCGCATAGCTCAGGTAGCCCTCTGGCTGACCGACCACCAGATGAACATGCGCCTTTCCGAAG